>OMLO01005938.1_pt1 | contig 10264 bp, 8 predicted proteins | sample 1674811 | NCBI WGS metagenome assembly OMLO01 (sample SAMN06265003, study PRJEB25207) | coral metagenome | isolation source: Coral host | place: Mexico:La Bocana,Puerto Morelos, Mexico | collected 2008-11-13
ATAAACCAAACTAATTTTTAGGATCGCTAACTGTTAATTATTCCACGAGTTTGACCATAGGTATTCTTTGATTTTTCATTTATCAGGACGATTAAGAGAAGGAGACCAACTTTTGGAAGTAAATGGATGCAGCCTGCTTGGAGTGTCACATGACAAGTGAGGTCTTAGTTATATGCTCAGAAAGAAAGTCAACTGTCTTTACAAATGAAGATGTTCATGAAAAAATTAAAAAAGCAAAACGGTCATATGATAAAATTCTTATTTACTGAGTGAGTTTGAGCTAGGCAGGAAAATATCCGGCACTTGTGCTGGATGCATGTCCCCTGGCCGGGGACATTGTGTTGTGTTCTTGGGAAAGACACTCAACTCTCGCAGTGCCTCTCTCCACCCAGGTGTATAAATGGGTACCGGCAAATTTAATGCTGGGGGTAACCCTGCAATGGACTAGCATTCCATCCAGGGGGGAGTAGCAATATTCCTAGTCGCTTAATAAAACCGGGATAATCTCCAGTCTGATGGGCCAAGAATAACAAACATCTAATTTTCACATGTAGTAACAGTTACTACACTGTCAAGTAGAAATCTTGATTTTAGAATAATGGAATCTATGGAATATTGTCTTATCTACCACTGACTTCTCGGAACGAAGTCTAGGAGGAGAATTCACAATCTGAACCTGAGTTGACAAATTCTCTCCACTACATGATTTTCTAGATGTGTGATATTTTAATCAATCTAATCCCTAAATTTGTGGCAATTTTTTAGAGCAATGTCAATACTACGGAATGCTGCACAGTCTAACAATGCCAAACTGCTTGTGAGTAGAGATGCTCAGGCCAGGTATGTACTTTGTTTGATGATCAGCATAGAATTTGTCGAACTAGGTGACTTAAGCAGATGTTTCACATTATTCAATCATTTAGAATACATAAGCTATGTACAGTGTATTTATCATTTTTTAGGCAGGAATTTACTAAACTGATGGAAGCACTGAATAGTGGAACTTCAGCGTCTGGTCTCACCAATGGATTGTCTTCATCAGGATTAATGAGAAATGGTAGTTTTGGCAGCTCTCGGACCTCAACTCCTTCGCCAACCATGGGTGAGTAGACCAAGGGGAACCCATGTCAGTCCAAACAAATTGTTAAACAGTTCTTGGTTGATTATGAAATTGGACTGGATGTAAAAACCATAATCATGAATGAGAAAGGAATCTCTCAGACCACTGGAGAGTGATGTATTTCCTTGGTATAATCTTACAACAGCAATGTTGATGCTGATCATATGACAGCAACTATTGATTGTAACTTGATTTGTAACTGAAATGTATGAAAATTAGACACTTAACATAGACACTCTCAGTGTTCAGGTGTAAGTTCATTCATTCATTGTTACTAACCCAGTTAAAGGGTGGCCAGCATATATGTACAGCTCAGTTATATTGGTTTCATCATCCTCCTGATTTTGGTTTTATTTTTCAGGAAAACGCTCATGGGTGAATAATGCAGGTCAGATGTCTCCACTGGCAGGTGGTCGTCATGGCAGCCCTGTCTTATCACCCACCAACTCGCTTGACAGACCCTCAGCAAGCCTTCAGAGAATGTACTCCATGGATCTGCCGTCACTTTCAGTTGGTCCTACTGTGGTTCAACATACTCCTGGTGAGCAAACAATGACTTAATCTTGACTATTGCAGAGATTAATGAGTTATTTCTTAATATAATATATCAGTAGTATACAACCACTTCTTCTTGGGAATGATCTGAGATAATTTGTCTGGTGCCAAATTTCAAATTTCATATTTCAAGCATCACATAATTAAAAGCAAAATTTACTGTGTTATACAATTATTATTTTAATCAGCTTTAGTTTTTTAAAGCTTTTAAAACACTCAGAATATTCAGAGTGTCTATAGTATTGAATGGATGTGTCTGCAATTACATAAACTCTGACTGCTCTGGGATGAAGCTAACTGCCTGGAATATGAAGAGGTATTTATGTTATGGAGAAGTAGGTATGTTACTTCTTGATGTCAGAAGGATAGATTTCTGGAAAAAGACTTTCAAATTCTAATGGTATTAATGAATCCTTGTTATTTAAAAGACCGTTGAGTAGCTGTTAAAAGGATTGCTTAGCATTGCATTTTCTTCTTAATAGGGGCACATGAACCCCCTGCATACAACTCCAGCCTTCAAAAACTCTCAATGCCAGCAAGCAGATCACTGTATACTCGTCACTTCAATGGTGATGCCCACTCTTCAGAGAGATCCCCTGAATATAACGGCAATGGACACCTGACTGTAGAGCAACAAAGTGTTTCCTCAGAGGTCACAAATGATTCTGGGCTGCCCACTGACAGGCATTCCACAAGTTCTTCTCCGACATTTGACCATCCAGGAGAACTGCAGACCATTCAGATTCAACATACAACTGGCCTTGGTTTGTGTATCGTTGGTGGAACAAACCGGCAAGATGGACCACATGTGTATATTGACGACATTATAGAGGGCGGAGACGCCCATAAGGTAACATTTTTGATTATTTAATTTTCAAAGCTCTCACTGAGAAATGCATATTTTAGACTCTGCATATGACATGTTTAAAATCAGCTTTAAAATAACCTTGATCATAACTTAAAATTAAAAATATCTTATTTCTTTTCTTTTTCTAAAGTTAGGGCCATCTTTTGTTTTTAATTTTTTTTTCAATTTTTACAAAATGAATGCCTACTGCAGAGTACAAAATATGCAAATCAATGATATTCAGCTCTGGTATTTTTATCTCATCATTTATCAAATGTTACTTGCCATATTAATATATTGTATCAATCATTTTTTTTTTTACTTCAACTGCAGCCACCCAAGAATTTTTGTTCTAGTAGTATGTTTGTTAACCACTGGATCAGACAATTTGATTGGTTGCTAAATGTGTTCAAATTTCATTGACTTTGATTTAACTCGTAACAAACAAGAAACAAAATTTAATTTTTTTTTTAAATCAGCATGTAGGAGACAGCTCTTTACCTTTCAGTGACAAAATCATAATTTAAAATAAAAATTACTTTCAACTCCACTTAAAAGTTAGCAAATATCTCTGACACTTTGTAACTGGCAACAAAAACATTTTTAAATGAACCAAGCCGTGTGGACATGTCAGTGTCGATCTCTCACCTCTAAAGCCAGCTGCAAATAAAGTAATTTGTAAATCTGAATTACCCTGAGTTCACACAATCAGATAAAGTAATGTGAGTGCATGCATGACAAGTATATAGTCATAGTGACATGCTGGGTTGAGTTCAAATTATTTTTGTCAGTTGTTTTCATCATTCAATTCAGTAAAATTTGAATATTATTTGAGGCCAATGACTCACCCTGCTGCAATATAACTGGTGAGATCACAAACAAACTCTGATATTTCCTGTGGTTTTAAATCATTCTCTGATTGATTGAAGTCATTTCACTGTACAATAAAATGATTTAGTGAAATTTAAAAAAGAAAATACAAGACAAGTGAAAAGAATAAAACAATAAAATTTAAACTTACTGGTGTTAATATTGTGATGAATGTTATTACATATGCTTTTAAATTATTTCCTGATTGTGAGAGCAATCTCACTCCAGATTTTACTTTACAAATCATTTAAAACCTATCTTCCCTCACTCTTAATTATTTCATTTTGGAGCATGGAACATGTGTTAAATATCAGTGTGAGCTGCTTGAAATAAATGCAGCTCTGAAAAAAGAAAAAAATTATGATCGATTGAAAAAAATTGATATTCTCATAATTATATTTTCAGTTCAAACAAATTATGCATATATAAATTACCAGTAATATTTTGTTACTTGATGAATTAATTTTCAAGATTTCCCTTTTAAAGCAGAATTCATTTAATTATTCTGTCCAGCCAGACAGTCATGAATATATTTTGGGTCTTTCAACTACATTGTAAAACCCTATTCACTGTCTTTACAAGCATACACACATCTTTGTTAGCCACAAGACAGTTTGAAGTCTCCAGGTGGGTCTAATTGCTGCAACCATTGTAATTGTTTGTCCAAAAAACAATACATAATCCAGGCTGAGCCTCTTTAAAGCATCAAATAGCAAAAAAAATAAGGATCATTTAATCAATGGATGGTCAAATGCGAAGTTCTTGAACCAGATTTTTACTTTCAAACCTGAACAAAATTTGCATTTTTTAACTTTAAATTCACTCATTCTGGATTATTCAGGGTACCTGCTAATACCTGCTGTAATGTATAAACATTAATTGGATAACACCTTTAATCATGAAACTGGAATCTTCTAAGAGTAGGAACATTTATTTTGTTACAGGACAGAAGACTCAAAAGAGGTGACAGGCTTATGTACATAAATGGAGAGACTCTTGTTGGTGTTACACACGAGCAAGCAAAGTCTCTGTTAACAAGGCTTAAACTCAGGTATTATAACAATTTATTTGTCTAATGCATGTCTCAGGTGTCCCACATTTGTTGCATCTTTGCAGCAGATTAATGTTATCTTCAAGTGAACTGTCTGAGCTGTAATTTAAGTTTGAGGAATTGATGTTTGTATCTAATTTTGCCAACTGGGACAGAGTACAGGTAGCAATTTAGAAAGATGGTACATGTGCTAGGGTAAACACTTGTTGACAAGCAGTTCGGCTCACTACTGCAATATTATTAAGTAAATATTTTGAAAGCTAGCTATAGTGCCTAAAAGGTTGCATTAACCATCGCAATATAAGCACTAAGATGGAGCCTTCTTAAAATGTACACTAAGAGTTTTCATGCAAGGTGAAGAACTTCTTTTAAGGTGTGATTTAGCATGTCAAATGTTAATACTTGACTCTAGTTTTCTTCTGTTAGACCCACAGAGTATGAGTACGATATTACAGTATTTTAAAATGTATTACTAATATATATAGTGATTTCAACCTCTAGAAGCATGTTTTGTGTTTTCTGCAGGTACAAACTGCTGTGGTGTTGAAATTTACAAATAAAAAGCAATATTAAACAGAGAGCATTTTTAGTTAAAGTCAATAATATATATTTAGTTTAAATTTTTGCGGGCATTGTGAAGGATAAGAGTACAATCACAGAATACAACTAAATTTAGTCTCTTGGATGTTTATTCCACATCATAAAAATAAAGCTCTGAGAATTGTGTTTACCATCAAAATCACAAGTCTCTCTTTTCTTTTTTTTTTCATGATTGATCTCCTTGATTTAAATTTTATCCAAAAGCTTTGGATTGGGGCAAACCAGATTAGTCCTGGAATTATTAATATTTGATGTGTTATTTGTGAACAGAGGGCAAGACACAGAGGTAACATTTATACGAGGTGGTCACAGGCCTGGCAGTCAGACACCAAATGGCTCAATCAGTCCAGCACACAACAGCCCAAGAAGAGGATCAGAAAATGGATTTGCTACTGAAGAGAACTTTCAATTGAACCTCAATGGGATTGATCACTCAAGCTCCCGGCCCTCGTCTAGTAGATCATCACGCACAAGTGAACCAGATCTTAGTAACACTGACTTATTTATGAAAGAGCTGTTGGCTGGAGGAGCGAGCCAACTTGCTACAAGTAGTCGGGAAAGCAGTCCAAGCATAGAAACATTCCAAGGAAGTGCACACTCCCAGGTTTCTCCACCTGGAATATCAGATACCCAGCCATCTGTTATGCAACCAATGACACATTCAGTACACTCTGTGGGAAGTGGTGTGAACCATTCTGCTGTGCCCAATTTTCAACTGCAGCCTGTTAACGGCTTCTACCAGCCCCCCGCAGCAATCCCACAGAGGATGTTTGGTGGATTTCAACCAGCTATGTCTTCTACACCAACAACTGTTAATAGTGCACCAAATGGATTTCCTGCAAATACACAGTATGAGCCATGGAGTAGCCCTCCATATGTCAATGGAGCTGCTGTGAGCCAACCTCATGTTAACCCACCTAGCTCATTTGCTACAAATGGTGAGATTTTGTAATGACTACGTGTACCTGTATTTTTACATTCAGATGTAATTTTAGCAAAGGTGTGTTTTTAATTACATGTAAACATGCTTTTTGATTCCTAAATGTTCTACAGTTTGTGAATTGACATGCATTATTATGCGTAAAATGTGTCCAGCTTGATCGTTAACTCTGATTAAAACACCATCAACTAAATTGACAATCATAAATGAAGGTGCTGAAGGCAGGACTTACCAGCCCATGTCAAACTTGCGCACAAGTGAAAATTAATTTCTTATTCTATTTAAAGGGAACCTCCACTATTTTAACAAGTATCGCCTAAAATGTTTAAAATGTACTTATTGGAAGATCTGAAATAAAAAAAATTGTCTCACCTAGCGAAATAATTTTTTTATCAGCTTCCAAAGATCGGCCCTATAGCCCATTTAAATTTCCCACGGCCGCCATCTTGAATGGTGCGCAATTATTTGTTTTAGAAATAACATTAGTCCCCTGTTTCACTTGGCCAACATTTTTTTTGCCTCAGTGCTGCAAACTCATATTAATACACTCAGGTATATTTCACTTCCCTGATAATGGAGCTTTCAATGTTGCGTGTTGTATGTCTACTTGCTTTAACAAGAAACTTGTTACATTAAATTTAAATCTTCTTCCACACGTATAAACACATACCAATTTTTTTTTTTTAATTTACCTCTTTGAGTTGCTGTGTCTGCTCAATTCTGTGAAAAAATACAATTGAAATAAAAAGGGAATTATTACAGCCATCTTCCCCCTCCAAATTACAAGAAATGGATGACTTGTGGTGATGTTATTTTGCAAGATTTGACAAAACAATGGCTACTTCCAATTTAATTATTAATGAGAGATTTTTATCTTAATTTTTTTAGTGGCACAATAATGTTTTTCAATAACAAAGAAAGTGTGAAGACTCATTAGATCATTGACATCATTGGCTCTGAAGTTGTTTACAATATTTTGATGAATTCGTATGGGATGTGAAATCTACAGAACATTTACTCAATTTACCTTAGTTTGTTATTAAATGTTAAGTAATATGTTTCCTTGTGTTTGTGTCAAACTTTTTCTCTTTTGAGCACCTTTGTTGAGTTTCAGAAGATTTTCATTTAAATTATCAGGTAACTTAAGCATCTTGTTTTCTTTATTCAGTTTTTGCAAGTGTTAATGGATTTTTTTGAAACTAAGTTACTCACCATTATTTTGTAAAACACAGGATGCAAAAATGCATATCATCTAGATTTAGTTTTGGGAACTAGAGTAAGCAATTTAAACTCTCCTGTCTAATGCAATGTTTAAATTATATTTTCTAGAATAAACTATTTTAAATTATATGTGTAGCCACATGTGAAAGAGACTATAACATTTGATTTAATTGCTTAAAACAGAGAGATATACACTCTGCTTTGTGTACATTGCACTATCATTTTGACAACTAGTCTTTCTAAAGTCCTATTATTTCTGTCATGTTGTAGCAGATGTATCATCGAACTTGTCGGTTAATATTTTTGCTTATGTTTATTTATGACCTACATGTATTTGTTTTCACTATTTGTGATAGGCCACTAACCCTATTAACCTATGTTATGCAATGATACATGCTATTGTTGACCTGTATTGTAGTGTTGGACGTCTTTCCAATCTATAAAGCTTTGTCCACGTCTTTAATTACATGAGAGGTAAAGAACATCTCATCGGTTCTTTACCTTTCTTTTTGATATTGTCATATGTAGAGTAACTGCTGTGAATTATAGTATTAGAGATATCTGTAAGTAAGTAAATCGACTTAATTTTGTAACAAGATCCTGAACGTCAAAAGGGTGTGATTTTTTAAGGTTGAGGTCACGACCTTACCTTTGAAGTTTCTTGTTCTTTCTTTAGGAGCTGAACCAACTGTCCTAGGAACACAACCTCAACACCTGCCACTGGGATCACTGCACATCAGCCCTGTGCAAACAGCATTTGAACCCTCCTCAGTACCATTCTACTTACAACAAGATCTGGAAGCTCTCCAGCGAGTCTCACAACAACACGCTGCGCCATCGCTGCGCCAGCAGTCAAGTCCTAGCCCTGTTAATGGTCAGCAGTCACTCGTAACTACAACAGCTGGTGGTGTTAGAGCGAAACGAAATGGGAGGGGTAGTCGACGCCTCTCTCTTGATCCTCATACCAAGTTGAAGGTGGAGAAGCTTGAAGTGGTAAGTCTATATGTCATTTGTATTTTTTTCTTCCCCCAGAGGAGTGTCAATAAAGTTATTATGTTGTGTTGTATTGTACGGTAAATATGTCTTGAAAAAACAGGGATGTTATAGAATCTAGATCTCAACAGCACCTATCAGAAGCTGACATGACATGAGAGTGCCAGGCAAGTTTGGGTATGACTGGAATAAAGCCTGTAGACACTTCACTTTGTTAAATGATCAAAAATGTCGGAATGGAATTGGAATTCACATATCGTCTCCCTCAGCTGACTGAGTCGTGTTAATATGTTTCCTACAATTGCTAAGAAAAACGGTGGAAATGAAGCGTTTTCAGTAACGGCAATCTTTCTGTTCCTAAACGTTTTTACATCTGCTAGCTTACGGCCTGTCAAACCGGCTATCTATTGCTGGAAATAAAGTGAAAGAAATCCTCTAGCCTCGGCTTATATAGTGTAATGTTTACTGTGCTCCGATGTTTTCTTACGCTGAGATGTCATGAATGACTGGGTAGGGCTAAGAGAAGCTAAAGAAGCATTAGAAAGCTTCGGTGTTTTTACCAGGCAAATGTAAAACAAACAGCATGAATTGAACAGCTTTTCAAGATGGCGAAACCCTACAATGAAACTGTCCTTTGTTTTTCGAAATTTCCCATCAAAAACTATATCTAGGGCCAGTCGAAATTATACTCACCGTTTCCTCAAAATTATGTATTTAGGTTTTTAACTGAAAAAAATCACTCTTAAGTTACATTGCGGTTAAAAAATGAAACTTTTTTTCGATTTCTCCTCTGGTGCCAGCTGTGTAAACATTCATTGTTTAAACTGCTTCTTCTTTTTGTCTGCAGCCTCAAAGGTTGTAAATTATTCCAATTTTTGCATGAGTTATAGATTTGAGCTATTGTGAGCGGCTGTATATGTACTGTTTCAATCTTTGTGTGATTCAGGCTTTGAGGTACTTAGGGTTTAGCCCAACGGAGGAAGAGCAGCACGAACTCAGGCAAAGATTGCCTGTTGACCGTGCCGGTTTGGTATCGTATGGAGGTAAGAGCTTAAAAAACTAAACGAGCTGCCTTGTTCTATATTTAAGCGGTTTTTAAATGCTCGTTTGTTTACGCAGTAGGGGACACATGCAATCGTCGAAATTTTCACTTAGATAGCAAAGCTTTACCTAATTCACGGTAAAAAAAGCAGAACTGTATGCCATGCCGTGTTAAACAAAAGACCTCTTTGTAGTTACTAAATTTCAAATTCATCAAGTTGAATCTGTTACATACTCGTTATTTTTACAATAGTGATTTAGAAACAAACAGGAACTTGCCCGCTTATTCAAAGGATAAGTGAACTTCGATCAGTTTTTTCTTCGTTTCTACCTGTACTTACACTGCATAACTAAGGAATCATGTTATTTTGCACCTTCATTTCCATTATTTTTAGAGAGCATTCATCTTTACCATTTACACTTGAAATTAGTCTCATGTTATCCGAGTTTCTATGCAAATAAGCACCCTTTAACACTGGAGTAACCACGTTGATTTTATGGTGAATTCCCGGGTGAATTTCGACAATAAACACAAACTGAAAACAAAAAGAAGCATCGAGGAAGCATTTCATCTCGTTGTTGTTGATTTCTTGTGATTCGTATTTAAGTGGAGGTCATCTTGTCAAGTAAAGCCTTGGTATAAACCCGGATGTTGTGGTTGTTTCATTTTAGATTTCGTGAATGTGGCAAGGCAGGTGTTTGCTCTGCAGTTGAACGACCATTCCTTGAGCACTTCAGCTGTGCAGTTTGCAGCGCAAGATGTTAATTCAGTCCCCACCGCTGCATCAGCACCTGAAACAGACACCTTTGAACAAGTCAGTGACAATTTATATCTTTTTATTAATTATAAGTGGATATTAATGATTATACTGTTTCCTATTGGTTATCCGAAACGTGACGAACTTGAACCTTGCTAAGGCAAGGTGTTGTGTATTTTTAAATAAATTTTGTATTAGTATGGGTAATCAAATGGTGACGAGTGAAATTAGGAAATAATTTCACGCGCGTTTTGTCAAAATTCTAATA
>OMLO01005939.1_pt1 | contig 10264 bp, 4 predicted proteins | sample 1674811 | NCBI WGS metagenome assembly OMLO01 (sample SAMN06265003, study PRJEB25207) | coral metagenome | isolation source: Coral host | place: Mexico:La Bocana,Puerto Morelos, Mexico | collected 2008-11-13
TCAGCAGCAAGATATTCCAAAACAAGGGTGATGTGTGAAGAGAAACCATGAATCTAATTTTGGAACACTCTATCCGTAAATCAAACATCATAAAACAGTTATGTAACAAAAATTGAAGCACACAAACACATCAAACAATTTGTCAAAAACAAGTTTGAAAACCAAATTGTGTGGCACCAAATTATTTTGAAGGATATGTGTTGATGGTCGCCTATTCCCTGTAACAGTGACCACGAGATACACCACCAGAAGTTGCACGAGAAAAATGGCCAAAAATGAGGCACCTTTTCCCAAAAATGCCAGCCTTGTAGTGTGTCACATGTTCCAAGGCTCACATGCCACGGTTAGCATATCACACATACAATGCACTATAAAAGAAATGGCTTATCACAGAATGAGTTGTGGTAACTTCTTTTGGTTTTGATTTGTCTTGAAACAACCAACTCACAGCAATGCAAGTGCAAATTTCCGGCATTCACTCGGCATCCAAATGGCCTGGCACAGGGGTGGCTTGCATAATGGACGGGGATTGAGGTTGCAAGACTCCAAGTTCTCGTGTTCAGCGATCACAGTTTTCAGAAGGCTATCAAAGAAAACACGTTTAAGCCCCTGGAAAGCCAAAACACACCTGGGTCCCTTTTTTTGCCGAATGATTTGCTCCGAATCCTGCAACACAAAATGCCAAAGCTCCTAAGCTACCAGCAAGAGTTAAACTCACAAACCCTAACCCACCAATCAATCGGGCACTTCAACCGATTGAAAAAGCTCAGCTTGGCTGGTTGCCAGCAACAAATTGCAAGTGTGAGGGTTTTTCATTGAAACATCAATTTTCCGAATCCAACCATAAACTGACTCATATGGATAATTGATGCTTGTTTTTTACACTATAAAATGCACAACTTACACAACCAAAACAAAATGCCAACTAACATTCAGCCAAAACAACTTGAAACCACACCTCAGCACTCAGCACCCAGCCACCGAAACAAAAGGATCTATGTGAGTCCTTGCCACTAGCTGCTCGGCTTGTTGCAGAAAGATCGCTCGAGAAGAAATCCTAGGTTCTCCCAGGAAAAAAAAGGCCAGCCCAACTTTCCACCTTGGAGGCTACAACGTCCACAGGTATTTATATAGTTGTTCTCACCTGATCCACTACTTTTCACCCCTTGCTTGAAAATTGATGAAACTTGATCTTGCTCATGGCTACCTCAAAACACCTTCTTGACCCGTTGCTGCACTCCTAAGCTGATTCAAAAGTCAAAACGTTTGTTGACAAATCTGCTGAATATTATATTAGACTTGGAGCTCAATAACCAGCAAAAAAATCATCGTAAGGAACAATCTGCATGGTAAAAGGTCTGAGCTAGGGATGTTGAAGATGGCCCCATAAGATGGACTATTAGGTTTCAAGTTAGTAATTAATATATTTAGCCACAATAACATACACTTTGGACCATCATACAGACATTTGAAAGAGACCTTGGATAAGTGAACCTCATTTTCTTGCGCAAGTCCAACAATGACATACAACCAACATATGACAGTGACATTGACATCATATGGTTGTCAGCTTGGCTTTTGTTTCATTCCTTAAGTGTTGCCTCTCTGGTGTGGCAAGCTATTGGCATTCTTCCTGTAGCCAACTCAGCAGGGATCTTGGTACTGAGAGGCTCGCTCGCTCAGTGGCTTTTTTAAATTCGCGGAGCAATGCCGACTTTTCACGAGCCTGCTTCCCAGGAAAGCGGTTGAGCAGCAAGTTAATGCCATGTACGATTGAGGCGTAGCCTCGCATACGCTTGAAAGAAGTGCTGAGGCTCTTCATCTTGGCAAGGTGACTTGAGTTGACAACATTCTGTTCAGAAAGTTGTGGCACCAACTTTTCAAAAGCTGTCATGATCTGCTGTAAATGATCTAGGTGGCCTGTGGTGGCAGTATGTGTACTCTTCGCAAACACAACTTGGCGTAGTCTGGCCGCATTCTTGTTTACCAGCATGATCTCCAGGTTCTCCGGCTGTGAAGAAATTGCGTCACTCATAACAGCAAGAATCTTGCTGGAGATGTCACCCATGAGTGGTGCTATCCTGCATGGCAAAAAAAATCACATGTCATGCCTTTGGACTGGCCTAAGAAATTAAAATTCACTTGTCCAAGGTCTTTTTCAAGTATGAGTTATGTATACTGCTTGCCTGATGGTTTATTCATAGTATTTTCTAAAGTCTGGAAGGGAAGCCTGGAGTATCATGACTCATGATAAAAAAATGACAATCACTGACAATCACATCTAAATTCGTTTTTGTGACTTGTTCAAGCTGGCAACCTTTAGGAAAAGACACAGCGCACAAAATTTGCAACAGTGTTTGTAATCGTTTTACGGTTACGAATATAAAAAAACGATGAAATCAATGTTTAAGTTCAGACCATTTAGGCTCATGGCCAAATGAAAATGGTCAATGTGGCATGGTTTCTGCGAGTAGTACCCATAAACAATGTTTTGAGATCTTCCCGTTCAAGTTTGAGACAGAAAAAATTCATCAGCGCCAAGGATCAAATGAGCAGAGATCCAGGTTCGAGCATCCTGGGCTTCTCAAATAACCATGAAGACATTTCAGTAACGACCAACTCCAACATTTTCAATCTTTTCCCAAAATTCAAATCTATCAATTGGGCAGGCAAGTAGCTTTGGCCAAAGTCTCCGGTGCATCAGAAAGCAAAGTGCAAATCTCAGTCAAGCACCCTGCGACTGTCTGGATGGCGGACTTGATGTGTGGAATCTGGCAAGATTTCAAGTCCAGCCGGAGTCCTTCATGGCACATGCAGCACTGGAGCTGCAGCTTGCACTCCTTGAACTCAGTGTTCATCTTCTTCAAGTCCACGGGCTTGCCAAACTTCTGCAAAGTTGTGCTCATGCCCTCAACCTTGTGATGGTGAGGAATCAAGCTTCCGATCGGATAACGACAATGGAGCCAGAAAAAATGAAAGATAAAACAGGGTTGTTTGCATAATTGCAAATTGCTGATAGGGGCACTGGAAATGAAGTGTCCGGCCACGAGGTAATTCTGATCAATGATGATAAACGAAATCATTTGAAATGATAATGATCAATAGTGACAAGTGATTTATAATTTCAATCTACAGTCTATAGTCTATATTCTATATTTCATATTCATAGTTATAATAATCATATATCATATCATCATATCAAATAATTAACGATGACTAGTGACTACCTCATAGGCTATGGACTATAAGGCTAATAAGGCCCTACGGCGATGGCTGATTGGCTACACATGGAGCCAGCAAACATGCCACCAGAACCTCAATGCAAACGAGACACACTTGCCCTCAACTCCTCAGGCAATGGAAACTGAGCACACTGCTCCCAAAATGAAGATCTCGCTTCCGTCGGGAGGAAATCCTTTGCATCGCAAACAGTCTTGAAGAACTCCTGTTGACGAAGAAGCTTTGATTCACACTTTCGGACCATCTCAATCAGAAACTCAGAGACGCATGATGTGACAATGCGGTTTGCCTCTTTCACAACTTCCACCGCCCAATCGCCAATGCACTTTGCCACTAGGTTGGCCATCACTCCAAAATCTTTGATGCCATTGAACACCTCGCAAAGGGCCAGGAGCTTCGGAGTGATGATAGTCAACTCGTCCTCAGAGGCTTCAACACAAGTGGCCACCATGTTGTCGCTCCAGGCTTTAAAGGTAAGACCATCGCCTTGAGTGACTTCAATCACATTGAAAAAGCCTTCAACCACCTTGACCGCAGATGGAACGGTTGAGCTAAGAACTGTAGCCAATGGAGATTGCTCGTGTCAGTCTGAAATCAAGAATGGGACTGATGTACCCCTTTGTTTGGAAAACTTTATATGCAATTGGCAATAGCCTCACATTCAATCTGAATCATGTTTGGGCACTATGAGAAACAATATGACATGAAAAATCAAAGATCACATGACATCAAAACATGATTGGTCTGGGATTTATTTGCTGTAAATGAGCTAAGACTCATGTGACTCTATGAGATATAAAGATGATCCGCAGTGATCAGTGATAAGTATCAATGACTCAGACATTATTACATGATCAATGATAAGTATCAGGACTCATATGTGATTCGGTAAACAATCAATGAGGTGATATAAAGCTGAAGCGATATGAGATGATAATGATATGGTATGATACAATGATAGATATGATTCGATAGATATGAAATGATGATATGATGATAAGTGTGTGAGTATATGGTGACCTATGGCTATATTCATGGCTAGGCTGGCTATATCGTATACCGTATACCGTATACCGTTTTCTATTTGCTAGCAAGGTGATTGATTGCGATTGGCGATGGTCAGTGATGATAATTCAGAATGATTTGAACTGCAAAGATGTTATCATTAAATATGATTTGTCACTAAATGCAAAGGCTCCCATACCGAAATACCGCCTACTCCCATCAAATCTCACTTGATGACTCCATGGCCGGATGGTGGCCTGTCTTAGAATCAATGGTAATGGTAGAACGTGGACTCCATGTGCAAAAGAAAATCCACATCACATCATATCAAACACCACTGCTTCAGCAAATCCTGTTGTGGAACATGTAACTTCATGTAACATTCAATTCAACATGTAAAAAACATAACTTAACATTATAACATGGCTGACTAACATACATACATTCATATCATTCATACATCATTACATAACATGTTTCTACCGTAAAAAAAACGTAAAACATATCGTAACCGTATCACTGTATCTGTATCTGTAAATGTTTCTTTCCCATACACTCCTCCACTGTATGCGTTTTGGTTCCTACTTTTGCATAGCCGCTGGCTTTTACCATTAGGAAAACATTCAACACTTTGAAGCACCAAGCCACCAAAAAAGCCATGCATTCCATGTGAATGGGATTGAAACCGCTCCGCTTCGCAATTGCATCCAGAAACAACGGCTCAATCACCTTTTGCTGCAACCCGAACAAAGCCTGAAGGAGCTTGGGGGTCTCAGAAGCGAAGAATTGTGCAGAGGCTAAAAAGCAGATCTTAGAGTCCGCCTTGAAGCAAGCCACAGAATTCTTCATGGAAGTTTCGCACTCAGCCAAAGTGGCCTTGCATAAATTGATGAACCTAGTGCAAATCAGCTGGTGATCCTGAGAGATTGATTCCACCTTCAAGTCGTCCGGAGAAAGGTCCAAGCCTGCACACTGTTCCATGACTTCGATAATAACTGCAGAGTCGTTCGACTCCCCAGACGCTACCTTCACCTTCAGGGCTGCAATACTCATGGATTTGGAGAAGCGAGACTGCAGGGAAACATTCGCTGCTTTCACTCTGGCCACCATTTCCTTTCCATGTTTCTGATTCAAAACCACCCGAATGCCAGGATCAGAGGATTTTTGCTCCACCAACTGCAGCAAAATGTCAAAGGTCTCCTCCCCTTTCAAATCACACGAAGCCAATCGGGACAGGAGTTGGATGTTATCCACAAGCTCCTCTGGTAAAGTGGCAGACGTCTCTTCTGTAGTAGCCTTCAGAATCTTCTCTGTCACTTCGAGGAAAGTTGCAAGGGTCTGTTGAAAATCTTCTTTTGAAGTGATCAACTTGGCCAGCAAAACTTCAACCATGGAGATCATGTTCTTCTCCTTCCCACGGAACTCCCGGATGTTTTCCACTGCTGCAGTAAAGTTGCCATCAGCAAGGTCCTGGCAGAATCCGAGTGTGTGGCAAGAAATTTTGCAAAGTGTCAGTATTTGATCTGCCTGATTTTTAGTATAGTCAGTCAGAGTCATAGTCTGGTCTGGTCGCAGTCTTTCACAGATCACAAATCTGATCTGGAATCATCATTCTATCAAAAAACTGACTTATCAACAGTTTCGAATCCTATAATTTGACATTCTTGACTTGATATAATTTAATTTAACTACTGACCTCAATACATATGAATCAAATATGTGATGATATATGAGAATATATAAATATAGTTTTATATTTGAATATGAGTATGAGATATAAGATGATGAAAAATGATGATAATTTAATTGTTATTTCATAATATGCTATGAACAGTCCTGACTGATACTGCATTTGCAGCAGTGTGCCCGCCTATGACGTACGACTCTATATAACTTTGAATGAGGTACATAATGAAACATTCAGTGATTCCATGTATCTTGGGCCTACAGGTTGCTTCAAACCAAGTAAAGCCTAAGCTTAACCACTTGGACTAATCCTGCGATGCAAATTGTATACACACTGGATGTTAACAAATTTGGATACACACCCTGATTTAACCAAGTGGGCGCAAGAAAGATTGAGGTGACAAACACATTATGTATACAAATCATGTGCCATGCAGTCTCTGTCCTTCGTGTGCCTCAAATGCAAGTAATGATCTTGCACGCTGTCACTCATCCGCAACCGGAGAACCTTCGGAAGTTTCTGGAGTCCATTCAGGAATGCATCCTCGTGCTTCTTGATTGGCAAGCCGGACGCTGCACTGTAGAGACCTGAGACCCGGATGGCCTCTTTGAGCAAACCGCATTTGGAACACAGTTCCTCAGTGTTTGATGCCTGGTCGAACAAGCCAGCTTTCTTGCAATCCTCAATCTTTTTGCCTGCAGTCCTCTCCAATCCCCTGATGGATTGAGCATTTGCTGGGGATGAAGTCCGAAGGGACGCCAAGATTTCCTCAAACTTGGCTTCCATTTTGGTGTACTCCTCGTCAAAAGCATCTGCTCTGGTTTTCTTCACCCTTGGGCCTCCTGCAAAACAGATTGATTTTCCACTAAAATTCACAATGTTGTTGGACAGCATGTTCAGATAGAATCCACATACATAGGCATAATAGGCATATAATAAAACGATATAGATTATTATAGATTGATATAAGATATAACATATATGTTTTTCAAATGTCATATAATTATATAGTCATAGTCATAGTCATCATTTATATCGTTTATTTCATTTAATCATACAACTTATAGGTCGTTCCTAGTGCTTACTTTGTAACACTGACCAAAGTTTTATAAACTCGGAGCTGCCACATCAGAGACACTACCTTGACTCAATACTCGTTTGGGAGCAACAGCCCAACATTCAGTTAGACACTGTATGTGATTGCAGGGTAGAGTGCGCAAACATTTAGAACTGTAACATACAGAAAAGTCCGAATTTCAAGTCACACTAAAGGGCAATCCATGACGGAGGTTGATTGGTAAAAATCCTGGAAAGCCACTGGGTCTGCAATATGCAGCAATGAAACATATCTCATCTCATATCTTAGTTTCCTGAAGCCATCAGCCCACATACTGATCTGACTACACAAAAAATGATCACACGTTGCAGTTTGATGCTTTTACCATGCCAGGGAATGTGCTTCTACCGCATGGACTAGCCCCCACTGATCAGCCCATACAAATGTAAAGGGCAAGATTCGAAACCATTCCAGTGTCCAGCACCCTTTGGAACAGTGATCGGCTGATCTCCACAATGTGTTGTTCCCATGCATCTCGTTCACCATGGAAGACCTGCGATACATGGCTATGAAATGGGTTGCATGCAACACATGCTGCATACTAACACTACAATCTGAGACAATCTGCTGATTCTTGGGAGGCAGGATGGTAGGATGCAAACAATCTTCTTTAAATCATTGAATTATATTATTATATTAAGAAAATATTACAATTTTAATATTTATGTATAAATATAAAAATTGCAATAATCACTTAACAAAGTAATATCATCCAAGATGGCCTCTTAAGTGTTGGTAAATCCCGCTCTCAGTTGTTTTAACAGAAGAATTATTGAAATTTCTAGAAACTAAAATTTTAGCAAGCTCGAAGTCGTAGATATTTCTCAAAAGCTGAATAGATTGAATTGAAATCGATATATCACTTAATTATTGTCCTCCTATATAAAGTTGGCAGATAGCCTTGAATTGTTATCGAAATATCCACGACACTATATCAGTGTCAAAAGAGTCCCGTATTTGTCCGTAATTGTACAGTTGCAGGACAAACTGCTTTTGTTTAATTCAAACCATTCTACTCATTAAGTATGATAAAGTATCAAGTGTCATTCTACACATCAAGTATCACGTGACTCCGGTATTAGCCACCTGTTCGCACTTGATATGTTCGCTTCTGGAGAAAAACTCTCCACGACGAAAGATGCATACATAAATATGGTCGCATCGTTTGTAACTAACAGTAGAGAAAAACAATCCGTATCTTATGCTTATTCCCCGTTCGCCTCACGGACGGAATTTCAAGAGACGCGTACGATAACATGGAGTTTGATAATTCACAATTTCAAAGTGATTTTACCTGAAATTGCTGACACAAAGGAAAGCGCCCTGTGCAGAACTATTTGTTCTGCGGCAGAGGTAATTACTGCCCTGCTTCGAAGTTTTCAAAAGCTCATAATTCTGGACCCATTTTTTAGGTACAGGTACATTGTCGCATTAGCAATATTAAAGTGTGGCAAAAGGAAGACAACACGTGTGGGATTCCGTTACAATGTCTTTCCCTTCGTTTATATTTTACCACGTGCACAAAACCGCATTAAGCCTAGACAGTTAACTACATAATCCTCACTGAGGTGCCCACCATCGAAAACAACATATAGTTATGTATTAAACCAATAATTAGTTTCATGTACTTATTTATTTTACACAGACCTTGAAATAAGATAAACATTGCGGACGTCCTGGCTTACATTTTCCTCATTAACACACGATTTTACACAGAGAATGACGCTAGACACAGCTATGAAAATTTGAGCTAGTAAAACTTAGAAGTTGATGACGTTTTTAGCTCTTTGGGTGTAATATTCGAGGAGAAGTTGGCCTTCAAACACTGTAAAATGTCTGGCTGGCAAAAGCGCCAATGAGCTCATAAATTCTTTGTTAAAAATTTGAATTTATAAACCCGCACAAAAAGTGTTCAAAACAAGTGGCTCAATTTCCTTTGGACAATGGGCTATATTCCTGTTCACGGCACTGGACTGGAACTAGCTTGCAACTGAGGCTAATGCGGGGAGTGTCAAATGCAAGTTAGTTTTATCTCTTTTAAATGATATTTCCCCTCACGAGCTTCCATTGCAAGCTACAGTTCCAGTCCAATACCGAAAATACCGATATGTAATCCTATCAATATTCATAACCAATGTCTTTGTAGCTCCATCAGAAGCTGTATCGCTTATGCTAATGAGGCAAATATTGTAAACAACGATTCTCTTATAGATAAACAACCTTTTTATTGGCGATGAAGGTAAAATGCTTTAGCGACGAGTTTGGGGAAGATGTTGCCCGCGTTTAGTTTCCTCTTTTAGAATTTTGAAAAGTATATTTACTCTGTAATGCCACGACTTTCAGTAACTGTCCATTAATCATTCGCAGAAAATTAGATATGTCACCTGTTTCCCGAAACGTTTGACATTGCCAAAGCAGCAGGTGTTTGAAAACTCATTTTAGTCTCGTTTGACACTATTTTTTTCGACAATGCAATGCAGGTGTCTTTTTATATTGTCATTATTTGGCTTAAGACTATCACATTAAATCTAGTACGTGCATCCAAGATGGCGGATCCACGATGGCAGACTTATTAACGCCGTGTGATGTCATATGACGTCACAACCAACAAAAATCTCACCTTGTAGAGCATGCCAGCAGTTATCTATTGAAAATAATGTGTTCATATGTGTCTTCTATGTGCCTTACGTGTCTTATATGTGTCTCATATGTGTCTTGTTATAATGGTAACCCAAGGGAAGGGGCCGGGGCTTTTGCTAAATTAGCTAAAGGCAATGAAACATTAAAGAATCTTTAGTAGGACACCCTTAAAATCTAGTTCTTGCCCACCATCATTGGGTTCATTGGCTTCCATGAAAACGTGTTGACAGCGTCTCTATCTGAATGAAGATTGCATCTAGATGTCAAAGGCTGAAACCTGCCAAAACAGGGAAAGTATGTTATAGCACTTTTCATGCGCTAGCTAGACAAATACAACTTTATTAATTTACCTATTTTCTTTGTATTTATTTATCTATCCAGAACTTAAGGACGTTCGCGCTAATTGTTTCTGCGCATCCTTATTGCGCACGAAATTCACACGCCACGTCATGCACGAGCGCGCGCTAAGTAGTAAAGTGAACAATAGAGACTTTAAGATCCAGTACGGCGAGGCTCTGGTACGGCTAATGCAACGGAAAGAGACTGGGCCGACTACGCCGTCTCCCGCCAAAACT
>OMLO01005940.1_pt1 | contig 10263 bp, 7 predicted proteins | sample 1674811 | NCBI WGS metagenome assembly OMLO01 (sample SAMN06265003, study PRJEB25207) | coral metagenome | isolation source: Coral host | place: Mexico:La Bocana,Puerto Morelos, Mexico | collected 2008-11-13
ATGTTTCTTGGATATCCATAGGTGAAGCAATATTCTTGTAATGCCTGCAGTACTTTTTCTCCTGATTTTGCTGTAAGTGGGTAAAGGGTAACATGTTTTGTGTGATGGTCTGTTATGTTCATAGCCCATGTATGAGGTTCTATACATTCGCATGGGCATTTGCGAAAGTCCGTTAGTCAATTTCTATCATGTGCAGGAATGTTGGAGCTTGCATCAGTTGTTTTACCAGCTTGACGTTGCTTGTTACTGACTTCTGTTCTGCGTGAAACTAGCACATTTTAACAAAGATGTTGATTACTTTTTGGTTGACTTCTACATTTTGTTGTAATTTGCCTTCCCCTGTGTGCAATTCGTCTGTGTGCGTGGGGTAATACTTGAAATAGTTCTCGTTTTGGAATAACCTCCTTGTTGTCTTGGGTGAATACTTTGTTGTTTTTGTAAATCCACTGCTTTCGAGTTATCGTTGCATCTTCCCATTTTGTTAATAAGCTTACTTTGCTTGGCTCTTCACGATCGTTTTGTGAAAGTTTGAGTTGGTTCATCATTTTTTCCTTTAAGAAACTCTTGGCTTTGTCATAGAAATTATCTTCTAAATAAAGGGTTATTTTGGAGTCTTTTGTTTTCTGTTGTCTTTCTTGTCTCCTTCTACTTCTTTAGAAAATTCTTCTTGACTTACAAAGTTTGCATTTGCATGTTGTAAGTTTGCCATTTTGTTACATTGACAACAGAGGCCAAGGAAATCTGGGGCACAGATTTGTCTGTGAGAGTCTGGGACTGATTAAGTTATAATAACAAAAAATATGGGTGAAATTTCCATCAAATCCTTTGTGGTTAAGTGGTTAGAGGTGTAGGAATACAGAGTGAGAGGTCAGAGGATCAAGTCCTGGTAAGGTTTGAGAAAAAAAAAATAAAAAATAGAAACATTTGTGTGTAGGTTCTACACAGGGGGAGGGTGAACAGTATATCAGGGGGGAGGGTGAAGGGAAGGAAGATGGTTCCGTGTTTATTGTTTTCAATCCCCCCAAAAATACCATGCCCCTATTTTTCACCACACCCCAAAAGATGAAAGCCCTTGTCAGGCAGTTGATAAATAAACTGGTTTAAACAAATTAAACTGGTTTAAATAAAATTGAACTGGTTTGAAAAAATTAAACTGGTTTGAAAAAATTAAACTGGTTTGAAAAAAAATAACCACTGGCAAAAATTAAACCACAACATATCCACCCTTACCTTCAAAAGCACAATTTTTTAAAGGTATGGATATTTTCTGGAACAACAAATTTTCTTATTTTCTCTTATCACACATATGTACCTCCTTTTTTGACAGCTGTAGTTTTTATGCTTGCAACATCAGATCCTGCACCAGGTTCACTGACTCCTAGGCACGCCACATAATCACCAGCAATGGTTGGAACCAGAAACTGTTGCTTAAGTTCTTCACTGCCAAATCTAATCAGGGCAGGTGTTGCCATGTCTGCTTGAACTCCTATTGCCATGGGAATAGCACCGCATTTGATGCTTCCTAAAAGAAAAACAATCATTTTAGTGAAACCACCTCAACTCAGTTTTACTGATAAAATTGTGTCCTCTTCCCTTTCCTCTCCACTCCCCTCCATGATACCCTCCCTGATCCCCTCCCCTCTCATCTCCCCTTTGAAAGTTCTCATTTTTACCAAAGAATATCCACTTGTGCTACACGCCGAGTCTCAATATTATTTTGAAGATTAAAGGAAAACGTGGAATAACCAAAAACACATAGCTTTAGCGTATTAAGATTTGAATCTATCTGAAAATTTTCGGATAACTAATCGACTCACCCAACTCTTCCGCCATAGCTACACTGTAGGAATAGTCTAATCCCAGTCCACCATACTTAGCGGGCTTGTTTACTCCAAAGAATCCCGCAGATCCGACTTTTTTGAACACTTCATGAGCGGGAAAGCTCTTTGCGTTTTCCCATTCGTCGACATAAGGGTTGATTTCTTTCTCGATAAGCTTGTTGAGAGATGTACGAAGCTCTGCGTGTTCCTCCGTAAAGATAGACTCATGAGTAAATTCGTAGGGCTCTAAGCGTAAATTTGCCGTCTTCTTGGAGTGCGTTTCCGTTGAAAACAATTTTGTTAACGGACTGAAATTTATTCCCTTCGGCTTCGCAAATGTTATTCTCAAGGCACTGGCGATCGCCATATTGCCTGTTTAAAAGCCTCGCTTTCATACTTGAATGAACGTGGGAACGAGGCGAGAAAGAGGTCACAAGATAATAATCATGGTCACCTAACCACGATGGTTTCTCTATGAAACTTATAATATATGATACATTTTACTGCTAAAAATGGAAACTGAATACGTGACAGCTGGGTTTGCTTGGAAACCTGAGGCTCACAAGGACACAAAGCATGTGGAACTTCTAATAAGCAAAGCGGAGGATATCTATCAGGACCATTTTGATGGCAACGATGTTCTGGTTCACAGTACGAAATATTCAACTTACAATTTGGAGCAATGGAATTCAGACGGAGGAAGCTTTTGTGTCTGTCCATCTCTTGAACCAGGAGTTTATCATTTCGTATTTCGCGTGGACAATGGTGAAGAGAAAGAATTGAAAATTTCAGATTATTACGATCGAACCTTTTTGGGCAATGGTCGTGCAGTGAATTACATCGAACTCATGAAGTATGCAACTACAGATAAACCAGCTGTGGCTAACAGCAACAGAAAATTAACGCGACGTGAGTATTACAGCCTAGGTTTCATGTAGAAGCACTAACAGTAAATAGATTGATTACCCAATAATAATTTACTCACAATTAGCCAATCAAAAGCCGTGTCTACTGTCCTGCAATCCAGTCATTGTTCAATATGGCTAAGAAATCATAGTAACCTGCCTGAATTTGGGTACATGGTAAATACATATACCTAATCATACCTTTTGGTACGTTTCTGTGGCATATCAGGTGAGTTTGGTTGAGCCATGGTTCGCATTTTGGTGAGACATTGTCAAGCCAAAATACCAATGGCAAGAGTAAGTGAGCCTGATATGCCGCTGAAGCATGCCAAAAAGGCACAAATCTTTAACTACATGTACCTATTTGTACCTTTTCTGGTATGCTACTGTGGCACATCAGGCTTGTTTTGGTTTGTTCTTCCCATGGGTATTTTGTCTTGGCTATGTTTCTCCCAATGCAAACCATGGTTGGACCAAAATCAATATATTTTTACGCATACCAAAAAAGGTAGAATTAGATATACTGTAAATATCAGGTTACTGACCTGATATTCCTGGATTCTTATACCTAATCATAGGTTATGAGGCAAATTGCAGGCGGAGTTTACAAAAACGGTACACTTCCGTATTTATTTTCCCATTATATATATTGCAACATATCAGGACAGTGGACTTATTGGCTAGTTATGAAATCAGATCAGGGTTTTCAATTTGTAAAAAAGTAGCAGGAGGAAGTAGTGCGGCGCGCCAGCGTTGGTATGAGTGAGGGAGGGTGTGGGAGGGTGTTTTCCCCTCCTGCTTGGGGGGGGGGGGGGGGGGGGGGTTTTCTCCCCCGGCGGGGGGGGGGGGGGGGGGGGGGTTCTGGGTGCCTCCCCCAGGTGATTTTGAAATTTTGCATGCCCAGAGGTGCATTCTGGTGCATTTTAGGACTAAAGTATATAGATATATTTTTCAAGGTTGTTATAAACTTTATTATAACCAAGAAGCCTCTTCAATTCCAAGAGTTTCTTAAGAAAATTCATTTGTAAAATGTTACCATTCCTTTCCTTTCATTGTTACATGCTGCATCTGAATAAAAGTGATTCTCTTCTTCATCAGTCCTTTATCCTTTATTGAGTTGCAATTTGAAAATTGAATCAACTATAATAATTATAACTGTTAATGAAAACAAGTAGTCAGAATTATTTTGCTTGAACATTGTACAAACTTACGTTCAGCGAGCTGTATCAAAACATGTGGCGCAAAGTAGTCCAGCCAGGTCTCACCATGTTGGCTTCTTAAGAAAGTATTTTCCATAAATACCTGTAAACCGTTCATTTAATCTGGTTTACTATCGCAAAAAGCATGAAATTAAACCTATGGTCTCACAGAAGCTTTGAAGCGAGTAAAATTCGAACAGATTTGTGTTGGTATAAAATTTATTTATCGCCCCTTCTCTTTTGTGATCACATGTGCGAAACGTTGTCTGCCATTCATCATGCAACATGAAACATGTTTTTTTTTTCATCACTGACACTAAGAATATACAACGAATCATTTAATAGAAGAGTTATCTTTTATTAGAGACAGGCGAGAACAACGTGCGGTTTGTTTACAAAAGGAATAAAAGTGACATGTAACATGTCACCGATTCGCGAAAAAAAACCTTGGAATAAATAAATGTATCCCTGTGCAAAAGCCTTGTTACCAATAAATAGTTAAACCTAAGCGATACAATATTGTCATCAAGCAAGGTTATTCATAATTAACACCATAAACTATTTTCTCATGGATTGGAGGAATGAAGACAGGAACCCGGTAAACACAAAATATATTGTATTTTGAAAATTCACCCGTGCCTGCAATCCCTTTTCTTTGCTGTTTGAACCCAAACTGAGTTAAAAGCAACTGTGATTTGTCTTTTCATCTGAGGCTGGGACGTTCGTTTTGGAGAAAGTGGCAAGTTCAAAGCTTCTTACGGATTTGCCGCGGGAAAACGCAAATGGTTTCCGCTCTTCATTGAATGCTGCTGAAGGGCCACTGAGTTAATAAGTTACAACTGTTGTGCTGGAGAGTGGTCAATAGCCAAAAACCAAATATTTTATCTTTAACTTTGCCCAGTAGGAATTGTCATTTAATTCGAGCTGAATTTTGAGTCCTTAATCCACAACATCAACTCCTACTACGAAATACTAAAAGTACCCGACGCAAATGATCAAAGTAGCCGGTGACTTGCGTCGGGCGCCGGCTTCTTTTGAAAACCCTGATCAGATACAGTTAAATGGTAGTAATCACACCTTGTTTGGTCCTCTTTTGGAGCATTATTACATTTGCATTGTTTGGTCACACTGTGGTAATAATTTCTGGGTAAACCACATTTGTCAAAATATTAACCATGACTCAATGCAAACCACAAACAGGTGTTCTTACCTATTTTTCTTGGCAGTGGGAGAAAAGAGAAATAAGGAATGCCCAATACAATAATTATTTTTAGACAGGTGGTGTGTTAAGAGCCCAGTGTCTATTTCCAATGGTTTTTTCAAAGATTTTTTATTTTTATTTTTGACTTTGCCATTTTCTGAACTTTCTTCTGATTGGCTTTGATTCAGCTATGTTCCAAAAACAGTGTTTAAAAGTAATGACTATTGACGTGTAGAAGACTAATACTTTTGTGAGAATTGTAAATTTAGTATAAATATTCATTGAATCATGTGATCTAGTAAACAGTGCGAGTTGAAAGCTGGTATCTGAGTTGTTTATTTGAAATAAGATAGAGTTTTCAACATTTGACAGTTATTTTTGTTTGTTTCATTTTGGTTGCTCTTTTGTCTGACCAGCTATATCCTAATTGGTTCCCTAAGTAAGGAAAGTGGTGTGACTTGCAGCCTAAAAACATCTCAGTGATTTATAACAACATATATTGCACCAATTAAATTATACAACTGAACTGTATGTGTTACTGAATATATGAAACCAGCACAAATATTAACTTTATTTTGCACTTAAATTTGAAAAAATACACATACATAATAAGTACTGTGCAGAAATACCCAATTTTCAACAAAATAATTATAAAGACATCAAAGATTTAAGTCTGAAATGGGAAATTAGAGGCTTTACAATCAAATATTCTAAAAATCAAGAAAATCAGAAATTAATCTTCCAAAACAATTTAACGAACTGTACAAAAAAGCTGAAACACATCCCAGCAACAAGCAAATTATCATTAACCAAATTCATGTTGTTAGATCCTGCCTAAAAGACATAGTGCAATTTACTGGTAAGACAAATGGTACAATTCTTAGAAGTAAAGTTAGATGGCATGAGCATGGGGAAGATAACACTAGATATTTCTATGGTTTGGAAAAATGAAACTTTGACAAAAGATCACTACTAAATTGAAACTTCCCAATGGTAATTTTACTACTGGCCAATCTGATATCCTGCAAGAATAAATGTCCTTTTACAAAACACTCTACACATCAAATAACCACAAATCTTCAGTTGCAGAATAGGCAGAATTCCTTAAAGCAATAAAAGGTTTTCAAAATGAAAATTCACCAGAAACAGACAGATTATAAGCAGAATTTCATAAATATTTCTGGAAGGAGCTCCAGGAAGATTGACTGAAGATTGATTGATGATTAACAGTTTTAACTTTGCCTATGACAATGGGTCATTTTTGATCTCTCTAAGAAGGGGAATAATCACACAAAGATACAAAGATACCACCTTACTTGATAACCTTGAAAGACCGATATCACTGCTCAACACCGATTACAAAATTTTCCCTTGAGTTATTGCTAAAATGTTAAAAAAAAGTGTTACCAAAAGTAATAAACCCAGATCAAACTGGATACATAAAAATCCGGTATATCAGTGAAAACATCCGTTTAATTTCCAACAATTATGAGAAAAACATTCCTGGAATTGCTCTTTACATAGACTTTAAAAAAGTATAATTAGTATAGAATTCCTTGTAAGAGCTATTAAAAACATAAAAGGCATTGATGTAAGTGAGGAATTGATATTAGTCCATTTATACACACTCAGATGACACCACTGTTTTTGTTCGAGAACTTGATTCCATTTTTCAATCGCTAACACTACTTCAAAAGTTAAAAAATCTTTTCAGCTCGTAACTCAACACAACAAAGACTGAAGGAAGGTGGCTGGCTTGGAAAAAAAACATTGTACTAGTTGAAGATCTTCTTGACAATAACAGAACTTCTTTCCTTTCAATCTCTTCTCTGAAAATTTCATTTCAAAACATCCTTCACTCTTTAATTTGGTTTAATTAATGCTGTTCCAACCCCTTTGGCAGCTGCCAATTAAAAGGACTCCTCTGCACGTAGCAGAAAATTTCCACCAAAGCTCTGTTATGCTATGACAGTTTTTCTCAAGATAATATTTACAGAGTGTACAAACTACTTTTCAAGCTAAAAGGTGACAAAAAAACATTTCAATATAAGATTATTTACAATATTCTTCCTCCAAAAGTCGGTCTCTTTACGCCAACATATGTGATGAGGACATTTGCCCCCAATGCTTGCCCACATGCATTCCTTAGCTCATATGTTTTTGCACTGTTAGTTAACTTCATCCTTCTAAGATCTATTCCGAACATAGCAGAAAAGAAAAGAAAGAAAATTAACAGAGCGTGTCTCTGTACGGAATTTTTAAAATAGAGAACACCTATACTCCGTAAATTACTTACTTCTGATAGCAAAGTACTCATATAATGGTAGCTGCTCAGAGGGAAAAAAAAAGGAAAATTGAAATACAATGGGAAATTGCTGTTCAGAATAACAACATTACAAAGTTAAGACTATATATGGATCTTTTTTGTAACTTTTATCTGTATTCTTTGTCTTTTTGCTTTACTTTTTTTTTTTTTTTTTTTTACTTTACATTTACCATCCATAAATTTCTGTAGTGGTGTAACTAGCTAAGAAAACAAAAATTATATATACACTATAATGTTGAGTAAGTAAATGTAAATATATTCAAATCTGTATGTGAGGTAGTTCTAAAGGCAAAAGAGAAAAGCAAATAAATACCTACTATATATTTTAAACTGTTTGTAAATTAAAGAATAATAATAATAATAATAATAATAATAATAATAATAATAATAATAATAATAATCAATTGTAAAAAATAAGCCTGAATGTTGTGTATGTTGTTATGTATTGTATGTCAATTTTGCTGCCATTTACTTATCCATGGTGGTGGCCAGCCAGAAAGCTTTTGCTACTTTGGCCAACACTACACAAATTTTATTTCCTTATGGCTTTATATTTGTTAACTTTGTTTACTATTTTCATTACTTTACCAGTAAAATGTATCTAAATGCACTACATAGTATAAAGAATTGAATTGACTTGAATTTAATTAAGATCAGGCATACTTGAGCCACCACAGTGAAACTGATATTAGATCTTTTGATTTGACAGCATATGGTGACTCAACAAGTATGACTTATTACATTGAGAGAAGCCATCTGGACAAGGGGAGTAACAGCTCATTTTCCCAGCATCACCCTCAACATAGATCATGCACTTTGCTATAGCCAAAATGGTTTTAATTACTGACGGAGACTTTAGCTATCTCTGAAGTTAATATTCTAGATAATATCAGCAGGCATTGTTAGTTGAATGCTAATAATTATTTTTTACCGGTTAATATTTTTAGTATTAATAGTTGTTTCTTTTTATGTTTATGATGAAATAACTAACAGATTTTGTCACTAGCAATTTTGAGCACACTAAGTTTTATTTTTTAGGGAAGTGTAAGAGCATGACTGATAGACATTTTAACTTGTGTCATTCAATGGAAATCATGGTAATTGTACAGGCAGCTGCTAAAACCTAGCAGTAGTTTTTACAATATTACACTACTTTGGCAAGTGTAAATGGATCAAATTCTTGAACTTGGTAAAAACTGAAATATTAAATGGGGTGTAAATGGAGTTTTGAAGTAATTCTCCCTCTTGAAAGGACAGGTTGCAATATAATTATACATGTAGATGATAAGCTATAATTTTACGAAAGGCCGATAACATTTACAAGTTAACCTAAAATTTAAATGTAGGAGGTCAAGCTCCTTATGTGTCTTTTAGCTTAACAAATGAAATATACCTAATATAAATCAGGATTTAGGACAAAACAAAATGTTAAGTAAAAAATAATCACTTCAGTCATTTTTTAAGTTTAATTTTTTAATACATTTTACTTTTCTTCTTGTTTTCATGAAGATCACTTTAGAAATAATTTATCTGAATAGCTTGTATTTACCAGTTAGTTTTTCTAGCTAATTCATGTTTTCATTTTCATTTAAATGTATGGAATTTACTCTGATTGAGTGCAATCTCTACTGATAATGTTCACCCAGAAGCTAAAACAAACAAATACAACCTACAGATAGAAGTCAATTTATTAATTTTTATTTTACTACAAACATTGAGAAAAAAAGACCCATGTTTATATAGTCCAAAAATAAATGTGGTTCCTCTGATACTGAGCCAGACTGAGACCATGACCTGAAATAATCTATTGGCCAGATAAGATGAGAATAAAGCATAATGTTCAGGATTAAGTGGCAATTAGTATCACCCAACTAGTGGACTAATGCAAATCCTACATTTTGATTGGCTACACTACTAGTCATCGAGTAGCGAAATTCTTTCGTTTTATTCCCAAATAAATCTTTCTTCAACTTGCATTTGCTAACTTTGTTATTGCTTTTTTCTGTTGGACTAGTTGGGTGATACTAAGACAATTAGACCCTTCGCCCTCAAGGGCCATGGGTCAATAGCCCATTTGGCTTTGCCTCATGGGCTATTGACCCGTAGCCCTTGCGGGCTATGTGTCTAATTGTTAAATAGACTCAAGGATCAAGAAAATACACTACCAGAAATGATGTTTAACCAAAGAACACAGTGAACAAAACAGTCCTTGTATGTCTTTGTATGTCCTTGTATGTCTTGTATGTCTGTGATCAATGTCTTAGCATTTTTTTTTTTGGGGGGGGGGATTTCCTGGAAATGGATGGTTAATTTGAATAAGAACTGGAAATTTTGTTCCTTTTCAAAAACAATATAATTTTTATTGATAATAATAGACAAGGTCTGCAGCCCAAAGAGGCACACGGATGGAACCCTACACCCATACAGGAAAACAAAGGAAACCCATGAATTGATTTGCTCAGGGTTATCATGGCTAGTGGTATCGCTTGTGGGTGCATATGCACGATGGCAACAACAATGATGACGACAGAGATGTACAACATGGCAGCCATACTCCTGATAGGATAAAAGAGACCTGCCTTAGTTTATAGTGTCCTTTTTCAATATTAGACGTTCTAATCAATTGACTGCAGTCAAAACAAAGTATCTGGTGAGCAGTATCAGTGACCATATTGTGGGCTCAAGTGTAGAGCTCATAGAAGTCGCATGGTAGCTATGTGGTGTCTCCGGACATATACTGGTATGAGACCATATATGGTAAAAGTTTACATAAAAGAACAAAGCAATGATCAAACCATTATATGCTCGGGGG
>OMLO01005941.1_pt1 | contig 10263 bp, 13 predicted proteins | sample 1674811 | NCBI WGS metagenome assembly OMLO01 (sample SAMN06265003, study PRJEB25207) | coral metagenome | isolation source: Coral host | place: Mexico:La Bocana,Puerto Morelos, Mexico | collected 2008-11-13
AGTGCTGGAGTAGTACTTGGAGTAGTACTTTGTAGTACAGAGTAGTACTGGAGTAGTACTGGAATAGTACAGAGTAGCACTGGAGTAGCACTTTGCAGTACAGAGTAGTACGGAGTAGTACTTTGTAGTACTTTGTAGTACGGAGTAGAACTGGAGTAGTACTTTGAAAAATACCGAGTATTACTGGAGTAGTACTTTGTAGTATGGAGGAGAATACAGAGTAGTACTTTGTAGTACAAAAAAGCACTGGAGTAGTACTTTGGAGTAGTAGTACTGGAGTGGTACTTTGTAGTACAGACTAGTACTGGAGTAGAATGGAGTAGTACGGAGTAGTACTGGTAGTACTTTGTTGTACAGAGTAGTACTCGAGTAGTACACAGTCGTAGAGGAGTAGTAGAGTAGTACTGGAATAGTACTTTGTAGTACTGGAGAAGTGCTTTTGTACTACAAAGAAGTACTGGAGTAGCGCTTTGTACAGGAGTAGTACTGGGCACTGTTTGGTGCGTGAAGAAGCGCATGTCGTTGCAGACGGCGACCTGCCACAGTTAGGTAAAGACTTACCGTCATCTAGAACTTGCCGTCGCATGCAGTTGCTTGCTGCAACAAAGCCAACAAATGCCAACTTTGTTCGAGTCATCAGAAAACAGGTTCAATCACTCAAGGTTGTCACAAACGATTCTATAGGCACATGTTCTTCTGGATTCTATTTTCCACCTACTGAAACTTCCGGCATCGCCTGGTGTGGCAATGTGTTAAATATATTTAGAAACAATATGATACAGTTACAGTATCTATCTGCAAAAAACTGGTCTGTGCTTTGCAGCTTTGTAACCCGCAAGAAATTTCCGAGTTTCCAGCCACTCCAAGCGTTGTTCATCATCACCGATCGTGTCATCTCCTCGTCTTCGAGCTAGTTCCAAAGCCCTTCCAGCACAGAAGCAAATTAGGCGCGCCAAGATATAGCGAAGAAAAAATTTTGCAAGGGCTCTGTTTCAGTAATCATTCCATCACTGGCTAGGGAACACAGCGATAGAAGGGAAAGCAGCGTTGCGGGTGGCTGTGTCCCATAACAAGACCCCACGCGCTACAACAGCGCTTAGTAGGCGATCGCCCAAAGCTCAAGGGCGCTATTGAGCCCAAACAACCCAAAACATGCACGCATTGAACCCCTGCTGTCAAAGAAAACAACAACAAGAAAACATCAACAACCAGGCTATACACTCGTCGTGGTAACGTGATAGGACGGTCCCCACCATCCTTAAATAAATCCTATGTTCGCCGATCTTCTTCGAAATACGATGAACGCATGGCCCACACTCAATGGCCATCCCCTTGTCCTGAACTCGGTTCGGAACTGCGATGCTCATGAGTTCGATAAGGGGTCGGCAGTTCGACACCTGAACAAAATGTCGAACACTTTTCGGGAGTTGTCCAACCAGTCAATCAAACTGCGAATTTCTCCACACATTTTGGCAATCAAAGCTCGAATGCGATCACCCGATGCCATAGCGAGTGGCCCGGCAAACTTGCTTGATGGCGGTGGACGAAAAACTGTTCGGATAGACCTTGAATGTCGTACATCCAATGTCCTTCATGTCCTCGGCAGATGCAAGGAAGTGCGCTCTTCCTTGTTGGGATTACTTCAAGCCCGCCACTCCAGAAAAAGATGCATCCATCACAGTAGGTACACCGACCTTCTTCCATGCGCGCTCAACCCTCGCAACAAGGATCGCATAGATTCCTCGCGTCGCCAGCTCCGCAACTTTGTTCGCCCCAATTTGCACTTCACACTGCGGTTTGCAGCGAACTAGCCCTGTATAAAAGGTTTGGCCTTCCTTAGCGAGGAACCCATGACAATGAGTCTCAAAACACTCGGGTCTGTTTCTTCTTCGTGGCTTCTTAAGGGTTTCACCTTCCTTGTGTTTTCCGACACAGTGATGATCAGAGTCTGAACAAATGTTTTCCCACAGTAACGGAAGCTGCCTTGTTCCAAACTTCCCATTTCAAAATCTTCCAGCAACTTTTCCACATAGGGTCTTCCTCTCGCTCTGTGTGCAATCAAAAAATCACCCACACGGGTCGCCACCAATGCTACGCAATACCCTGTCTCATCAGGATCAGGGAAATAGTGGAATAAGGGGAAGATACTGGATGCTTTTGAAAGCCACCGCTTCCGCTGTCAATGAGTTGGTAGATGGGCACCCTCACCAGAAGTAGGGCTTCCGGATCCACACCTGGCAGTCCACCACGTGGCAACCTCATTGGGAGCATCCGTCTAACGGCATTGCTTGGCAGTATGCGGAAGTCACGATCTCAAGACTGCTCCCTTGGAAGCGGCCCAACTTGCCACGATATGGCGAGTTTCCAAATCGGAAGCAGGACTGTCACCGCTGAGCCAATTCCAACATGGCACAACGCGGCTTTTCCTCTTCGGGGTGTAATTTGGCTTTCCCTTCAGATGTTCCTTTTTACCAACATCCAACCACTGCGAGGCCATTACTGCATGACCTTCCGACAAACCTTTCTGTTTTTCCCCACCATGCAGCGGCCAAACGCCCAACTTTGCCCACGCAACTTTTCTCGATCCTTCCAAGGGCCTTTGAATCTCTGGATCTGCAAATTCATACTTATATAATTGACCTTGCAACTTTTTGTTCTTGTGCCTCAAACGTTTCTTTCTCATTCACTTGCGTGCTGATGAAAGCTGCAAAAGAGTTCCTTGGTGCATAATGCCTTCTTCGGGCAATTCATCTGGCTCAGTCTCGCTTCATTGAAACTTTCCTGCTGCAGCTGGCAAGCCTGGAAGATTTCCAGAATTTGATCCGCTGAAAGATGGTGTTCTCTCACCTTCTGGCTCCAGCTTTGTTCCGAGTCTGGGCCTGGCAGTTCTCGTGTTGTCTTCCTCTTTGGGCCTCTCTTGGCGCTTGAATTTTTGGGGGAAAACACAAGGGGTCTCTAGATCATTGAAATCTATACCGCCTAAGTGGTCAACTCTGCGCGAGATGAACCTCGCCCATCAGGACGGTCAAGGCCAGTGCGCAGCTCTTGTCCTCTAAGATCCACATACGCTTGTTAGGTATTTGTAACAACGCCTTCAGGAACTCGGGTGTCACCCTTCAAGATACTAAGTGCTAATGCCTCTGCATCTTGTACAGGCCTCAGAGCATGAACGCCAACCAAAACGGGAATCCCTGATTCAAAACTCAACAATTCTCGTCACGTTCAAAACCAATGATCCTATAAGCCGTTGACCCAGTAGTCCTTCCATGCGCGCTATTGTTGTCCTTCCTAAAACAAACAACGTCAATTAACCTTGTGCTCCGTGGCATAAAGCTGGGCATTCTGAAGGGGGGCTCATTGAACTCTTTTTGAAATATCAATGTGCGCAAAAGCCTTCTGCACCTTAATGCCCCCCTCCAAGTCACACCACAAAAATGGGGCACCACGGTGACATTGACCTAAGACCCATTTTCTTGCTGACATGCCTTGCCTTGGGGTTCTTAAGCCTGGTTACTTCATCCAAACAGGACAACGACATGGGTTTTGCTTCGCTGAAGCCTTCCTAAACATGGCTTTGGCTATGCCCCCACGATGAACTTGCATTCCATTTTCTGACATATACTGCTGTAAAGCGCCTCTGTTGCGGAAACCACGATCGCAAACGAACCTGAAAGGATGACGTGCCCATGCTCATGAGAACCAACACGTCTTCAATACACTAAGGGCGTATGTGCTAGAGCATTGTCCTTTGCCTTCACTTCCCTGATCGCGGCCAAGGTGGAAAGTGGCGCCGGCTAAAACCATATTCATCACTGATCTCAAACAAGTCAATATCCGAGGTAAGATTGCCCTTGTATTTCTCCTGTTCCTTCATGCGAGTCCAAGGATGTCCACTGTGACCAAGTCCATGTCTGCCCTGATACCTACTTCTACTGGATCAGCCAGTGCTTCGTCTTCTTCCCCACACAAATCATCCATGGTTGATTGGCTGTCTTGGGTCTCATCTTGAACTGGAGATGCAACTGACATCGACCCATTCAAGGTTTCTTCCTTCGATATCTCATCCAACCAATCTGACATGTGGTAAGAAAAGACATCCTCATAAGTCTTGTCATTTGACCACACTTCAAACCCACCAGAAAGCCCCTTGTCGTTGCAAGTCAAGCCAATGTTCTCACCCAAAACGACAACTTCGCCAGTGACACGTTGATGCCATCTCCCAGTGCTAGTGGTATATACATGAAAAACCTTCATGGGATGTTCATCCATGTGATACCTTGTCAACGCACCACAAATCCTAGCACCACCACACAAGTCTGCAATATCTGAGGCTTGGCTCAGATGCTGGGCATTCTGGCGCATGTCATAAACCTTCACAAGTTCTTGTTCACAAAGATCCTGCAAAAAAACATTGTCGGGGTCAGGTGACGAAGCAAACGATGAAAGCCCCAAACAATGTGAAAGTAAGGCAGCATGATAATGCAGATCCAAAACCCCATGCGTCACAACCTTCTTCTGTGCCTTTCTCATGGTCCGAGCTGCGCCCTTGGGGTCATTCAAGCTTCCCACAAAGCATGTTGGATGAAAACCTGATGCGTCGAGTTCTTCTTTGGTGGCCATTACTTCAACGCTCATGGGTGATGTGGGTGAAATCATTATCAGATCCGCACTTGTGTCACATACATCATCAGGAGCAACTGTTGAGACAGCATTGGATCTCTTATACATGATGATTCGATACCTTTTCAACCTTTGGTATCAACATTTCTGCTAAGAATTGAAACCAAGCGAACAGTCTTTGGCGGTGTTGGGCGCTGACGTCTTCTCATGATTCCTCGCGCGCGCCATGTATGCTGCACGATTGCAACATCCTGCCAGGTAGTGAAACTGAACAATTAATGGTCCAAGCCATTTTGCGTAGGCAAGCTAACCTAGGTGTGGTGGAAGTGGAAGGTTCTTCACTGGGTGTATAATGATGACGTCCAAGAAGGTAGCATTTGGATGACCAATCCAGAGGTAGGCGTGCAACGTGTGTGGCACCTTGTTAAACGTTCAGCGGAACAGAAGATATGTTTGGCAGAATATGTTTTCTCTGGTGTGTTTGTGTGTTCATGTTATGTATGCAGATGTTGACCATGTTACTGTCCTCCCTCAAAGTATCTACACTGGAACTCCATCCAAATCTCCAACTGGCAGCCATCCTCAATCAACTGCCAATCAACAATTCTGGCCTTGAAGTAGGTCCTCTTCAACCACCCCTTCGCGTTGTGATTCTTGTCTGCTCCAAAACGTGTATTCCCAGCGACCTTCACACCATTTTGTGGGATCTGAAGGCACACCAATCCAGAGAATCTTATCGTGCCTTTTTAAGCCATCGATATACCCTTCCACATCTTCCGCTGTGGCCTCCGTAAGATTGAAGTTGCCCTGAAACTCACTCAGACCCGTCCCTGCAAACAACTAACAGGCTCTGGTGGCTTCTCTCTTGCCGGTGGCGGTCCAGGTGGTTTAACTGGCCTTCTCCCTTCAGGACTCGCTTCAGGAACTGCTGGTGCATCATGCCTTGAATTGAGGGCGGTGAGATGGTTTCAACATAGCCATCTTCAGCATCAGGAGTTTGGGCTGATCACTTTGAAGGCAAAGCCACTCCGCGCCGACCGGGCCAGGACAGTCAGCCTTGATTAATCAGCTGATAACGACAATGAAGATGCTGTCTGAGGAGGCTGAGCGTTTGACACCTCGTGGAGGATTCAAGGAGATCGAGGAGCCCTGCTCCACCTTGCCCTGTTGCTCACCAGCAATCTCCGCAGAAAACTGCCTGTCACAAAGATCTCGTTGAACATCTCTTACACCGTCCACCAAATCTCGTCTCAGCCCTTAAGTCCATGGTGAGCGACGATTGTTGTGATCCCAACGACGGCCTGGCTTCCATGTTGCACTGCTTCCTCATTGAAGACTTCGTTGCCACAACTGAAGAGTTTTCATGACGGCCCACCTGTGCCCTCAAGGGTGGATCATGGTCTGGATCCTCCAAACATCTAACATCCACAAAGCAAACGCCCCGCGTCTCTGGCGCCAAGTTCTCCACCGAATCATCAGCAAGTTCACCAAAATGCCCTGTGAGGGAATCACGCTTGTCATGGCGGATGGCTGCAACGGGGAAGGTTCAGGGGGAACGCGAAACTTCCTGATTGGCTTTTGGGACGGTGTCAAGGGGCATGCCTGCTGTCATGTTTACGAGAAGGATTTCTTGGGTTGCACACATGTAAACTGGCCGACCTTTTCCATCTGTAACATGTTTGAAGTAAACTCTCTGATTCGCGAAATCTTTGATCAAACCGAGTGCCAACTGAGAATAAAAGTAGAATACCAGTAGTACCGCACGAGGCGGTGGCGGAAGTTTGTTGTGAGTCACGGGTGTCAGAGCAAAAACACTGACCAACTGACTAACTAGCTAACTGACTCGTGTTACTGATTGACTACCCGATTAACTGACGAACTGACTTATTGACTGACTAACTAGTTAACTGACAAATTGATCACTGATTGATAAACTGACGATAAGACTACTTGACTTACTGACTGACTGCCTGACTAACTGACTAATTGACTATCTGACTAATTGACTACCTGACTAGTTGACTAACTGACTAATGGACTAACTGACTGATTGATTACCTGCCGAACTGACTTATTGACTTACTGACTGACTGACTGACTAACTGAATATTTGATTAACTGTTTGATTAACTGCCGAACAGACTAATTGACCTGCTCACTGACTGATTGACTAACTGACTAACTAACTGACTGGCTGACAAACGGACTAACTTGCTTGCTGGCTTGCTTGCTTGCTTGATTGATTGATTGATTGATTGATTGATTCTTTTTGATTAACTTTGTTGGTTGATTGATTGATTGATTGATTGATTGACTGACTGATTGATTGATTGATGGATTGATGGATTGATTGACTAACTGACTAATTGCCTTACTGAATTACTGACTTACTGATATTGACGAACTGACTAACTAACCAACTAGCAAACTGACTGACTGACTGCCTGACTAACTGAATCATTGACTCACTGACTAATTGACGAACTGACTAACTGACTAACTAGCTAACTGACTAACTGACTGATTGGGTAATTGACTAGGGACGTCCTGACTGACTAACTAGCTAATGACTAACTGATTAACTGACTAACTGGAGTAACTAGCTAGCGGACTGACTGCCCAATTGACTAACTGACTAATTCATTGGTTGATACATGGCGAAATTACTGATTGACTGACTGACTTGCTAACTGACTAATTTTTCGACATCTGAACTTCAAAAAGCGTGCCAAAACACAGGCGTTTTGTACATTTTGACTTGCAAATGCGCTTCGCGCCACAGCGGCGTGCGATTTTTCGACATCTGAGCTTCAAAAGTGGCCCGCACATGTGGTGTTTTGCGCATTTTGACTCCGCGCCTGAGGTGTTTTGCGCATTTTAAATGTGCTTCGCGCCCCAGCGGCGTGCCATTTTTCATTTCTCCGCTGAACAACGACCTCCGCGCCCGCTGCTTTAGCGAGCCTACTTTTTGAACATCAGGAACCACGAACGATTGAAAAAACATTGCGATTCACGACTTTTCTAACATTTGGCGCGCGTGTAGCTTCTTTCTAGTGACTGTACTCGCGGGTTGATCTTTTGTCTTCTGAGTTGACTTCTCTACTCTGCTTTTCAACTGTCCATATTGTCGGAAGTTCGACTTCTAAACTTCCTTCGATAATAGCGGGGCCTTGCCTTGATTGCCCCGCAGCATCAAGATCTCTCAGTCCTTGTCTCACAAGATTCCACTGTGGATTCGTCTCTGGTACCTACCACACTTTCAATGTACGTGGCGAGGCGTGCTGGGGTGACTTGGTCTTCTCGCTCATTTCAAATGGCCTCAGACCTTCTTACTTGGGAACTGGTACTCACGAGGCGGTCAGATATCACTTCAAGGTTCTCATTGAACTGCCTTTGAAACCATTATACCCTCTCTTCATCTGAATTTGGGGTTGTTTCTTAAGGAAACGTCCACGTCCCTGGCCAAAGGGCTTTCTTGTAACACGCGATAATCCCCGATGATCAAGATTGTCATGGGGGATTCCCATAAGCATATGGATATTCCTCCTGTCTCCGTCGTCCTAACCGTATACCCCGCGCAACCCTCATATGTAAAAATCAAAGTAATTGGCACACCCTCTGGGGCTTGAGGTGGCTTCTTCTTCGCTCCTTCTCGCAATCTATTAGAAGTGAATGACGAGGGTGAAGAAGCTTGAGTGGAGCAACTAGAGGAGCATCTCTGATTTGAATGACCCCGTCTTGATCAATCTCATGAAACCATTCAACCCATGAACGAAAATCAGTGAGCATACTCTTGTTCTTGTTCTTCACATTGATGGCATAGTAATCAGCACGAGAAAGCATGTGTCCATAAGTCTTCCAGCGGTAAACACCTGACGGTTTCAGAACCAGGAACTTTGTACATCTCATCAGGTGCATCAGTAAAAGTGTGAAATGCTGATTTAGGGGAACACTTGGCATCTTGGCGTTGGCCCTTTTGGCAACGCCGCCCTGGCACAATCAACTTCTCCAGGTGGAGGAACCTTCCGAAACCTTATGAACTACGTTCTGTCTGACGAATTACTGACGCCAACAATAGCTGTGAGACTTAACGGGGGTTCTTGCTGTCTAGGGGGCGCTTCCTCCGCATGGGAAGGGGGCTGATTCATCTTCCTCTCCTTCAAATTCCTCCGGCCTCTCTTTTTTTCCGCTTTGGCCTTCAGAGCTTCTTCCATTCAACGAATTCACCTAAACTCCCAATCATGGAAGCGAGCTGGGCCTCCCGTAGATATAGGACCCGCTCTTTGTCTCTTGACTGTCAGCCCCAAATCGGAATGCGGCGATCGACATGTCTGCGATTCTGTGGCGTCACGTGGTAGTGGCCTATTTCTAGGGCTCTTTCGTCTCTCCCTGAACCAATCTAGGGTACCTACCTCGAGCCCGGTCACCGCCCTCACTTAGTTCCAACCGCCTCCGCTACCATGCAGTATGATTGGGCACGCCCGGTCACGCGACTTTGGGACGTGATTTCCCAAAGCCCAAAGGCTATAATGAGCCCAAACAGCCCAAAACATTCATCCAATCCCTCCTGTCAAAGGAAGCATCTACAAGAAAGCATCAACAACCGGCTGGCTATACACTCATGGTAACGTGGCAGGATTCACACAACGGCAACGACCACAACGACAACATGTTTTTCGTTTTTTACGCTTGTGGCACATGTTGTACCGCAACACATTGCTTGCAGTAGGGTATTAACCGATGTATGCCTCAGCTTACTCGTCCTACGTATCTTTGCTTTTCGTTTCTTGCCCCGGCCTTGCATATGCAAGCACCTGCTTTTGTCTACTCAAGCTTGATAGATGCTTCAAAACATCTGATATTTATTCTGAAAAACCGCGCGCTTCTCTACAACTACTTGGAACATGGATGCTAGCTGGCCCGTCACGTTGCCATTGAATGCGTGCAATGGAAGTGGAATACTATGCGTCGAAATCGGTATATTCTATCGGTTTTGACATGGTGTGAGGATAACTTCCAAAGCTCGGAGTGCAACCAGGAAGTCATCGATCTGGCGATTTTGGAAATCGCCGTCAGATTTCCATACAGCGACCACGTATCGCGTGGCGTCAACCGTGTGAACATCTTTAGGGAACGCCAACATATTATGCTAACATCCCTCGTTACCTTTCCACACCCTGAGTTTTGCAAAACCACCCAGCCGTGTACCAGCCATGTACCAACTTTGCAGAAATTGTGCTGAATGCATTTCTTCCTAAACTGTGCGAAGCTGCAACAAAAAAACTATATATATATATATATCTTAACTGAAACACATGTTTTTCCCTTCCTCGAATAATGAACGACATCTGAATGGAGGACCAGTCTGCTCGCGCCTAGCATGTTCACGATCCTGCCAAATAGGATGCAGCAATTTGAAGAAACTGGAAAATCTTTATCAATGAAACTGGAAATATAAACATATATAAATCCGTATTGTCAAAATGCATATTTACTATAAAATATCATACGCAACCTTTTCTTTCTGAAAATGTAGGGCCCGTACAAGGGCATTAGGGAACCCGGGGCACCAGATAGAACCCATTATAGAAACTAAATACTTCAATACATATTGAATGTGTTTTCCGACAGCAAGCATGGATG
>OMLO01005942.1_pt1 | contig 10260 bp, 3 predicted proteins | sample 1674811 | NCBI WGS metagenome assembly OMLO01 (sample SAMN06265003, study PRJEB25207) | coral metagenome | isolation source: Coral host | place: Mexico:La Bocana,Puerto Morelos, Mexico | collected 2008-11-13
TTAAAGCGCGTCAAGAATTTTCTGTCATAACGTGGGATTAAACGATCGTCCTGTGAGTAACGTTCTACGCTCACAGTAAGAGTCAAGCTGTATTGCTGTTAATCAATCTTGACATTGCCGAATCTCTTCGGTTGTTCGTTTTCAACAACGAACGTTTTGCACTTTGGTCTCGGAGTCTCGTCTCATCAGCTTCACTGCGCAAGAATATTCCGTTTCTCTCAGAGGACCCGTCTGCATTTTCCATATCCTCACCTGTAGAACCCTCAGCCTTTGAGTCAAATCGTCTACCTCTAGAGGCTTTCCTGATGTTCTGTCCTGTTCTTCGGGTCAGATTTCTCCTGCGGGAGCCGATAAGCTTTGTTCTTGGCATGGTTTCTCGTCTCAGAAGAAGCACTAGCACGTTCCTTACTCTGATTTCTTCTGGAACATGCCAAAATTTTGTAAATATCCCATAAACGTTACGAATTTATCCATTATAACGAATCTTTTCTGTCCAACTAGACACGGTTTTTTAACGTGGCATGTCACAGAAGATTTTCGATATGCGTGTCTGCTTTATTGCATCATTAATTTCAATGACGCAAAAGACTGAAATTAACATGACGTATATTAATAGTTGACTTAGAATAGTTTTGGAAATGGTGTTGCCTTCAATAAAACGAAATTAAATGGTGAGACATAATGTTAGCTGTTTTAGTCGATATAATGCAGGGTTTTATTATTTTTTATCTCCAATGACTTGACAGCGCACGCACACGCGCAGGCTAACTAGCAATCTTTTACTTGTTTGCAAAATGCACGCGCAACCCCAAAAAGTCTAGCTGGCCCGGGTTGTTCGAAAGGCGAATAGCGCTATCCAGCGGATAAATCACTGTCCAGTGGTTAGCGTGGTTTGTTTTGTTAACTCTTATCTACTGGATAGAGATTTATCATGTACATAATGTTATCCACTTTTCAAACAACTGAGCCTAGGATTCTATTCCCGCACAGAAAGGAGAGACAGCTTATTTAGAGGAACAAGGCTTAACTTTTAAGACGGCTTTCTCGAAGAGCAGGGAAAGTCAGCGGACGCCCAAGAAGTTATAATACACGTGGAAATCGAAACTGAAAGAGTAAAGGGCCACATCATTCTCATCCCCATGGCCCTTTTCGCTACTCTTAGCCAGCAGGGCCTTAGCACTGTTAAGAGAAGGAGGCCTCATTCGTATACAAGCATCAGGAGTTTTCCGCTTCCGGTTTTTAGGCAATGCATCATGGGATATGCGCTCCAGAAAAGTGAGGACCCAATCGAGTCGAACAATCTCCGCCATTACTGAATATTCGTTTCAGCTTCGCGTCTGTTTACCTTTTATCTCGTCTTATTTCTCCGGCTTTAATTCATCTACTACCAGTCCTGATCAACTATATACGTCACAAGTTTCATGTAACGGTTTCCGGATAATTTTGAAGGAAAAAATAACATTTAAAGTCGTGATTTCAGGCCAAGAATTTCTGACCGGCTGCAATGAGTTCTGAGGAGTCTCTAACTTACGATCACGAAGTGAACTCTTAGCGTTCTGACACTCTGGAGCTTTATTGCCGTCAACGGCGCTTGAAAGTTTCTGGAAGTTGAGCAAGAACTGGTTGCTTACGTGTTTGCAGCCTCGGAAATCAGTGGGAATTCCCGTCCAACTGTCTGCTGAAGAAAGGATCGCAACCACAACGAACGAGAAAGCTCGATTATTAGATTTGGTTAATGGATCTTCCTTGCCAGATCCTTCTATACTTTGAAAGCGACTTTCTTAGCGACAGTACTGTTTCTCATTCCTTCGCTATCCTTTCTCTCCGTGGGATCGGAGGTATGCGCATGTCCCGTTCACTGAAACATGCTCAAACTTGCATGAGCAGTGCAGGATTGTTTTGCCTATTTATTCAACCTTTTTCCGCTGTTTGGGCAGCCAATGACAACACAATAGGTGCGGTTACACACAGCAGGGTAAATCGCATTTCCCGTGGTAACTTTTCCCGCGGTACATCACACTTGGGTTTTAGTATACCTTGTGATTCCGGCGGTTACACGCGAATGAAACAAATATTACTACCCTTGAAGGTATTCAGATTTTCTTGGTGGTCTTTGTATGCAGAGATAAGGATACTTCGGTCGCTTCCCACCGTTCATTGACATTCTCTGAGCCAGAACCTGAAGAGCCCGACTTTCAAAGTGAGAAGGGCTTTCATGGTGACAAGTAGATACATTCACAGGGTGAAACTGCTGACATTGCTGATAACCAAGATAGATTACTAAGCCGAACGGTACTGGTTGACGTTTGTAACCATTAAGAAGACAGTTCCAAAGTGGCGTGACGCGCAAATAGCGCGCGCACGGAAACATTTTGAATTACGCGTACGTTTATTGCGCGTACGAATCCCCATGCATTGTCGAATTTCTTACAAGAATAAAAATAATTTTAGTTTTAGCCGCTGTAAAAATAGCCGGTCTAATAAACAGGTGGAGAAATCAATTGAAATACATAAAATGCTCACAGCATTCCCTGAAATTACGCCTCAACCTCAGACTCAAGGACACAGTTATGCATTCCGGCGCGAACGAGTTTGCCGCGAATAAAAGCTGCAAAGCAACTTTGCGGTTACGTGTTGCTGTCAAACGGAGCGTCGTGATTAGCTTGGGCATCCAAAAACCATTGCAACTTACCACCTGCAACTTACAACTTACCATGGGCGCCTCGTGTGATCTTTTTGACGTATCCATCGGAAATTTACCTCGGGAAACGTCGGTCACACTACTAAACACTGTTTTCCATGGCAAAAGGGTAATTTCCCACTGTAAAAGTGCCCCGTGTAATCGCACCTAATTTCGGTGCCCAAATCCCATACCTAGAGAAGAAATAAAAACAGAATTATTACAGACTTGAAGCATTTCGCAAGTAAACAACCCTCTCGAAACTCGAAAGTTTTATCGATCGCATTTTTTTCGCGGAAGATATAAGTAGCCAAAAAATTGATTGACTCACCAGTTTATAGAATTGCTGACCAGTATAAAAGGCATAAAGGAAGTATTCCAGTGGAAGAACACAGCATAAATAAGAGGTAGACAGAGGCGAAGCTGAAACGAATATTCAGTAATTAACAATTATTCACCGAAGTGGAGGTGAATAGTGATGGATATTTACCGAGCCGCGAAGCGGCCGCGGCAAGGTAAATATCCACCACTTTCACCGACACTGAGGTGAATAATTGCTTTAGTACATACCACACAAGCTGAATAACTAGCGCTTTACTTGTTCAGAGTAACTTTATTTGAAACGGAAAACCATTTTGTTTTTCTTCGGCTGCTCGGAGGTGAATAGTACTTGGCGAATCACCTTCGAGCTAGCCAATCAGCGCGCGTGAAAAGAAGTATTCACTTGTGTGGTATACTGGGCGGAGATTCGGGAGTTGGTGCTTACTTTTCTCAAGCGTATATCCCATAATGCGTTGCCTAAAAACCGGAAGCAGGAAACTCTTGATGCTTGTAGTCTCGGGGCGCTTTCCATTCAACAAAAATCACCGTTTCAAAGCTGGTCGAATAGAACGCGTCCGACCGCTTCCCAGAATTCAAAGTCACGTGCTCTGCAACACAAGGAATGCTGGGTAGAACTTTGTTGTGTTTGAAAATGGCGGACTTTTTGAACATTTTCGCGGCTTTAGAGCAGGGTGATTGTGAAACAATAAGTTGTACCATTCTCGATAGCAACGACGACGTGATACTTCTGGCTACAGTTGCCTTCTTTATGCGGAGGGAATCAACTCGTGTAAATGGGTACTTCGAAGTAACTATTTCAGCGTATTTGTCGGGGGAGTTCGAAAACCATTTCCGAATGACTAGGGAAACGTGTCAGTTATTGACACAAGAAATAAAGCACACTGGGTGGAATCCAACTGGCAATTCATCTGGGCGGCCCGCAATTTTGCCAGAAAAACAAATACTGCCGTTCCTTTGGAGTGTGATAAACAGGGATCGCCGACGCTCGGTAGAGAGACTAAACCCGACATCTTTTGCGAATGGAACACAAAATTTTCGATATTTTAGGAAATTTCATCTAGGAGGGTGCACCCAAAACGTATTCTTAAATTTTCGAAAACTTTTTCCGGAATTTTTACCGTTCCATTTAATTTCGGACCGGAAATCTCGGAATTTTTGGTCGAATGGAAAGCGCCCTCGGTTAACAATGGCAAGGGGATTGGAATATCGTTAAAAAGAGAGATAAATGTCATTTTGCATTTGATAACTTCCGACGTATTAGCCTAGCTGGTTCCAGTCCACTTGTACGAAAGCAAATGTGAATGAGAAAGTAAATCAAACAATTTATTAACTATTCGCTTAGAGTTGGACTGTGGGGTCTCGGTACTGCTATTATTATAATTTTTGGGGGCTTTTCTTTAAGTTAATATTTCATGCCGGACTGGGAAGAAAGAAAGAGTATTTGTGTTCTGAAAGAAGGTTGTTACTCTTGTGGTTAATAGAATAGAAGAATAGAAGAATCTCTTTTCTGTATCTTACCCAACTTCGTACCAGAACAAACAACGCAAGTTTTCAATTTGAACTTCAGTTTTTATTATTTTACGACTGCCTAGCAGTAATTTAACATTTTTATTAATAAAATCTCTCTTCGAAAGCTTTATCTACATTGATTTTTTTTACATAAGTGAAGTAGTGAATTTGTCTCACTTTTAATTATTTTCGTAAAAAATTGTATTCAAACACGTTTTGTTGCTTATTTTCTAGCATTTTTCATTTATTAAAGTGTTCTTTATCACCAAGGACGCCATAAAGCTGTTTTCACTCTCGCACTCGGAGAACTCGCTGGGGAGAGGCCGATTTGCTGAGCGTAAGTGAAGGAAGGACTGACTGGGGAAGGAATTCTTGACATTTCAGTTTGAACTGGGCTCACGGTTAAAGGGTTGAAAACCGTAGATTGCCTTGTCGGTGAAGGCGGCGGTGAAGGATATGGAATCCAGACGGCGTTTGGCACGATGGCGGGAAAACTCGTAGTCGTGGCGGGAATCCCTGGCGCGTGGCTCGTGGCGACACGGTTTGTGGCGTTACCATGGCAGCACGAAGCCAAGTGTGACAAGAGTTTTTCCCTGAGTTGATCGCTTCCGTCGCTTGTCATGATATTTCTGTTGACTTCGTTTGCACACTGGTTGAAGCCAGCTCTGTAATCAGCAATTGACTTGGGATCTGAAAGTAAATACCATGTTTTGTTAGATTTTCAGCTCGCTAGGAAGGGAAACTTGTTAATGCAAATAAATCGAAATGTTGCATTGCACGATTATCAATATTAAAACTGCAAAGGCGAGAACGAAACAATATTTTCTCCGACAAAAAAGTTAACTAAAAAGACGGATTAATTGTGTGAAATCTTCTAATCCACCCATAAATAACTAAACAAATTGCATAGTTCTTAATTTTCAATGTGCATTATAAGAAAATGCACTTTTAAAAACTTAATGATTTATACGGCACGAACGATAAAGAACATTTGGTGGAAGTCTTACCTTCTGCACGAGTGTCCTTTCGCTGCATTGCTCTGAGGTAGGTCACCGTCATCTCAAGTACGTCAGCTTTCTCCATCTTGGAATAACGAGAGGCCTGAATGATGAGAAATATAAATTAAGCTTGAGTTGTTCAACGTTTGACTACTCAATCAGAGTATATAATTTACATACACCGATGTCAACTTTCCAAGTGGCTCAAAATGCAACGTATATAGTCGAGCGAATATCTTTGTGCATAACTCATAATAATTATGTCATTGTTGAAGAGTTAGATCAATTTGGTTCAATTCTCAGTTTTCTGCGTTAAAGTAATGATTTAATTTATCATCCACTTACGTCTTTTTGAAGAAGATCCAACACAAGGCTTTTGAGCTCGTTTAAGCTGTCATTGATTCTTGCTCGGCGCATTTTTTCCATCAAGGGTTTCTTCGCCTGAAATAGGAAAATTGAAACTTCAAGCAACAACTTTTGAACAGTTGAAAACTCATTTCTCAAGCCGGTGACGTATCAGCAAAAAGTTAGGAAATTTAGTGCTTACCTTTCGCCTTTCAGAGAGAATTTTGCCAACGTAGTGTGCGCTATCGACGCATTCAACGGCCATGTTTTCAAACGTTTAAGAATGTGTTTTTCTAAGGAACTGTGTCGGAGATGTTGACTCGGCGAGTGTTTGTCGCAAACTGTCCGACATGCATGATGCGACCATTTATATTCATCAATCGTGGGAAAATATCGGGGTCGTGTGCCGACATTAGATGACTCTTATTTACAAACACCTGTCTCCTGACATTCGGCTTGCTGCCCGAACAATGCTGGCTTCATACACAAAGCCACAACCGTGGGAACAGTCGCCTCTGATTGGCTAAGCTCTTAGAGTCGCACGATAACCGTCATTTGTATTGTTTCCCGCCTTCAGCGGCGCGTGAAGAGCGTGAGACCAGGCGAATGTGATTGGCTGAAGAGCGCGTGATCCGCTTCATATAATTGTGGCTCTGCTACTTGTACATTCAAACTTCTAAAACAAAAGCAAAATGACAACCGGAGCTCTTGAAATCAGGCATTGAGGCCCTTTGAGCATGTGCCGTGATTGACTCGACACTCGCATGGCTTTTATCGTACCAGCTTCTTTTTCTCCAATGCAGCTTTTAGTTTTTAGGCTTCTGATAAGTTTTATCTTGACTGTTTTAGAAAGTTTAAGCCGTTCTCTTACAATCCACGTGCTGTATAAAACATAACAGGTATTGTTTCATTGTTTGTCCCGTTCTTAATCAGTTTATCTTCTTTGCACTTAAATCGCTCTTTGTAAGCACCATTTCAATAACAAAAGAAGATGAAAATTTCCCACGGTAGAACGAGTCTCCAACTAAATATGAAATAAACGACATTCCCTTGGTCGAGCACGTATTCAACACCGTGCCAGGTGGATCTGTGTTTATTTTACGGTAATATACTCCTAATGGAATCACTTAAATGGGTTTATGCTTGACAATTACAAGTATTTTTAACAAATTGCATCCATTTCATCGCGGTCCGGTTTTTCCAGCGCGTCGAAAAATCACTTTTCTCAGTTTCGTTTCTTGAAATATAGACTTTATAAAAAACAACATTGCCAAATTGGCGAAACTTCAAAACAGGAGGAATCATTTCAAGGTTTAACAAACCATAAATAAGGCACAAATATTGATTAATAGAATTTGCAGAGGCTAAGTCAGTTATGGATGAATTTTATGTGTCTTGAAGCGTCAACTGCGGCTCTGAATATATTTTATAATGTGATTTTTCGTCAACGTTCATTATTTTCATATTTCTGTATTTGCCGTACCAAATCCTGAAAGTACAATCAAGTCTTAAAAGATTTTATAAAATAGTTAATAAAATAATGGTTGTTTATTAAATACAAATTCTTGATTCGTGCTTGGATAACAAGCACAAACTCCACAAAGCAAAAACAAGCATTCTAACTTCTTGCAAATATTGACACCGTTAAAATACGTCTTTATTTTCACATCATGTCTGTGTTGAATCCTTTCCATTGCACGCTTCGACTGCGGTGTTCCTTTGAATTAAGAACGAACTTCTAAAAGGTTTGGCAAACGGAAACTAAAATTCATGATTTTGAGAAAAAGCGAGGAATATCTTTAAATTCTTTGCAGTCAGTTTAAAAGAGAGCTACTGAAGTGTGCCCGCTGATCAACTGGTAAAAGTAATTTTGTTTTTGATCAGGCCGGTCAAGACGCATTAAAATTATCATTGTTGAAACGAGTGGATAAAGTTACTGGTATTGATTATATATTGGCAGTGAATATATCGGAAGCACGCCGTTTAAAATTTGCATTTAAAAGCTGTAGGCTAACTGATCCGGTGGATTCTGTTAAGATTGATCACGACTGCTAGGTACTTCTGTTAAGTTCCCTTCGCTACCTATGACAGGGGTTGTGAATGGTACTTCATAAACCATCGGTCTCGGAAAAGGCTCTTCAAATTCACAGATCTCACAATCTGTTTAATGTGCATCTCGCAGTCCCGATATTTTCACAAATTTGTTCAGCAGTCTCGATTTTTGTGAGGCTAAGAAAGTCTCCAAGTACAGATTACGGATTTGGTAAACATATTGTAACGTACAAGTATGACGCCTGAACGTCCTACAACCTGATCTTCGAAAAAAAAAATCCGCTGGTCTCGCTCTTCGCAAAGTCGCGCATTTTATTATCATTCGCCTCCCCTTTTGACGTGTTAGTTTCCCAATAATTCTCTGTTTGATTTAAAGCTCGGTCACTGAAATAAATGATTAAGTCACTTAATTATATTCCCGGAGCGCTAACATAATTTCCCATTTCCCTTAAAAGCGTACTGTACGTTACTCAGCCTAGACGGATCCCTAGACAGTGTTAACATACAGGATTAATTAGGCGAACCTTGCAGCAAATTTAACCAATCAGAGGCACTCAAGTAATAAATCATGATTGTAATTGAATTACGCAACTTTACCCGCGCTTTCCATCCATTGTGCGTTTCTGTTTCGAGTTCTGATTGGCTCAGGATACATTTTCCCGCCTTAACTCGAGCACTGGCCTTTCAGTTGTCTCTGTTACTGATTACAATGAACTCAGTTCATACGAGAGAGAATGAAGGGTGAGAGAATTCAGTAACCCCAAAGAGGGGGCAGAGGTATAGCGAAACCTGATCTTGTGTGGTGAATTTTGCTTACCCGGACCAGAAGAAGAAGCGCACGGTGACAGGAGAACTGGTCCGAACAAAAATTACCTTGAGAAAATCGGCCAAGATTGGATTCTAATTAAGATCCTAAACAGATTTATCACTCGGATCATGGTGTATCAAAGAATCCGAAGAAACCACTCTTCCTTTGATGCGCCATGATCGAGTGATGTTAGATTAATCTTTTTAGTAAAGAAGAAGCAAAGTCCGTTTTTGGATTTTAGAATTCAATCGGCTTGGATTTTATTAAAGAACGCACCCTAAGGTCAGTATGTATTAAAGCTTTGACATCCAATCCCGGCCAGGTATAGTTGGCTGTCAATGAACGATCACATCGACATCCGTAAGATTGACGCCCAAGATCAAAGTTCAAAACAAGAAAGAGTCATCTATTTTTATTTATTTTATTTTATTTTGATCAGAAATTTAGCAAGCAATTTGTCCTTTATACACGTCGAAAGTCGACAAATTTAACGCGATTCGCTTAGAAACTGAGAACAATAATCCCGCAATTTTTTCTACTTATATCTTCATATAATCGATCATTGTAATGCCAAATACATCGACGATCGGTTCATTATTCAAAAAATTAACTTTTACAAAACTGTGATAGGTGTTTTGGTTAACACGAATGATACTGGACCAATCATTTCCATGAATGCGATGAAAACCATTTCAAAACACCTGTCGGCTTGCATACTGTGAGTTGCATATCAGTCCTAAAGTTTAGAGAACCTGGAAGTTTCTGAAGTCGAAAATCGAAAGAATCAATTATTGTCTTCCATTTTTTTCAACGTAATGGTGAGTATCTGGCCCTTAGAATATACATTTCAAAATTAAAGCCAGTTTCGTTGTAATATTGTAGGTAATCTAGCTGGGTTTATATTATAGTTCAAATATAGGTGAAACGTTCCTGCAGTATTTTCCGCGAAGCTAAACACACTTGCATACAAACAACTATAGATGTTAGACGAGACAGAAACGATTTTCAGTTCGAAATATTTCCACTTTACTTGTTAATATTTCAACAGTATTTCATTCATATTTGCAAGCTTTCTAACAACTAGCTGGAATTCTAAAAAATGTAAACATCCGGCCGTTCACTTTGTACAGTATTTTATATTCTCAACAAATAATTTTATCTAATAATCTTCCGACAGACTATTTCTTCAAACCTGAACGTTTCTGCCGACTTCCACGACTTCCACATGTTATTGATTTCTTTATTCTCCAATTCGTGTTTATTTTCTTCAGTTTTCAGTATATATTTTTTACATATTTTAGTGTCGATCGAATTCAGGTTGATGACCAACGTAACTGCTTCAAATGTCTGTGGTATTTTTAGTAATTTAGAAAATATTAAGCTAAGTTTCATCCTAGACTTCAGGTCCAAAAAAACACGCCAAGTTAATGTTTATGGTATCAAGCTATCAACAAAGATTTCATCTTGAAATTTTGCCTACATGGGATATTTTTGTAACTTTCAACAACACCATGATAACAAAAGAC
>OMLO01005943.1_pt1 | contig 10259 bp, 4 predicted proteins | sample 1674811 | NCBI WGS metagenome assembly OMLO01 (sample SAMN06265003, study PRJEB25207) | coral metagenome | isolation source: Coral host | place: Mexico:La Bocana,Puerto Morelos, Mexico | collected 2008-11-13
CGTCACAGACGTGGTAATTTTGAGCACGTTACTCTTGTGATCAGCGGCAGGGGTCGACCGCAAGAAAATAGAATTTTAAACTTTGTAAAGATTCGTAAAAAAATTGCGTTTTATCCAAATTGAAAAATTTTTTTCGCAGAAGTTCTTTAGGTGAAATGTACAATTAGATGAGCGAAAAAAGCTTTAGTTAGCGTTAACCGCCTTTCGAACAATCCTACCCGGATGTAACAATTGCCAGAACTTCATCACTAGTCGTATTGTAAATCATTATTTTTGCCCTCGCATTTATACGTTACCTCTACGAGTGTGCAGATGAGAAAGCAAACAAATAAGAAGCAGTCAACAACACTGAGGAGAAACGAATGAGAGCTGGTAGTGTTTACCGATATGAATAAGTCCTGCCGAGGAGAGACTGGGACCGCCTACTGACAGATGGCGCATGTTTGGCCAGCAGTTTGCAATCGTTTCCAGGCTCTTGTCATTAAACCGTCCGGGATGATCACTAACGAGAAAAAGCAAATTTGTGTTGGTCATATAAATTATGTCAATACTATAACCAAAGCTTTCTTGTTTCTGAAATGACTGTCAACGGACTTACCATGGAAACATTGGCGGTATTCGAAGCGTGAGAAGCTTTCGACACGCCCACAAAGCCCATAATGCCTCAGGACAAGCAGGAAATGAATCACTTATGTAAGCCATTTGTTGCAGTTCTCTGCAGTGACAACCTGCCAGGGACAAACACCTAAAACGACAGAATTACACAAGTCGGCAATCAAAATGTTTCGCTACATTTTCTCCTGCCGACGGGCACCGAAAATAAAGCGGAGTGAGGTAGACGGTTTCCATAGTAACGAAAGCTTAACGTAAACTTCCGAAAGTAACGACTCTCGTTACCTTAGGAATTAGCAGCCATTGGGGCTCTCTACTTCTGTAAATGTAAACTATCTCTTTTACGAAATAAAAGATCGAAATTCGTAACAGAACATTTGTTCACTGAACGTGATCAAAGTAGTCATTCCAGTTTCATATTACTACCACATGGGCGGACTCTCCATGTCTCCAACCTCTTGTTAGTTGCAGGCACGGGCTGTTCAGGTTTCTCTCGAAGTTCTTTTTTGAACCCTTTGCCTCCTTTCTTTACGCCCACGCACCCTCAGGTGCACTCCTGCTTTGGACGGACATGTATGAGGCATAATACCTTGATATTAATTTATAGCAATGGCTTGTGATCACCTTTGTAGTATTAAACCTTGGTCTCCTTAATTTTCGGGAGGGGGAGTCGGTGTGGGGTTAGGCTTGCTGCTTTTGGAAGGGTCGCTACTTTAGGGGGGGGGGGGGGGGGTCGATGCCGATTCATCGGAGAACTAAAGCATTTGGATATAGCGTATAACTACCAACATAAATAAGACAAGAAATATCAAGAAACGCCCGGTAAAAATTAACCCTACTTATTATTATGAATAATTAGGTTAGAAGACAAAGGAAATTATGAATCATACTAGGTTAAAATTTTTTTTTAATTTGACCCACAACACCTGCCTTGATAATGAAATGCTTTGTATTCAAGATCTTAATCCAGTACTGAATGTACAGTCTGATTCTTTTCGTGCTAAAGTAATCATGTACAGCGTAATTAGTTTGGGACTCTTTTATGCAAATTCGCTTCAACTTAGCCTCTTCACGAACCGCTTTTTATCATTACTTGTGTGTTTGATAATGGCGCAAGATGCACGGAAACGTCAGTTTCTACCACTTATATCTCTTCTCTCATGTAATTTCAAATCGTTTCTCTTACGACCACCGACATTAAGGATAAAAATGGATTCCAATACAAAAAAATACAAGTAACCCCAACGACCGGCGTTTTCCAAAGCGCTCTAATTCATAATATGAAACTGTCTATTAATAAAAACTGCAACAACATTACACTAGGAGATTTTTAGAAAAGAATATCTCAGTGCAATGCCCAAGCAGTTTTTATTTTCACCAGGATCCTTTTACGCGACTACATTTGTGAACTATTTTTCTCAAATATGATTTTCAACTTTGCAATTACTAGGGTTATACGTATTTATTATTAAGATGGAAAAGTCCTTGTGTATATCTCAGGAATAAGTGAAGGTCTCAAATTATTACAGTCAACTAAAAGTCAATATCAAGATCATCAGTCTAATGCACCTGTCCGTTATAAAGACACCGCAGTCCTCAACGTGCAGACTCAGCAGGCTGGACCCAGCAGCTTTCAAAAGAAACTCTAGTCCTCTCTCTAGATAACAACTGTAACAAAACATAAAAAGCCCTTAAATTTTCAAGCAAGTCGATCAAGTTAATAAATACCTTGTACAATATCTCTTTCCATCTGATTAGACTTCGCGAAAGAGTGGTCAATTCAACTAGATTTGTGAGACCATGAGCAGTACCTCCTTTCGTCTCACCCAGCGCTTTCGTTTGGTACTACCTCTTGGTTTTTAAAATAGATAAGTGGTCACAACAATTTCCTTAGCCCAAGAAAACCCTAGAGGACGTGTTTGTAACAGACAAAGAAAACTAGAGGGTGCTCTTTAATGCTTTCTCTGCGTCTCGTTCGAATAAAGGTCTTGACTTTGGATGATGGATGACATATAGTGCGTCCAACAAACATTCACCAACAATGTTGGAATGATTAGCCCTGATCATGGTAAAAAGAGGGACTTCTCGAATTCTCATTCAATGTCAGTGATTAGAGACTTGAGAATCAATGTTATAGATTATATCGAACGACCAACGAATACAACAGTTTACTAGCGAGACTGCAGTAGAGAGAAACTTCTGACCCAGTCACAGCTGAGCATAACTTGTTTCCCTGATAGCCTTACCGCTTATCCTCTGTAGCAGTCGACGAATAGCTTTTCTCACTCGATTTGATTTTCTTCAGCCCTAACAAATCACAAGACGTACACAACAAGTCATAAACAGCGAAAACGTCGTCAAAGACGTTGGCTTGCGTCAGGATATGAATTGAAACTTAATAAAAGTTGGGAGTTTAAAATAAGCAGGTATAAAAAGTATTGAATTGACCAGCGAAATGGCAGCACTAATGAAAATATTCTTGGCATATTACCAGCTTTGTTTAATACTATACTGTTGCTACACTACTTAAATGACATATGACCAAAGTATTCTTTTGTCGCTGGTTTCCAAGCAAAAAGTATCATAGGAACAATACAGGAATACCATTTAATTTACAACAATATGCAGCGCTTCGAATCGAATCAGAGGCTTTCAGCTCATTTACATTCCGTAGAACAAAGTACAGTACTCTACAAGGAGCCGTACCCAACCCATTGATGAAAAACGGGAGGGTGCGTCTACGAAGAGCTGGCAGGAATCGCTTTATGTGACGTCACGCTTTTTCATGGAAAATTTCTTTAGTTTTTCCAGGGGGGGGGGGATGGGGACGGCTACACGTAAGCTGAAAATGGAGTAGTTTGATGTGTAGAACATTCAACCTAGTCATACTTGGTTCAACATGAGGAGCAAGTACATTAATTTGGGAAAAGTTTTGTCAGGTAAATACCATAAGGCTAAAACAATTCGGAAAGCCTCTCTAAAAAAAAAAAACTTGCAAGTAGAGTTTTTGCTAAAAATTGTGAAAGAACAATGACGAACCTTTAAGCTTTAAAGACTGTGCGTGACTGCATCTTCTAGAAATGGCCTGCAGCACCTGGAATAAATATTTACAATAATGACGCTATTTTGTTCAATACAGAGTGAATCACAAATTGAAAGAAAATGTTTAGCTTTTTAAAAATTAGGAATGTAACATGCTCACCATATTATTCAGTGATATCTCTTCCAATGTCACGTCCTTCCACAGCGCGGGATGTTCAGTCATTGCGCGCCATTCACGGCACACTCGCGCCAACCCACACAGTTCAATTGGATTCAGGTGTTGAAACACAAGCAACAACGCAGCTCTCCTGCGCTGGGCAGTGATCAGTTTATATGGACGAGCAACACCACCACCTTCAATAAAATGACATGATTCTGATAGCGGTCGTTTTCACATGACGTTACGGCAGCCATGTTGTGCATCGAAACAGAGGGCAAAGGTCAACTCCTTTAGAAATGAACGAACTTTTTTTATTTTTTGAAACTGAAGCAATGATCTTTAGCCAAACTTAACGCTAACAGATTCATTCAGTTTAAATCATGATTGGTCAATATGTTTAGTCAGTTGATAAGGAGAAGGAATGGCATTGGACTGATTTCAAATCGTCTATGATAATTCTTCTGGTTTCAAAATCAAGTCAGTTGCAACGTCTACTCGGAAAACTGATTTTAACTCTAGTTTTATCAGAAATCAAGCTGTCCATTCTTATAAGACAAGATTTTCAATTGATTTTCATCTCTCGTTTCTTCGCACTGACTGGGGTAAACAAACATTTACCATACAGCAAAAGGCTGGAACAGCCTCCCTATTGACTTCAAAGACATTAATTTTTTATCAATTTTTAGAGAAACTGGAAACTTTTCTAAAAGATTTTAATTAATTTTATTAAGTTTTATTATTAATATTATTGTTGTTCTTATTATTACAAACCCGGCTGTTCCTTGCCCCCCGGTCGCACTAGTTTAAATTCTTCTGATGCAGAAAAGCTATATATTTTTCGATAGTTTCATTTTAATGTTACAGTTTCCACGAGGTAATTTTACCTTTGTTTATTAATAGGTTTTCTTTCTTTGGTGTCGACGTTTTCTTAGAGGACGAAAGACTTCCCCCGTCAAACGATTCGTCCGCAAAACCAGCCGCATCCTCTTCGTCACTATTCAGGGGGGTCACTGTTCTGAAACTGTCCGTAACGCTGCTCAACGAACCAACAGAATTTCTACGTCTCATTGCTTTCCCTAAACAAAGCTTCCCCTGAAAAATACCTTTCTTGGACCCACCCATACTGTTACTATCCACATCTAATGACCCTGTTGAAAAAAGAACAAGAAAACCTTTCATTTGCATGTTTAATATGATCTTTAGAATCGCCCGAAAAAAACACAGCAAGACTCTCTTCTATACAGGGCTCGAAGTGAACTTTTTAGTTCACTTGCAAAGATTTGCTATCAAGATTTTTCCACCACATAATTGGCGAGACCACTAGCAAATTATTTCCAAATATTTGGGATACATGGATGATCCGAACTCGCAAACGTCTACCAGTGGATATTGTCCTCACTCGCAGATTATCAAAATCACTTGCATTTTGCGAAATTGCGAGCGTTAAAGTTTCGAGCCCTGATATATAGCGTAAAAGTTTAATACCTGTATTCTTTTTTTCTTTGCTAAATTTTCGCCTCAATTTGCTGATGCTGAACTTGTGACCAGGAAGGGCAGGGGAGTTATTTACGCTATCGCCGAGTCCAGAATCTTGGCGGTAACTAGTGGGCCTCTTGTGATAAATAGACGTCACTCCAGGTAACTGCGAAACAGGTTTGTTGGTGGAAACATCCGCTTTAATTACATGCAAGTTGATTTCTTCTTCACTGGGGATTGGGGGAAGCCGCCGGCCCGATCCCCCACGAGACACTCTGCGCGCGTCTGTTGTGTCACGTGATTCAAATGACGTAATGGAAAGCGTTTCATCAGATTGGGAGGCCGAGCTTAAGCTGCTTCGGTCGCTTTCAAGACTTGTTTTCCTGGTGACCTGTGGCAGTTTTCGTCTTTTCCCAGAGCTCGTTTTTCTAGCTGGTCGTTGAACACGGGTGTTCGAGTCCCTCAAACTGGATGTTGTTATTTCAGGGCTTTTAGATACAAATCCTTCTATAGATGCTAACCTCGCCATCCGCACTTCATCAGGTTGAACAAGATGTCCAGCAGAAGACTGAAGGCAATAATCGAAGCTTATATCTTCTGGCTCAACAGTGTTCTCAAATTCCGCAGAGAGCGGGTCGCGGTCCCTCAAGTCATCTTTCAAACCGGTCTCTTCCTCGTATTCAGAGGAACACTTCAAATAATCTTCAAAGTTCACACATGTCGATTGGTTTAGCTCTTCGACTTCACCAGGCTGTTGGCATTCATCTGTTATGTTCTCATTTACAGGTTCGTGTTGATGGGTGGCTTTAGTATAGTCTCGGTGATTCCCATGTATGGAGTGACCTTTTTCTTTTACAGAAACTTTTCTACCCTTCTTTACTTCCCGTAGCCTTTGCTCGAGCATTTTCACGTAATCAGCAAGTTCTTTTCTCGCCTCCAACTGCTGTTGGTTCGTATCTTGCACGTATTCGTTCCTGGACTTCACAATGCTGGGAAAGAAAACGCAGAAAATCAGCCACGAAAAGAAGACGAGAGCACTCGTGCGAATTCCGACTCACCAAGCCAGTGCGTCTAATGAGATGACCACCAGAAGCACTTTCTTTACTTACATTAAGTCTACTTCAAGTGAATATATGTACGAGAGTTCATATATTTGAACTGCGGAGAAAGATATAAAGACATGATTGATCATCGCAGTTATATACACAACTGAAGCAGTTCAATCATATCTTCATGTTAAGTCTACTGTTAACAGGGCTTAATCTCTTTGTAGTGTAAGCTGAAGTTGAACTTCAGCCTACACTACAAGGATATTAAGCCCTGTTCTAGGCGATTTTCAAAAGAGAACTTTTGGCCCACAATAACTGACTCAGAACCCTTAACGCAAACCCTCATTGGGGAGACAGTGCTTCACGAGTCCTGGACCCAATAAATGTGGGTTTGTGTAATTTAAGGAGTAATGAAGAAACCCAAAATCGTGTTTTTAAGAGCATACCTAAACTAACAGCGAGGTGCGAGGTGCGCAAGCTGAGTACGGCATCCATTCTGTGTATGACCAGCCTAGTCCGTATTGTGTAAGAATTTAGTTCAAAACTCGGTGGGTAAGTAGAGGGATGCAGAGGATACACAAGTTTTCAATTCAGGACGCGTTCTTTTGGGACTATTCCGGAATAGGAATACTCGGAATAGATGGTGATCGCGTTCTTTTGGAACATATTCCGTTTTCGGAATGAACGGAATGCTATTCCGTTCAATCTGCTCCCAATCGTGAACGAACGCAATTGAACTAAACTCTTGCTGAAACAACTTGTTTTAAACGTTGACGCACGAAACACTGATGACAATGAACGTCAAATAATGGAAATATTTCTTGCATATATCACCTTTAACCGAAGTTGTATTTTCTCTCGCACCCGAGAAAAGTAAAACGTGAAAACTGATTGGCGAACACAAGTTAAAGTATGAACATTTTATTATGCGAGTTTATGGGACACAAGTTTCGATATGAATATGCTAAGAGGTACTAATATGTTCCACGTTGTGTGAAAAGAAAAAAAAAATTTTTTTTTTAATGAACAAGCTTTTACTGCAAGGTGTTGATACTGATTCAGTGACGATTTTCATCCACCTTTCCCTTCTTCACTTCCATCAGAACTAACCCTGACGAAAAATATATTGCAAAGAGATTTGTTTGGAAAAAATCAATTTATTTTTGTTTGATCTTGGTTTGCTGCATGTTTGCATGTTAAGGATGTTTTTCAATACCCTGCTTCTTAACATATACCATCTAAAGTCTGACTTACGCTTTACGCTTGCCGTAATTTACTATTCAAGCATAAAATGCTCACTGGCAAAGAGCAAATTAAGTCAAAATAAGCGAACAGTATTTTATATTGAATGCTGATTAAAATTTCTAAATAACGATATTCTTACAATGATAATCAATAATTGGACTTGACCAGAAGGAATTACAAATCTCTGAAAGTCACCTACTTTAAATACATAAGCTACCTTTTCAAATTCAACTTTAAAGTGTCTTATGACATCTTTGTAGCAGGTGCATTCCGGCTATGAAAATTAAACAGCGATTTGATTGGCATAACTATCGCAAAAACGCGATTGTGTTTTTCGCATGTGAATTTTACGCTTAGCCGCACAGGTTAAGTACCAATTGAAAACGTTTAGGACTGATTTAAGAGCCAACATTTTCCTCAGTTAAGGCTAATTTCTTCATTTAAGTCGTATTCATCAACAATTAGAAAAAAACCCAAACCAGACCAATCTCACGGTGAATATATTAATAGATTTTGACGATATTGCACTCAATAACACATTGAAACGTAATATCCAAAGTTTACAAACCTTTCCCACTCTTTAAGCTGTGAACTCAATTCGTGGATCACTTTTGCGTCTTCCTCGTGTCTTGACTGAAGATAACGAAGTTCTTTCTCAAGTCTTGTGTCCTCCACAAGCACTTGCTCCCCATTTAGCCACAGGATTTTCCCTACGGGGTTGACAGTTTGATTTTCCAACGATTGACCTGCGTTCTGAAATAATCGCTTTGCATTCTCTTCTTTTGAAAGCAAAACGTTTTGCAGTTTCTCTGAAAGCGCTTCTATCTCTTGTTCGCTCCGAATAACGGCTTCTCGCAAGGCATTTTTCTCGTCGAGTATTTTACAAAGTTCTTCGTCCTTGGCTTTTATTTCTTTTTCAAAGGCAAACAACTTTTCTTGAACTGATAATATATTTTCATCTTTCTCTTTGATATTAGCTGCTAAGTCGTTAATATGGCTCTGAGAGAGTTCCAGTTCTCTCTCGCGCTGATCTCTGGTAAAAGACACTAAACGTCGATCACTTTCACTCCTTTCCAGTCTCTCTTTTAGTTTATCTCGTTCTTCTATCAGCGCACGCAAATCTTCTCTCGTTTTAACAGCTTCCTCTCTCCTTAGTGCAAGCTGCAATTCAATAATTTTGCTATCTGGTAACGCCACGCTCTCTGTAAAACCGTTTGTACCGTCGAGTTTACTGCTGCAATTCGATAAGACAGCATTCAATCTTTGCTCTCGCAAACGCAAATCCTTGATATCTTGGTAGGCCTTTCCCAGGGCATCCACGACTTCCCAGTTATTCCGCTTGGCTTTTAGCAATTCGTTGTTGAGTCGTATTATGGCGGAATTGTCATTGCGACGGGTAACAAGCGAAGACGAAGGAGAAGCGCTGTTCAGACATTTAACGATTGAGATCGCCGAATCTGCTTCTGTGTCGGATGCCGAGAAAAGCTCCTCGTGGTATGCCATGCTTTCAACTGAAACGTTTTCTCCCGTTGTCGCTGTATTTTGTGGAACTCCCAGTGAAGCGCAAGACGAATCACTGTCGAACAATATCGAACTGTTTGGTGAAGGCTCTTCAGGTTCTTGTATAACCGGACTCATAGCGCCGTCAGACATTGAGCCGTCCGAGTAATATTTTCAAATCATTTCGTTTTTTATCGCACGCGCGTCTCCGCTTGCTCAACAAACGTCATACAGTGATATATGTGACGCCACTCCAGCTCGCGCTTGGAGAAACCGCTCTGTAAAATGCCAGCGTTTTTGTATCACTTCGGAACCTTCACTCTACAGAATTGACGTCGAAAGCCATTTGCAGTTGCAATGAGCTTGACTCACTAAGTTAAACTCAAATTATTCATATCCAAGTTTGCGTTTGTTGACTTGCATACCACTCGAACACACTAAAAACCTTGGTAACAGTTTACATTTCACGGGAGCGAGCCAAGAACGTCAAAAAGTTAGCTAAAGGCGTGAAAAAGTGTTGTTTACTTCTTGGTCAAACAAATTGACAGTTGATTATTATCTGTTTGTTTTGAACGCTGTGTATGAATACTAAGTTAAGAGAGAGAGAAGCCTTGTTAAGGAGCACTAATTTGTTTAGGTTTTCTGAACAAGTTATCGACGTCTTTACAAAGCTACTCGATGGTTAGTGCTTCACGTTTTCCGGTAAAGTTAATCCTTGGCGTTTTCCAAAAATCCTATAACTAGTTTTATGAATGTCTACAGCAGCATAAAATAATCCGTTTGCTAAACAAACCTTAAATAGCTAAACAGTTCTACAAGCCCTTTTAATTATTTCTTTAGTCCAAGCCTGAAATCGATAAAAAAGAGCTTCGCCCAGACCGATTCCTTTGTTAGTTGCAAACTTCTTGAATTTTAAGCTTATTTAGAAAAATACAAATTTTTTTTTCGATAACAGCAATAAATGATAATACGGAAAAGGAACGGATGAAAAGACAAATTGATTTTCATTCGACTTAGCCACAGGCGTTGGCCTTCAAGACGCCTGTTTGTACACCTGTATTGCGGTACCTCAGATAATGCCGTCTGATACCATTTAAGATCAAAGGAAACTGTGAATAAGTCGTGGATACATTACGCTTCAATGGCTTTTGAAGATAATCCTAACAAAAACCGCC
>OMLO01005944.1_pt1 | contig 10259 bp, 3 predicted proteins | sample 1674811 | NCBI WGS metagenome assembly OMLO01 (sample SAMN06265003, study PRJEB25207) | coral metagenome | isolation source: Coral host | place: Mexico:La Bocana,Puerto Morelos, Mexico | collected 2008-11-13
TCGCTGTCGAGATCACTCAAATATTTCTGGATTGTGCTGTGATATTAGTCCAGAGTGCGGTGAAATCGAAACTTGATTTTTAACGATCAAGTTGATCTGCCTGTCGTCACTTTAAAACTCAACAACACTGGGTCTATATTGATTTTAATTCCAACTGAGTAGAAGTCTTCATGTGGCTGTGTGCGAGACGGCGAAGGTCACCACTCGTGTGGGAATGCGGAGCAACGCTTGGCATAAAGATTTGTGTTGTTTTGAGTATTTTTATTACGTGTCACCTGCTATATGAAGAAGACAGCCAAACTTTACCTGGCATTATACAAAAAAAGCTTCAGTCATTGCCAGTATCGAATCTTCACAGTATTGCCATTGAAAAAGCCTCGGAACGTTTTGGTCGCATGAAGAGTCACTCTTCAACGAACGCACTGAACAATATTCATCTGAGTAAACGGTCGATAATCAATTATTCGGCCGATGGAGCAAAACATAACCCCAAGTTTCTCTTTGTCTTGCACCATTACGAACAACTCACGAAGACTACAGAAAATTTGTTCCAGTTAGCTGCGGTCGCGAAACAAATTGGCCGTGTGATTGTGGAACCTTTTGTTCGCGATTCTAGAATGTGTGGATTGCCTTACGGCTGGTCAGGACAGCTACGGACTGAAAGCCGAAGATTTTATCCGCTATCGATTTATTTCGATACAAAATTTATGAAAAACTTGCTCACAAAATCTCACTATGCCCGGATGGTAAAATTGGAAACTTTTAAACGTGAATGTCGAGCAAGTGTTGCAAACACTACATTGTTACATTTTATGTTCAATGATCGGAAAAAAGAAGAAATGAAAAAATGGTACAAGATATCGAATGCTGTGTATGAAAAGACTGAAGAAGCCGCGAAAAAATACGGTTGGTGTGAATGTAATTTTATTGATCGTGGTCTCGATTTTACTGACAGAATTGGCGATTTTCAAGCTGGGAGGCAAATTTGCATAGATGCCGAGAAAGTCAGAAGTGTTCAATTATTTAACACTGAAATTCTTAAAGGAGATAAATGCGTAGCTATTATTCATTGGCGAGGACTCGGCAAAGACAGAAGCCATTTCAAACCGGAAGTGGATGAGAGCAGCCGGAAGTTGGTATATTCGTTACCTTCAAGTGAACTCGTTATTTCAAGAGCTAAGAATATTGTTGATTCGATTGGCGAGGAGTTCATTTCGGTTCATATTCGATCTGAACGACAAATTCAGTGGTACGGTTTTGAAAGATTGTCACTATGTCTGAAAACCTTAGTGGAAAAAGTTGGAGCGCTCAAGCACAAGTACAAAATCAAACAAGTTTTCCTTTCGTCGGATTTTACTCGTTTTGGCTCGGACACGTTACATTCACTAACAGCACAGAACATTACAATGATAAACAAAATAAAACAAATACAGAGGTTCTTAGCGAAAAGTTTAAAACCCACAACATACAACCCAAAATCAGATGATTCAATGCTTATGGATCAAGTGATGGATAGTGGTGTTGTTGCCCTTACAGAAAAGAACATTCTTACGGAAGGGTCACACCTAATGACTATTGGGTCTGGGACATTTCAACAGTGGATTGTGGATGCTTTTATAGAAAGGAAATCGAGTGTTGACAAGCAGAACTACTGGACAGTGACAAGGATTTGCCACAAAGCCGAAGACAGGATGAACAACTACAACCCTGGCTGATCGTTACAGATTCTGTAACCATGGTAACAGTGAAACTTACTTGATGGTTGCTAATTTACAGTGGCTTGCTGGGTGTTGTTGGACAAGTCTATCAAACTACTTTACCAAATTAATTTTTAGCAAAGTCACTTGCATATATAGTTGTTTAAGATTGCTCTTTAATATCTTTCCTGTTAAATTACAAGTTTCAATATTTTCACATTTTCAGTTAATTCACTCCAAGGAAATTACTTCTGAACAATGTAGCACTTTCCTTCAGATTATGTCCAGGATTGAACGCTAATGAGATTCAAATTCCTTATGATAAGCATCACAAAGTGTCCTCATTGGTAAAAAGGTACCAAAACACACACAATTCTGTCAAATATGAAGTAATATAAAAATGTCAGATAACCTTACCAAAGATGAATTACTATTTGAAGAATACTTGCGTTCAATCCTGGAAATAAGTGACCTAATTCAATAAGTGACCCTGTCACAAAAAGGCCCATGACAGCATATAACTCTTTTTCAATGTAAGAGATCCCAGTACCATGATTAGTGTGGTTTTAGGTTCATAATAATTATTTTTGGTGTTTAAAAGTTTAAATTTAATCGATTTCCAAGTAGACAAACTCAAGTTCATCACATCTTCAAGGATCGGTATTAATAATAAAACAATGACTTTTATTAATAGTTAAGGGTCTTATCCTGAGTAACTGTTTTTCAAATGCCATCCCCTCTAAAATTGCTACACACTATCATAAAAAACATCCTTGCTACAAAGGACTACCATAGTAAGTTCTTGTGCATCAAACAGGAAATTAAAAAACTAAAACAAGAAAATAAAAACTTCTTGTGTTACACAAGTTCAGACTGCATCTGTTGCACACAGATCCGTTTCTCGTGTTAGGTTTCTGATAAGCAAATCCTAAGAAGAAGAAAGCTCTTAGATACTGGTATGAATAATGGATTATATGTTTTCTTTCCTCTAGATTGGGGAAGTAGAGAGTATAATATTAATATTGCTAGAAAATTCAATCTTTTCCTATTGAATAACTTTTAATACAAAAGGAAGTTCCAATGTTAGAAGTCAGAGGAAAATTATTTATTTTTCAAAAATAAAACAAGTAGCAATGGGGTAAATTATAAAAGACTGGATTTAAATTATGTAAGAACATTTATTTAACTAAAGAGAACTTTGCTGATGTGCTTTTGAGAAAAGCATCAAGCAAAATTATGACTGAAAGAAGTAGCTTACAAATGAAGAGAAGTTTACAATATTTTATACTTTATTTGACTAGGTTATCACATTGCATTAAAGTACTTCTTACAACTTTAAATAAATACAAAATGTCAGATATGATAGCAGCCTCCAGCCACCCCTCCCTCAGTGGTGTTATAGTTTCAATTTTTCCTGTCATTTCCTCTTAAAAATGTCAACATTACCAGTATATCCCATGACTCAAAATAAAATTCCCAGACTTTACCCAGATGTTCAATATTTTTTCCCCTGGCCATTTCCTGGCCTGTGTCAGCCCTGTGCTCCTGATATAGCTAAAACATTGATTTAAAGTTTGGTGAAAAACAGACCAAGCAGCCCATCGGGCCAGCGCTCATCTTCAGTTTCATTAGTATTGAGCAACAATAGTATTTCTACTCCCTAGGGCGATTGATTCTAGTCCATAGCAGGATAATCCCCCCAACATTAAATCCACCAGTACCCGTTTATAAGTACTGAGATAGTAAAGGCTCTTGCCCGAGAACTCAACAAAATGTTCACAGCCACAGCTCGAACATGGACCACTCAATTCCGTGGGGGCAAGCACACCAAGCATGAGGCCATCGCACCTCCACGCTGCCTTTGCTGGGTGTTTCATAATTAGACTAGAGCACCCTCACTACCTTAAAGGTTTGCCTTCATAATTTTTACATGATAGATTAATACTGGTACCTAAGGAACTCTTCTAGAAAATTTATTCCAACAAAGTGTGAGAAGCATGGGAAGGTGATTGCCAAGAGATTGCTTTTAAGGGAGGGGCCTTTTAACTCTTAAGTCTTTGCTAAAGATCAAGGAAAGAGGCTTTGTATTAACAAGTAGGAGAGAGTAAAAAGGCTAGAGATGGATTAACAGGTCTAACAGCTAATGAAACCTTTTAATTGACAAGATTTGCCATTGAATAACTCTCAGTTATCAACACATGTTGTACCAGAGTTGGTATTGAATATCCTACATATTACTAAATACAACTCAACACGTGGATGATACACACTCTATTTGTTGTCATTGCAGCAGCTGCTATTGTCTTGGAGCTAGGGATTATCGTTTCAATTGTTTGTTCTATAGTCCTCTCAAAGGTTGTGAGACATTTATACGAGAGCTGCAACATGACCCAAAGGCTCAAAGGTTTTCATTGACTTTTGCATCGACCTTGGAAGTCTAGTTCCACTAGTTTGTCTATGGTACAAGTAAAAGTATTAAAAACAGACATATAGTTAATAAAATACTCACATTTGAAGGAATATGGAAAGAAAAACTGAATAAAAATGAGCAACAAAACCTTCCAAATGGAAAGACGGAAGACTTGGTCGAACCTGAGTCGCGAAGAGCTTGAGAACTAGTCTTCAAAAGACGAAAAATGGCGGCAATTTGTCTGATTTGTGGGTAAGTATTTTGGCATTAAAATTGTAAACTATTCAAATATTGTCCGACATTAGCATATTCTTGTTTAACCAGTCACCTGAATCAATTTAGAACATCGTCTTTTAAAGTCCCACAGAAAGGGATAGATAACGTTCCAATCGTGTATTTGTCACGACACAACTTCGTCCGATTTTGACATTATTCAGGTTCAACGTGATAATTTTATTTCAGTATATCGCGCTGCTTGAAATGGCAAATACACGTCAAATACGATGGCATTTGATCATGGATATTGTTTGCCTTGTCGTACTGGGGATTGCAGACATGTTGTTTCACATAATCCCTATAAAACCATCTCACAGGGGATTTTTTTGCGACGATAAAAGCTTGCAGAAGCCATTCCAGAAAGAAACTATTCCGACATGGCTCACGATCATTGTTGGGTTCTTTGCGACAATTCCTACGGTAAGAAAGCTTAAATTTGTTTAACTAGATCTCAACTCAATTGATTTTCTGTTTGCGTACAGAAGAGGGTTTACTTAACCCGTGAAACAAAATCTACCAGCCACTTAGTCAGTTAAAGCTTATAATCCTGTAAAAACAAATTAAAAAGTATTTCAACAAACGATTCCTCACAGGAAGCAATTATGCTGAAATTTATTTACGCTTAAGCTTTACAATTTGTTTAACGATGAAGAAAAATCATTGCGAGTAAGGCACTCGCGTAATAAGTTTGTATATTGCTTTTAATTTAAGAATACAAAACAGTGTACTTTACTTTTCTGCAGTTTAGTGAAACTCAAGTCCGTTAAGTTTAGATGTGTTTTATAGGAATCTTATATCGAAACTGAAAAGTTTATCTCTGCTTTCAGTGAAGTGGTAATTGTGCGTTCTTTGTTTAAGTAGACAATGCCGTTTTTATTATTTAAACAATTCAAGTCCTGAGCCGCTTTTGTTGTACAAACGTACAACTGTGCCGTCCTCTACCAAACTTCTTTTCCCCAACATACACTCTCGGACGTTAGAAAATTACTTGCAAGCCCCCTGGATTTTAGAAATTATTACTATCTTTTAACGGGTTAGGAAGGTGCTTCAACAAAACATTACTCTTACACTCACCTACACTGTAACGGAGAGATATTGATAATTTGTTGGCACGATACATAGTTGATTACTTGGCTATTCCATAATTATCTAATCCATAAAAGAGTTTGTATTTTAATATAAATTTTACCAATCATTTTGTAATATTGTCGACTAAATTTCAGATCTATAGTTCTAATATACGAGTTGCAAAGAAATGCTTAATTTTATTTATTTATTTTGTATCTTGTTTGTGTAACTACTTGTTCATTTAGATGATTATTTGCGAAGCAGTAAATGCAAGATCGAGGAGAAGAAAAAATGAAAAAGAACTTGGCAAGATCAGTGTGAAATGTGGGCCATTGAAATGGAATCCATCGCGCTGGCAGAGAAGGTGATTATGGCCCTCCTATATCTATTGCATGCCTTTATATATTGTACATACCAGCATACACCAGATCTTAACAAATCTTAAAAAGAGTAAAGAATTAATTAAAAAGCAGATTGCCAAAAGTCAGACAAAAGTCTGTGAAAAACTCATCCAAGGCCAGAGATTTTATTAGATCTTTTCAGGGAGAGGTTTCTTAATGTCTTTTAAAAGTGAAAAAGTGAAGAAAATTGGGAGTTTTACCATAAGGCAGTTTTTGATGAGTGTCCATTGTTGGCCATTAAAAAATTATTTTCTGCAAAAGAAATTGAAAGTGTAGTGGTTTTGGTTTTTCATATAATTATTTTGACAAACAGCAGCTGTGATCAGTCAAAATTGTTTTCTGGTCAGGGAAAAACCCAGATGTTTTTGCTTTCTTGATCATTTTATTTTAATCTCTCTATATAACATAATGATCAACCAGAAAAATTCCTTTATGTTGTGTGGCACTTGTAATTAAAAACAAGACAAGTGAATTTTAAAAACGTTATTGCATACAAGTGTTATGTACCATAATATTTAAAAATTTCTAAACATTTCGGTCTTGAGCACTTCATCAGTGGAAAAGTCAATTGGGAATCAACTTGGCTTTTCCACTGATGAAGGGCTTGGCTCATTAAATATAATGAATTCTCACTGAGAGGAAAACTTTGTGCACTGCTTATTTTTTTCAGATCTATTTTCCTTGTGTTTATGTTTGGCTTTGGTGCACTTATTACAAACCTGTTTACTGACATGGGTAAAGCAACAGTTGGAAGACTGCGACCATACTTCGTCACAATCTGTAAACCTAATAACACCCTACTGAACTGTAGTCAAGGCTATATAACTGAAGATATTTGTACTGGGGATCCAAAAGACATTCTAGAAGCGAGGTCAGTAGCTTGGTAGAAAACATTTGCTTGCTAGAAGTCCCTTACCCCACCTGTTTAATTACATCATCGTGCATATACAGTATTTTGTTAATTATTGATTGTTTGACTGTATAAATTGCATGTAAATAATATTCATTGTAATTCCTTTCATAAGCTAATTTACTTTTTACCCATGGTAAAATTTTGTTAGAAAATACAGCTGTCCAACAGATTAGAAAGGTCTAAATGTTCATGCCTCCACTTATTAAATTTGTATTGAGCACAACTGGACATTAATGTGTCCCAGTTTTGACTCAGTTTATGATGTTACTCAAGATCCATTTAAGGTCGGTGCCAACTTTTGTTAGTGCACAAACATGCTGCACATCACACAAGGCATGGTTTACTACCACATGCGCACAAGGGTTGACATTGATTTAATCAACTACAAAACCAAGTACATGACTAAAATGAAAGGAAAATTCTCCTACTGTGACCAAATCAAGTTTAATGAACCGGTACTTAATTCAGAAATGCCAGAATAGCAGCATATTCACCAACCACTAACTGTTAACAGCTTCCAGCTGAAGCACTAGCTGTTAACAGTTGAAAATTACACTGAAATGCAATGCAAACATGTACCGGCAGATGCACCAGATGCAAATGTTTTTCTCATGGGGAGGTGAGAGGAAAAAAATGTAATTGGCACCATAAAAGTTTTCAAAAAAGATGAATTATTTTAAAAAACATGTGGCTACCCCTACATTTTATGTTATGAAAATAATAGAAGAGGCAAGCCTATTCAACAAGTGATTTGTTTCTGGTTGTGAGGAAAGTTCTTTTTTTCAAGGCTGTATTTTAACTGAACCAGAGAAGGGCTATCAGAGAAGCTAAGAGTGCAGTTGCAACAATTTTGTCATTAAAAACATACCAATAGTGGATTTTATGTTACTTTATATTTATACCATGTAGTTTCACTTGTTACTATTTACCATGTGAATTTTAAGTAAATCTGTGAAGAAATGTCCTTCTTAAATCCTTTTTTCAGAAAAATGCTGATGTCAGCATTTTTATTGACATTCAAACAAATCTTCAAAAAAAATCCTGGCTATCTCCAATTTTTTACTTTTGGATTCCAATAGTCCTGGCATATACCTACATTTTCTATTCAGTTTGCCTCCTGCTGAATATTTATCGATACTTTCAGCATAGACAATTTTATTGACAGCTACATGTACAAATTTGTCTTGCTTGTAGGCTATAGATAATTTAAAGTACTTTACTTTTTTGTGCTGATGGCAGTTTGTAAAAATAGCAATTTCATGTTTCATTTTAGGTTCTCTTTTCCTTCAGCTCATGCTTCATTTTCAGCTTATTCCATGGTATTTCTAGCTGTAAGTATACTGGTTTCAGATTTTTAGATTTTGTATTTTTATTATTATTCCATAATACTGTGGAGAAGCTGAAGCTTTACTTAGTCTTAGCTAGTTTGAAGAATTTCAATACAAGTCTTCAAAATTCGGATATTTTGAGAACAAAGGCAATCAATCTCTGGCTTGCAAGTTTTTTTATTTTTAAATTTTAAGCTTCACATCACATCCAAGATCACTCAGATCATAGTGCATCAAAGGAACTGATGACTGAATTGTTGGTCAATGTGGATTCATAGTTTCCTCTGATGCACCTGTTGACCCTGATCTAGATCATACAAAGGAATGCATACAAAATCCATGTTTCGTTTTGCTTTTTTAGCAACAGAAGTTCAATCACTCCTTCTACAGACATTCTATCTCTTAGCTGAAAAACGTCAGTTACATTTAATTAATTTATTTAGGGTCGCTTTGTTAATTGTAGCCTTGTTTAAATTGCAGCTATATCTAGAATCATCAATGCCAACAAAGAGAAGCAACTTAGTGAAGCCGTTTCTTCAAGTGGCTTTCTTGTCATTAGGGCTTCTTTGTGCATTGTCACGGATATTTGATTACTGGCATCACTGGGGAGATGTATTGGTCGGCATGTTTCTTGGTGCTATTGTGGCCTTCTTTATTGTGAGTTATCTGACATTTTGGTGTCTTTGTCTTGTATCCATGTTGTCTTCCATCTCTTGCATACATGTTGTCACATGCAGTTCCAGAAAAAAATCCATACTACCTCAACAGAGCATTGCACAGAGTCTCTTTTGCTATAAGTAGTTAGAGCTCCCAACTGGTATCTGGGAGGTCATGGGTTCAAATCTTGTCAGGGTCTCAGATTCATCATTCATTCTCAAAGCTACTAATTTGCCAATGTTTCATTCATCACCTCAAAGTAGATCATGTTGGGAACTCCAAGAGGAGTTGAATACCTGACTACTGTTATCTCAAGGAAATTAAGTTAAAAAATTAAAAGTGGCCTGTTAGTGTAAGGGTTAGTATTCTGGTAATTAGTCATGGTTGTTACTACTTAAGTATTCTCAAAGGAATCATGATTGAGCAAGATTAGTAAAACAGGCAAGCAGGAAAAAAGCTCATAGTTCCATGCATATATTGTCCTCTCTAGATCTGCAGCTCATGGTTTTGTTTAAATGCTGTCAAATTTTTCTCTCATGCATCATAGACAAAAAGAAAAAAAAATTACCAGTAGTTTTAGTTGACCAATCCTTGTGGTAATTTTGATTGCAGACATTCCGATCACTGAGGCTGTTTTCCCCTCCCCATTGTCCTAAGTGCAATGGCAATGATAAACTGGACAATATCATACACAGAAATGCAGAAACACAAAGTGAAGAAGAAGGACAGATGAATGGTGAAAGTGCTATTCCACTGTAGCAGGCCTTATAGATATGTTCCTCAGGATTTCTCGAAGATACTCTTTAGAATATTAACCCCTATATATTATGTGGCTTGCTCAATGAATCAGAGAGGGAAAAATAAACCAAATCATGCACTGTGGTTGGCTACCCAAGTGGTCAAGATGGTGCTTTCTTGCCTGCTCAGGGTTACTCACTGTGTACTGCAAGAAAGTACAGTACGTTATTTGTCTGTAAATTAATGGCCTGATTCATTTTTTGTGTGTTTATGGACCTCAACATTAACCATGTTGACCTCATGCTTGGCCAAGAACCCAGGCATGCATCATCAACATTTTTCCAGCATACCAGTATTTTTGTAGTGGCCAGTTGTGCTACTGTAAATTATAGAACAAATCCCAGTGATTTAAAACGATTTAGAAATAATTATATAATTATTTCAAGAACGATGGGTTTCCTTTTCTTTTGTATCATGGGCTCCACTTGGCTGCCCTTCAAGCTGCTGGAGCCCCACCATTGCATATAACAGCTGGAATGTATGTAGGCCAGAGCCAGCTTTACACAGCCAAAACAGATGTAGGTGCTGTTTCAAGTTGGCCATATATATTAGATTTAATACTTGAGAGGAGTTTTTATTGCAGGGTTCTGTTGTTATTTCAAATTGCTCTGAGATTTTCATTCTTATAAGAGCAGCTTTTGTATTTTGTAAGGGTTTGAAACTGGAATTCTTGTTTTGGGGATAATTTTTGGAATAAGTGACTTTTTCTGA
>OMLO01005945.1_pt1 | contig 10258 bp, 5 predicted proteins | sample 1674811 | NCBI WGS metagenome assembly OMLO01 (sample SAMN06265003, study PRJEB25207) | coral metagenome | isolation source: Coral host | place: Mexico:La Bocana,Puerto Morelos, Mexico | collected 2008-11-13
TTTAAGTTGGCATCTATGTATACTGCATGTGGGATGTTCAAATGCCAAGGGAAATTTGGTTACCGGTAAATTTGTTTCTGTTTTAAGCTGTTTAAAGCAATCTGTCTTTCAAAGTGTATTTACTAATAATTATTTTTTTCTTTGTCACAGTCAAATAATCATAATAAATATGTCACTATAATTATTATCAAACTTGCCCGCTAAATAAAATAATATTCATGTTCAAACAAAACAGTAAAAACAGTCATAATTTATCAACTGATAAAAAAAAACACACATTTGACTCAAACTTATTTATTTTTACTTATAACTAAAGGTATAGATCTGTGAGTAGCTGAATTGTAATTTCAGTCTATATACCTCCAAGTCCTCCAGATATTATTAACACAGGAACTTTCTTCTCATGCAGTTTGACAAAGAACCACTCAACACCATCCCTGTAATGGAAAGGAGATTTAAAGGGAGTTATTTAATAAATCAAAGTCATTTCATATGTGTATAAACGTCATCTCAACTGACCGGATGACTTAAACAGCAGCTTACATGGTTACTTTCATTCTGATTGAGTGATTTAATTATCTGGCCTGGGTTTATTGAAAGGTGAATAACGCTTATCTCTATCCAGTGGATAGCGTGGTTTGTTTTATTTGTTATTAGTTAACACTTATCCGGTGGATAACAATTTATCTGGTGGATAGCATTGTCCACTGCCTTCAAACAAATGGGGCCTGTTGTGTAACTTAATCCACTGGTTGAATGAAATTCATTGTCATGTATAAACATAAACACTGTAAAAATATATAATTATATATTACAAATTAAATTATTAGGTAAATGTGACCTTAGATGGGCAGTTTGTAGTGAACACTGCATCTGCCATTGCCGACCCTTTACCACTTAATTTTTAATTAGCTTAATTTATATATATATTTTTTTAAATTGGACAGTCTATATCTAAAAACCTTGCTATCTGACTGTACTTTCTGAAATTTTTAGGATCAGTTTACATAAGGTTATGACAGTCAATCTGCTGGCATGGCTACCAGAGATGTATGAGAAAAATTTATTCTAACTGATAAAAAAATATCATTTAATTTATATTTTATAAACACTAGAGGAACAATATAGCATGTACATTGTAAATTCACACTAAATACAGAAAACCTGTCCAAGACATGTTTCTCCTCTGAGTCAAAACATGACGTAAACTCAAACTTCGACAAAGGTCATGGGTTAATTGAAACCTGTAAAAAACCTGAATGTTTTTTTTTTCAGGTTTTAATTTCAAATTCACAGCGGCTAATTAATAAGCTGTGTGCACAAGTGTGATGATCAATCATGTCTTCACATAAATGTATATTAAATGTTATCAATAATTTTTATTTTAATTAATATATTGATGTGAATATTCTGCTTCTGATTATTAATAAATATTCTAAAATTATATAATTCCTGAAACAATAATTGATAATTAATATTTTCTAGTATATAGCAAAATCTCTACTTAATAAAACAGACTAGAAAAGTGCACCTTTCTAGAAAAAAAACATATAATTATATATTAATTTTAATATTAATTTAAAATAAAATGGTTCATTTTCTAAAAAAACAATATTTTAAACAAACTTATGTTCACATTACCAGTGAAAACTGCCTGGACCTGAACAACATGCACTGTATACACACACATACATACATACATACATGTACATACAGCTGTAATATATAACACAATGAATCATCCAAAGAATGGTTAAAACTCAGTAATTACCATGGTGTTATTAGATAAGCCATAAAAAGATTTATTATAAGCCATATAATTATAAGCCATACATAAATATTATGATATTTTTTATTAGCCATAGTACATAGGAATGTACTCATTATTCAGAGCTGTCACTTGATTATCAATGAAATCATGCAGTTTAAGTTTTAGATGTGAGATACTTGTGGATGTGAATTCAAATGAATTTAATTTGCCATTCAGCAAGTGCAATCGATGTCAATTTAATGCGAATGCCAACTGCAATAATCCTGGCATAGTTTCATACATGGTACCTCAAAGCGATGTGCGCATCTTTTACTATTTCAGGAATTTGTGTTTGCTGGAGTTTCAGCTCAGTAATGAGTTCATTTCCTTTTGTCCACCTGAAAGACAAAAGGTTTTGAAGAGAACCAAGTAAATAAAATGTCTGAGTGTTATATACTCGTCCATCCTACCTCAATGCAATTGAGGCTTCTTCCACTATCTGTGAAAGATCGTCCTTCTTGATGCCAAGTTCAGTGAGCAATTCATGCACCTTGGTCCACCTACACATTTGTGCCAAAATCAAAATTCTCTTTACCATTGATCATTCCAACATTTTCTTCAACTTACCTTACTAAGAAAATCCGGATATCAAACTGCTTAGAACTTCATTTATTGGTCATATATGGGTAATAAACTATAAACTTTGCTATTAAATAATTAATAAGTAAATAAATCATGTTATGTGACCCTGGCCAAGAAATCCTCATTAGCCACTCCCCAACAGTCAGGGTGATCACTAAATTGTAAAAGCTCTCAGAGGGAGAGGTGGGGCAGGGTTAAAAGCCATACTTCAAGAGAAAAACATAACACTACACTGGAATTTCCCAGGGGTGGAGGCACCTACACGTAACAAGCACTATCTTCCAAGAGAAAGGTACAGGAAGTCACTGTATTATTTAACAACTATTTTAATTTGTTAACAATTATTTTAAGAGGACCTCCTATGTGCGAATGAAGCCCCACACATTAGACAGTAATTTGGTAACCCATCAATCTCAAAAAGTTTGGTTCTCACATGACTGTCCATATGTCCGTCCGCATATACATACATACCTACCTAAGTATGCACATTTATGTAAATCAATGTGAAATTTCAGTCTGCAAGAGCTTAGTTCCCAAGGTTTTTCCCTTAGAGATCAAGAGTGGTGGGTTTACAGCATTGGGCATCCATGCAATGTTCAATTGACACTGCTGAAAACAAGGCATCCCCTGACCAGTATCACGTACATTGTAGCCATATTGTTGGCCTGTGTACGTTTAGGGCTCATCAAGGTCACATGTTGTTGTTTTTTCTATGAGTTGACAGCTGCTGTCCAGGTACAGGATTTAAGTTGAATCGCAGGTTCAAGCCACGTTAATTTATTGTGAGAAGGAGCTCTGCTTTTCGGCCTGGCTAAATCTGTATTTTACTCTCTGCAATCCTCCACAACAACCCAGATGTACATGACATTACTTGATTCATTGGAGAAACTAAGGTTTTAGGGAATGAGGATGGAAGTAAGGGAAATTTGCAATTATGGACAGGTACCCCTTTTTTAGGTGAGAGGCAGAGCAGCATGTATCACTTCAACACATTGCATGTTTGATCTACAGTGTAGCGGTCTGAGATTGTATTGTATGATTGGTCAAGGCACTCTGACTACTCTCGCAATGCCTCTCTCTATCCAGGTAGAGAGAGGCATTGTGTAATGCTGGAGAGGGGGGGGAGGGGTAACCCTGCAATGGACTAGGGGGCATCAATTTGAAATAGTCCTTGCTAGACACCTTAAGCAGTGGAAATTGGGATAATCTCCTGTAATAAGGGAGAGCTGGCTTGGCATCATTTTTACCTTCTTCATGGGTACCTCTATTTCAAGGCAGATTTAAACAATGCGAGTTTCTAATTGCTTCACATTCACATGTAAAACACCATTAATTTGTTCTTTGACTACATGCAGCAATTATTGAGACCACTTGACCTGTGCACAGGGTTTAAAAAGTGTACACTTCAACACATTTGGCAGTCTAAGAAGACTTTGATTGATTTGGAACAGTCCATTATAAATTCTAAATTTACAATAATTTACATGATATGTCTGGCTTATAAAAATGCAAGTAATTCCTGCTTATATTGTTGGTGGCTGCATACATATATAATGAATCCACAAATGAAGAAAAAGTTACATAGTTACATGTATAGAATGTAAAGAAGCAATTAAATTATAGCATAATTCAAATTATTCGCTGTATTGACAAGCAAGCTGTTCAAATTCAACCATGTTGAAAAGACAATTTTGGAACACTTAAATGCAAAATTATTAACAGTACTTCAGTATTCAATTTATTAAATATGGAGTCTTGAGGTTTACAATATATATCAAAGGAGAATCCACTTACAAATTGTACAAAGTCATGTAGATTGGGTAACAACTCTACATGTACTTAAAATAATTGTACACTGGTTGTTATTAACAACAGCCACCCAAGTTGTTATCAGTTTAAAATAATGATTATTTTATCCAATGATAACTTAATTGGTTGTAGTAATGTTGTTATTACTTCAGTTTAAACTGGACTGGACAGCCACCCCCCTCCCCCTTCAAAAAAATATTGCTTAATTTAATAATTATTTTAATATTTTTTAACCAGGAGCCCATACAACATGCCTGTACAGTACATGTGCATAAATATGTGGACTTACCATTCTATCATGTGTGGCAGTTTCTCTTCGGATGAAATATTTCTACAAAAATAATTTTAATTAATTATTATTTAGTTAATAAATTAAATACATTATCATTATTACCATGCACATAATTTATAATTACATTTCATTTTGTGGCTATGTTGTAGTTAAAAATTAAATTTCTTTGTCTCTACATGTAATTAACCGTACTTATTCATTCAATGATTATGAATAATCAGGGTTAGAAGACAAAGAAAATTGAGAATCAAACTAGGTTAAAATTATTTTTACCTAAATTTAATTTTTAACTACAACAGCTATAAAAATCAGGAGTCCTTGCAACAGATTCTGGTTCTTACCCTGAAAATTCAATTGGCATGTACTTTTCCTTGAGTTCTTTGGCCTAGAAAGGTGATCAGAAACAACATGAAATTAATGTACAGGTATCTTTGGTGCTGTTAACAAATTACACCATCATTTCATTAGAAGTCTTAAGAATAGACTGTTTATATAGACAAAATGTTCTTACTAGGATTGGAAATCCTAGATGGCTTAGGTAGTCATCACTGCTTGCATTTTGCTTCTGATAGTACATATAAATTAATGGGGTTGCTCATTTATAAAGAACCCCTAAGAGGTTCAGATCACTTATTACATTTTTTTGGCTCAATGCACGACAAGGTACAGTGAAAGCTCCTGTTGCATGTGACCCTTTTGAAGCTGAACACCCTAAGAGTGTTCACCCTAAGTGAACACCCTAAGAGTTTAAAGTCCTGCCCTCCTCACCAGCTGGCAGTTTCTGTACCATGAAGTTTCTTGTGACCAGTTTCTGCACCCCACCCCTTCTTAGGTCCTCAAGAGTGGGAGAATGGATTATCAAAGGCTAATAGGAGATAGCCCAATGAATGAGTAACCTACAACTAGTAGAGATACATCATGTACATGTACTGATGAAGTCACCAACCTGAGTAGCTTATGTGTGCTATCATTATGTTATTGTGTAAAATTAGCAAATTAAAATAATACTACCCTAACAGTTTTACACCATTTACACCTACATGTAGGTGGAGAAATACATGGGTAAAGTGAAGTACCTTACCTCATCTGAACACAATACGAGGACAGACCATCCAGAAATAAAAATAATTACCGTATTTATTCACTTATAAGACACACTCGGTTATAAGACCAGGGCTTCTGATAGGTTGCGGCAGAAAACGGGAAATTTTGCGGGATTTTCAAGGGAAATTATGCGGCAAAAAAGGTCCATTATGCGGCAAATTATGCGATTTTTTTAAAGCTGATTTCACAATAAAAGCACCTAAAATAAATCAATTATTGCCTCATTTTAATTCTTTTAATCTGAAATGGCTCATTTAGTCAATTAAGTATCACTTGGGAATGCATATTAATTACTCCTTAGTTAAACAATGTCACGACACTGTTTTACAGTTCAAAACTGTTTTTAGTGCTTCCAGGTGCTTGTCCACCACAAACTTTCCAACATGATCGATCACCATGTTGCACGATGAGCAAAACAACATGCCATCTTCCACGTGAACATGATTGATCACCATGTTGCACGATGAGCAAAACAACATGCCATCTTCCTGTCGTTCGCAGTGATGTTTACAGCAAGATGTGATCGTGTTTTCGCTTTCGAAGAATCACCCGATGTTTTAACAACAAACTGATCCATGATCTTTCGCTCTGATGAAGGGCTAACGCTCGAAACGTCAACTTTTTAACTCGTTACGGTGGCTAAGTTACATTTTCAACTTAGTTGATATAACCAAATTATCCATGATCATGTTTGTCTCGCGCTATTACGAAAGAAACTACATCTTGCAAGTGATGATCGAACTGTTTTTGCGTCGATACTTACACTGAAATTATATCAACAACTGTGAAAGTATATCAACAACTGTGAATGGTCCATTAACACAAAAGACTGTCTATTTTTTGCCAATGAGCAATCGCTTTCAATTGAGAACTAGTACCAGGTCCCCGACGTGCAGAACTACGCATAGAGTGCCTGTTTGATCGATCGAACGCTCGATCGCAAATGATCGATGATTTCTAACGTCTTTTGAGAGGTAAATTACTGTACAACGCTTAAATTGTCGCAGAACTTAAGTAAGAAGCGAATATTTCCCTTTTATTTCCTCGAATTTTGCAATTTTGTCCGAATTACGCAATTTTTGATCGATTATGCGAAAAGTTGCGATTTGAGGTCAACTATGCGAAATCGCAACATCGCAGAATATCAGAAGCCCTGTAAGATGCACCCTAAACTTGAGACAAACAAGCAAAATGAAAATTTCACCTATTGTAAATACCCTGTTATAAGGCGCACCCGGAATTATGGAAAATTTTGTTGACCACGTTCACTGTACTTACAATTTGCTTCCAAAAGTTACTAATAATTATTTTACATGTAATAGGGAGGGTTGTCCAATACTCCAACAAATTTATGCATGGCATTGTATTGTATTGTATCCACCTAACAATACATTAACAATACTAACAATACAATACAATAGAGAACAAAGCAACACAATAGAATGCAATACAATGTCATGCATAAATTTGTCGGAGTATTGGACAATATTGGTAATAGGCCAGCATGCATGGGCTGATTTAGGACCCCAAATGGAGGTGAGGATGTTTAAGCACAGAGAGTCATTTACCCAATGCAGAACATTTAAATTTAGAGTTTTGATTTCTCTATCTTGTTCTGGGTTTCCTGGATCAGCCAGAGTTGGTCTCTCCCCTGCCACACCCTTGCTCTTAGTAAGTGAACTATGAGAATGCTATTTACCTACCTTTTCTCTGTATGATTCTGGGAACAACTTGCAGCTCTCGATGACACCTCAAAAAGATTACAAAACAGTCAACATAGAGAGCAAGTAACAGTGAAATGCTGAAATACATGGTTGACATATTGAATCCACTTTCTGATACCAGTGATTCATAGTGCTACTGCACAATCAATGACTGTTAATGCAAACAGCGCTAGATAGGATGCTAGACCATCCCAGGTAACCTCCCAGAGGTGGAGAGAGTTACTGTGAGAGTATCACTCTACCAGTCTTATCCAAGAACACAACACAGTGTCCAAGGCCAGGGATTGAACCAAGACTGTGCACTGCACTTCTGCAATGTGAGGTTAATACTGTGCAACAATTCAATGTTAACTATTAACCTGAGTTGTCCAAAAACCTATTTAACTAAATGAGCAACAGTATGATCCCAGTCAAGGTTACGAGGCTCAAGACTAACAACAGCCTGCCAGCCAGTAATAAATTTCTACTACTGCCCCCTTGCTCGGTACTTGACGAAAACCAAACTTTGTATAGTTGCCATTTGAAATTGCCTAGTCAAAAGCTGAACACAGAAAGAGTAAACATAGATACAATTCGTATCATTTCAAATAACCTCTCCAATACCAACAGATCTAATGGGTTCTAGAGGGTGAAAACACACCAAAAAAAAAACAATAATTAAAACCAAATTATTCAGACCTGACTTACCATAAACTGTGCAACCTTTTTCTCCATTGATAACAAATTTGGTGAGTGTCTTATCAAAGTCTGAGATGACCTACAAAGTAATGGGAACAAATAATTATAACACATACAAGATTTTGTTTCCTGAGAATCTCAATGACTGTTTCCTGGGGCAGACTTAAGGGAAACATATCATTTTGGGGAAAACTGAAGAAGTTATTATAACTAGTTTGCCAAGTAACCCTGGACTCGGAGCGCATGCACTGTTTGGGAAAAAAATTACATGGACGTCATAGAACAACAATATGCTTCTCACAAATGTATTATTCTTTTTAGGTGTAAATCGTCAAGACATTTGAATTGATAAACATACATGTAACTTTATGTCATTTCTCATACCTGCAGCTTTTCAGATCCTCCCTCATAAAGCATCTTGAGTTTTTCTCGCACACGAACTGAATCTCTCATGTAGACATTTGGCTTGTCAATACTTTTAATCTGTAAAAAGATTTAAATTAAAGAGGCACTGCATGTGTCATGAGAACGATTTCTAAATGTCAAAAGCCGAAAGCAGTACTGACATTGAACAAAGCCTAAAAAACATGGTAGATATGTCATAGTTTTGTTCAAAGCAAGATGTACTAAAAAAATGTCATTATGTTATGTGCCTCACTGACTTGCTAGTAATTCAAACTGATGTTTTTTTGTGCCAGACCTCTTCAGCAATCAAGCTTGCTAATTCACCACAGATCATTATCGTTACTGCAATACTCAAGTAATTTATATCTGACCTAAAATTAAGACGTAAATTGAAACAACGGTGGTATTACTATCTTAACGACAATGTAGATAACGACATTAAAAAGCCATTAATTTTTAGAACAATTCCTGTGAACTTCGTATCAGTGATTACAAGAAAACGCAACCGATAAAAACAAATTAGTATTCCATTCTTTGTCTATAGAAAAAAGAAAAAAAGTAAATATTGCATATATAAAATAAGCACGGCATTAACACAAATATCGTATGAATAAAATATTCAATAAATTAACACAGATGGGCTACCGTTTTTGATGAGGCATTCGCAATATTTGTGATCGGACAAAATGAGTAGAGCAGTCGACCTTAAACCATGTTTTGATTACATTGTTAAACACGCTTACAAAAATACATGTTTGTTCGCTTGCAACAGCTAGAATACTTTTAGGGAAATGAAACGGTGCCATTTAAACGCAATCAATTTCAAGCAACATGCACAAGGTCTGAATAACAAAGTCAGGCTTATAAGTTTTAACACAAATCATGAAAATTTCCCGCCATACCATCTCGTCTACTGCTTCCTTGAGCTTTCGTGTATGTTGCCTGCCTTGCACATATTTGTAAAGGCCATAGCCCACCACGGCCGACAACCCAACAGCTGCGATGCCAAACATCGTTTTCTGTTCGATCATAACACAATTTCTGCAATTCTAATTTTTTACTTGATGCGCTGTCGCTTGTTCGCTGGGTGGCTTCAAAATATGCTAATATCCGTCAGGCGTACTGTGTTATCCTAGCCGAGCGTCACCCAGGCCTTTCCAGAAGTCACACCCCAGAAAAAACTTCCGCCTGATGTGTCTTATTAGTAACGTTTTCTCGTTTCTCCGCGACTGGTCTTCAGTCTCCAAAACTGCAGAAGCACCATCTCTCCTTTTAGGTCATTTCGAGCGGCCAGTGCTTCCTAAAAGTAACAACTCAAACAGAACAGAATGCAGAATTCTTGATTCCACAAGAATCAATGCTGCCCTCTAATATGGTCCCCTTACACAAAAAAGAGCATTGAGGATTGTTAGAAGGTGTTACTTTTATATATATATATATAGCTTTTCACGGAATAAGCCAGTAGTAATAATGTTGAACCTTATAAGCCTCGAGATTCGAAATTCGGAAGAAATCACTTGCAAACTACTCAATATACTTTCTTAACTCCCTCAAGTTCCCTTTGCCGTTCTTAGCGTGAGAAGTCGACGACTTGTGGCAAGGGTAGAGTATGGCGTCAGAAAGGCCCGGCCTAACCAATCGACGAAACCGATAATCGATGATAATCGATATCAATCGATAACAATCGATGCCAATTAATCGATTGATATTGGAAATCGATGACCAATCGATGACGGAAAATTTTGTGACTTTTAATTTCATCGATTTTCATCGACTGTCATCGATTATCATCGATTACCATCGATTTTCATAAAAATTAAAAAGTTGTGACAGGCCTACACGACTCCCGCTGTT
>OMLO01005946.1_pt1 | contig 10257 bp, 5 predicted proteins | sample 1674811 | NCBI WGS metagenome assembly OMLO01 (sample SAMN06265003, study PRJEB25207) | coral metagenome | isolation source: Coral host | place: Mexico:La Bocana,Puerto Morelos, Mexico | collected 2008-11-13
GAGTTTTAAACTTTTTCGGAAATTTGATTTGTAAGGAAATCGTGAAAGGGGCGAGAAAATTATCAGTCTATTTTTTTCAGTTCTTAATCGAGAATGGATGGTTATACTGCCAAATCGGCTAAGCAAAAGTCGTGGAAAGTCCTTGCAACCGCGGTTTTTCAGAGTATTCACACCCGACGAGTAGCGGACAGCGGCAATTCTGAGTTTGAAAATGCCCCCCTGTGAGGGAAATTTGCAGTTTTGAAACGTTATCCATGGTAATGGTAAATTCCAATTAAACTTCTTTCATCAGCGAAACCAAGCATTTTAGTTTCCGTTTGTGTTGTATATTGCTGCGCGGAAGAATACATACCATCAAATAGTTAACGTCATTTATTATTTACTTTTAAGTTACTAACTTTTGCCGATCTTTTAATCTACTAGGTATATATAGCTCAGCGTTAATGTGTTATTACTTCCTGATTGCTAATGCAGTCCAGTTCATTACGTTTCTTTGTTATTTATATAGCATCAACATTGAAGTCTCGGTTTACACAATACTACTGCCATTCTTATATTTTATATGTTAGTGACAAAAGTTTATGCTGAATTAGCATCTGTGTTCGAGCGAAGATCGAAGAATGGTCGCATTTTCTTGAACAGGAAATTGGTACCATTCGGAACAAACAACTGATGTGTTGTGTTTAGTTTAGTCTGATTTTTTGATGTCTTATTCCTAAGCTTAAAGCAGGATGTGAGATAACAAAAATAACAATCTAAATAGGCTGCGTGAGAACAAGAAATAGTCATTTCACATGAGACGAGCTAACTTGAAGGAAATTTCTCCTGAAATGCTCTCAAAAGATACTCTTCTTTTTTTTCTTCTGTTTACGTACAACTCCACTGGTGAGCAAGATTTTTGCTCCGATTTTAATGAATCGTTTGGAACTCCTTTAGAAAACCGCACGTTGGTCGGTTATGTAATCAAGTCGTTGTTAACTCGGGGAATATTTTCCTGTAATCACCAATGTTTATCTCTCTCTTCGTGTTCGTCCTACAACTACCAAGCCTCGACAACACGAGGTGGCCTCTGTGAGTTAAATGGTGCGAACGGAAATATTCACCAACACCTGGTGAAAAGACATGGATTTGTTTTTGTTCTTGTGCGACGCAAAATCAAGGTAACTAAATTTTTTCTCTACTTCCTTGACTTAGCTTGCTTTAAGAACTGCTTGCATTGTCGCGCGACACAAGTCAGTTTGAATAACAGGTGTTATTTGTGATCAACCTTAATTCGCCGGGGACTGGAACGCTATTGACGATTTTTATCGCCTCAACTGATAGCCTCTGCGTTGCAATATCTTTATTGTTAGTATTAAGTTGTGTCACGAATGTCGCTCGCCGATTGGCTGCGCTGTTTATTATCTATTCTGGTGTAGATAGCGATTAGCGAAGCAACGTGCGCTGGGAGCCGCATCTTTGCGTTTTCGAAGTGCCTTTTAAGAGAATTTAAAACGACTACTAGATTTATACTAAAACAATTAGATTATTCGCTCTCGATTTCTACGTACGATAGTTGACTCAGGCTGCGCCCTCGTCAACTATGAAACAATTCCGGATTATGAGCTCGAAATTTCTATGCGTGATACCTCGTCAACTATGAAACAATTAGATTTCTGTCGCGTGATAGTTAACGAGGGCGTAGCTTAAGTCAACTATCACACATAAAGATCAAGAGCGAATAATCTAATTGTTCTAATATAAATCTACTAGTCGTTCAAAACTTTATCTAAATCTAGACACTTCGGAAACGCCATGAAGCAGCCTTCATTTTGTTAACAACCGCACAATGCTACGCTGCTGGCTATCTACAACAGAACAGAGAGTGAGTAGCGTAGCCAATCAAAGAACAGCATTTGTGATAGAATACTTGTAGATTTCTATTGACACGCAACAGAAATCTCGATAGTAGCGTAACAGCCAGTAGTCACTTCACTCTGGACACACAGGCTTAATTCAATGCAATTGATACAAGAAAAGAGACTATGATCTGCCTCATTTTCCTTTGTAATAGACTATCATTCATTAGTATCACCCTAACCGTTGGCTAATGCAAATCCTGCATTTTGATTGGCTACGCTACTAGAGGACTATTACTAACAGTCATCGAGTAGCGAAATTCTTTCGTTTTATTCCCAAATAAATTTTTCTTCAACTCGCATTTGCTAACTTTATTATTGCTTTTTCTGTCCGACTAATTGGGTGATACTCAAGGGCCACGGTCCTCTCCTCAAGGACTTCGCCTCATGGGCTATTGACCCGTAGCCCTCGCGGGCTACGGGTCTAATTGTTAATTGGTACCATTGTTCATTAAAGCTGTTTTCTAAGAATGGACTGGAAATAAGTCAATGGCCACATTTTCAGCGATAATTTGGTATCTGTTTAATTAAAAGGACGGTTCATTCAGTTATAGAATATTACCTCCAGTAAATTTGCATGGCCTTGATCTTACGCAAACTTTCAAAAATAGTAGACATCAAACTTGTCTCTCACAAGCATTTCCAAATCACCTAACAATAGTTTTCTAATTTTGTTCACCATGTTTTATTTAGATCACACAAGCTGGAATCTGTCAAGAAGTCTTGCAACTGGGAACAAACCAAGCAACAGCGGAATTTTTTTCAACTATTATAGACTGGAACGCATTAAAAAAAAACTAAATATGCTGAGTACAGTGATACAATAAGTCAAATTATTCATCCATTTTGATTGGCTGATACTTGGTCTATTGGAAGATAGAGGAATAGATGACGTCATTAACATTTGTTTCCTTATTATATAAAAGAAGTAGATCCATGTTGCCGTGCGTCTGTTCAGTAATAGATCACAGAGGACGTCAAAATGTGGTAAGAACATCAGTGACACTCGGCTATCGCATCGTGTGCCACTTTTTTTTTTCTTACTACTTTTTGTCATTATAATTATCGAAGTTTGGCAGAGTTTTCGCTCGTAACCCAGTTAATTAGGACCGGCCATTCCAGATTCATGAACGCCACCGGTGCAAAAAAAGTTTTTTTTGGCAATCTTTGCAGTAGTCTATCTTTCAGCGCGTTATGTACCGGTGTCTAGATGATTAAGAGCCGCGCGGGCAAGTCCTAAATAATTTATTGTTTTATGCATAATTAATAAAGGGGAATGGTTTTGAAACCCGGCAAAACATTGAAGGAGTAGACAAAGACGTCAAGATTTATGTTGGAAGGTCAATGCCGTGCACAGTTTTTTGTTTTGTGCTCATCCACTATGCATGAATTACGTAACCTAACCTTTCTATTGGTTAGTTCCTAATTCCGTAGTTAGCTATTGTGTTTTGTGCAAGGTCAAGGCCAAAAAAGCCAACAAAAACATACAACAAAGAACTTTGTTGGGTTTTAAAACCATTCGATTTCCCTCTAGCTCTATTAACCATTCCACTCCGATGACTGCTTGAAAACTAGATCATGATCGAATTGTGTCCCTCAAAGTGAACGAGTGAACGTTCTCTAACTCTGAATTTCAGCGGCCAGATCACTATAAGTGGTTTAAAGTCATTCTCGAGAGATTAAAATGCAAAGACCCTGGCGGCCATGTTGGATGACAGAGACAATAAAGCTTATTACAACTCTTTTGTTGATGGTGGCGATGACGTCAAACGATCTATGCGCCTCGTTTTCCGCCGCTCTCTCGTGTTCGGTCCTTTGCTCCTACCTGAGAAGAGCGCTATTGGCTACAACATTTTTATAGTGCAACCAGATTGGGATTGATTTTTCATAGCAAGAAAAAAAATTATAAAAATATCTACCAAAAAGAAAACCAAGAAAAAGGTCTGAAAAAATTGAAGAAAACCGTCTATAGAAAGATGAATGATCCGTAGATCGAAGTTCTGCGTCAGTTCTCTGCTTGAGTTAGTACAAGCACTTGTAATCACATCTGGCCCTGTGAAAACAATTCGATTTGCTTCTTCTAGAATTTTATTGTTCCAAGGAGGAGAAATCAGAGGGTAAGTTCTTATGCGTATCTGGGAGTTAAATAAAGATAAAAGCAAACTTAAATTGGAATCAGAAAGGATACCTCGATGAAAAATTTTAAGCTTTAAGCTCCGCATAGTTTTAAGACTGAATAAAAACATTCTAAGCGTTTTTGTTTTTCAAAGATAGCCGAAGCGAAACGGTTTAGTCTCGACCAAGTTAATTTATTAGTAGGCGCGGCGGGGGAGGGTGGGTGGAACAAAACCTCTTTGAGAATGAGGTAATTTGGTTATATCAACTAAGTTGAAAATGTAAATTGGCCACCGTAACGAGTTATATGGCCCTGTTATACGGTGGCCAATTTACATTTTCAACTTAGTTGATATAACCAAATTACCTTGTTACCCCCACCGACGCAGCACCACAGTTTCTTTAGAAACTTTCACCCTTTATTCTCTTTGAGAATGACTTGCGCAGTACATAGTTAGTAGTGGGATCCCCTCTACTAACTATGCGCAGCAGGAAACAAAACTCGCGGTCAATGGGACGAGCTGAAATAAGTACTTCATGTCCGCTATTCGCAAACAACGTTTTGTGCTTAGACCAATTTCTATATATTAAAATTAAGCCTTAATATACCCCAGCTCGAGGCTCTGGGGAATAACCCCTTGCAAACTCTGTAGTTATTCCCCAGAGCTTCGTGCTGAGGTCTATTGTTTAAGGCTGAATTTTAATATATCGAAATTGGTCTATTGATATCTCCACCGTATCACTAGCAGTTTCTGCGAGAAAACAAAGTTAATCAATACTACATCGATCCTCGTGAAAGCCACATCGACATTTCAAGCTGAGTGTTTCAGGCACAGGACGACTGAACTCTGTCTTTCTACCCAAATGATCCACTACGATGGAAATCATTGCCTGAAACCGAAAACAAGGCTAAATGTGAGACAAACAATACTCCATATAAATTACCTACATTTTCATATTTAATACTCTCGCTCAGTTAAAAGAGGGCACTTCATTATTCATAGCGCTAGCTTTACCCCCCCAATGAGTTTTCGTTTTTCTTACCCGCTGTTGTTTATTTTTCAAGACAGAGGAAACTTTACATTGTCTTTTGCAATGAACAGACACAGTACAGTTCCTGAATCTTGCAAACTTTACGTCCTATTTAGGGACGCGTTATTCAAAAGAGCCAACCATTGACATAGCTAATGAAAATTCACTTCACGCGGGTTAGAAAACACTAGTTGGAATTCGTCTTCAGTAAAGGCTCAGTCATATCAAAGTTCGTGACGTAAAGAAGCCATGCAATTTTATTTATCCGAAATCAGTGTCAAGCGCAAATATGACTGTTTATTTCGGTCAAGGTGTTTTTATTGTAATAAAGTGTAGTCTATCCCATTTCCGTTATTGTAAAACAAAGCGAATTCATTTTTTTTGACATCTGCCTCGTTTGGTTTGTTTTCACCGAAGAGATCGGTTTTCGTCAGGAGCTGGCTCTCAGTATGAAGATCGAAGTGGTTTTATTCTTTCTTGTTCCTGGTGCTTGCTTCTGCGACGAGGCGGGTTTCTGCCGAGAAACCACAAGCTCGATTTGGTACGACCATGCTTTGATCGGCCATGTAATCAAGTCGTTATTAACCCGCGGAATTTTCGCCTGTGCTCACAAGTGTTTATCCGTTTCCCGGTGTTCATCATATAACTACGAAACGTCAGCGCAAGGCCACGGCGTTTGTGAGTTGAATGATGGAAGCGAGAGTAAATATCCAAACATCACTGAAAAACATGGCTTTGCCTTCTCTCAAGTGCAAAAGAAAATAAAGGTAAAGAATAATGGTAATTAACATAACTTTCGAATGAAATATCATTTTGGATCAACGTACGATATAATCTTCACTTGCGGTTTCAAAAACCAATACCTCACAAAATTTCTATAACCGTGTACATTTACTTATTTGTAATCGCATGCCGGATGCATGATTAAAAGCCATCGCTTCAGTTTTGGCTGACCGGCTGCAATAAAGGCACGTGAATATGTGAAAGACCATTCATGTCGATATATCTTTGAGATAAATGTGCTGTCCAGTTTTTAGATATTGAACTGACAGCGATAATCTTTGTAACCGTCACTATATATTGTGGGTAATTTTTAATACAAAAAACGAAACGATGAGAATTGAGAGCCGACCTTTCAAGCTAATTTCATCAATTGTTTTAAGAGCTTTTACCCCACTGCCAACTGTCTAATCCTCGTAATTGTATTACAAGCCGATTCGATGAACTACATTAAGAGATTGGAGAAAAAAAATGCCACCATATAATTTCTAAGATCTATTACTGTACAATGATTTTAAGTTGAAGGCAAGTTCAAATAATGAATGATCAGACAGATTTAAGACGGCAAGAAAAAAGCTGCAAAACGCTTTTGACAAAGTCACTGGCAGCTCTTTGTGTACACCAGTTTCATGCAAGACCAAAAAGTACGTGTCACCTATTTTCCTGTGCCATCTGTTTGCCTACGAGATAGTTTTTAGCTGTGGATTAAAAAGCCATTCTTAAAAAGCCTGACTTGGAAATTCTAGTAAACAATTTAAATGATTAAAATTATATTGTTTCTTTTGGATTTTAATGCACTTCTTTTCTACGTGTAAGGTACTAGTACTCAAACATGATTTTATTTCATCTATCAGAGTTGTTTAGAGGCTTGGCAAAATGGTGCGCGCGCTTCGGGTTTCTATTGTATTCAAGACAACGATGGTCATTCCCACAAAATGTACTGCGACTTGGCCTCTGAATCCGGTTGGGTCTGGACATTGGTGATGTCCATGACACTGGGCAACAGAAACGAACAATTTGCCCAAAAAGGTTTTCTTGCGGACTCGCCGAGGAATGCAGAAATTCCAAACTGGCAGACTTATAGACTCCCTCTAACCAGAATGATGGAGCTGAGGTCTCACTCAAGCCACTGGCGAGTGACATGCAGCTTTCCAACATTGGGTGTCGACTACAGAGATTACGCGCGGGCTAAATTTGAGGAGTTTGAACTTCTCAGCTTCAAGGCAAACAGACGCTGCAAACTGATGGAGTACATGGACGTTCGTGGACATGCCTGTCATCAATGCACCGCGGCCTGGGCGCAGGATAAAAATGACTTTTTAACACATCGCAGTGGCGTTGATCACGGCTGTACCCGCCGACAAACTCCGAAACATGTTAATGGGGAACAAACGTTCGGTCGGTACAAGAAGGGTCGAAATCCCAAGTTCCGATGCACGTCTGGTGATTCCGCTGTGACTAGTTATTGGTTTGGGAGCAGATTTAACAAAAGGTCTTAGCTACAAAATCTACACAGTTATGCAGCAATTTCTGCGGTAGAAGCTGGTCATTATTCCGTTGGATTCAGAATCGGGGGATCCCAGTTCAAATTGCAGCGCCACATTCGCTAAGTTAATGAAGACGTTTTTAGTTCCATTTTGAGGACGTAATGTAAGAACAGAAGCTACTTTAAAAAGCTGTTTTCTCAAGTCATTATCAGGTTAAGATTGGACACAATTGTTGCGGAGGGATAAATGAGTTAGTGTGAAGGATTTTGATGTGGAGGTAGGCCTCGACTACGCTATGCTAGAGAAATTCAAAGATACGTTTTTTTCCTACGGTTACTCTACCGTCCACTATTCCAGAGAAATTAAATTAACCACCGAAAAACGGAGCTTCCATTCTCGAGAACGCTCTTCAAACCGGATGAATTTGAAAATTCCGAACTTGCGTTCTAGTGGGGACGGAATACATTTTGAAAACACTTAAGGATGCACTCAAATTTCTCCTGCCTAGTGTGAACGGAAAACATTTGATGCGTTTTCAGAGCGAAAAGGCCATTTTCAGCTTTTCAGATTTTCAACTATGCTCGGCCCGTGAAGGGCCTCAGACCTCCGTTTCGATATCTTTTAAGCTTGAACGATATTTTAAACACTTCACCTTGGGCATAAAAGGAACAGACTCATCCCTCTCTCTTCTGGGGCTAATATCAAGACTAGAGTGTTTCCGTTCCCGGCCCATACAGATCACGCATACATCAGTTGTCTTTTATACAGGAGTCGAGTCTATGATCAAGGCTCTTTTCGTACCGGTGAGCGCTGCGAATTCAGCACTTACACGATAATGGGATGTCATTTCTTTTATAAGCTCCCCGGCTTGTAAAAATACAGATAACTGACATGCACGCTTCAGGGTATCTGACAAACCTAGTTGAATGCCACTTGAAATAACTAATCATTATACATATGTGGTGATGAAATTTTAAGCCGGAATTTGAATAAATTTGTATTCGAATTTCTCATGGGCTCTCATTGAAGGAGATAAGTAACGTTAAGCATATGCATATTTAAAAGCAAACAATCAAACTAAAGCAAAGAGTTTTTTTCGCTTTAATCATATCAATGATCAGGATTAATTTGTTGATCCGAGAAGACGATTACGTGGCTTTAAAGTCATAAACAGATGCTAACGTCCTTAATTATATTTCGACTGACGAAATGTTTCGAATTTTAATTTTTGCGGTTTTTTGCACGATCTGCAAAAAAAGATCACGAGAGAAACACTTCGTTGGAATATTCACCAGTGTTGGACTGACTCACTTCCAGGACAACCATGGCAACGATAGCAAAAAAACAACTACAATGAAATAAGTGCAAACAAAGAGACGATGCCGTATTGTTAAGTTACGCACACCCTGCCGGTTTTCTTTGCAAAAAGAGTAAATTGCAATTTGCTGCAGTAGTATTTAATCCAGGAATCGACGATGAAGTCGGAGAAAAAAAAATCGCCAGACTTTCAATTTGACATCACCATCTCCGTGATGTAACACTAGTACGCCGGGCACTTTTAAAAACAGTTATTTTAACAAACGCCGTAGAGACGTTGAAATGTAAAACAAAAAAATGTAAATATAAAAATGTAAAAAAAAATAAATAGAAATAACACAAACAGATGATAAGAAGATGAGAGTCACTCAGAGATGAATTAATTGTGTGAAAAGTACCTTAATTTTGACCGATTACTAGCCTTCAGCAATCTCGTTCCCAGAGCCCACTGAACCCTTGTCCTGCGCAGGACAATGTTAACGTGAAACGTGGACTCTGGGAACGAGATGAGAGAGAAAGATTGCGTGACGAGCCCAAAGATCACCATACCCTGCTTTTAGTGAAAAAAAATTATTAAACGCGATCGAGTTATTCAAAGTAAGCGAAAAATATTGTTCGTATTTTGTGAAAATGGACTTAACCGTTCATAATTACAACTTCTGTCCTCCTTTTCATAGAACTTAGCAAAGAGACATTAACCAACGCTAATATGATGGCGCGTGGGGCAAAAATAACAACATAGAAAAACGTTAGGGAGACTGAACTATCAAAAGACAAACGGAATCACAGAACGTTCAAAATCGTTAAATATTAGCGACCTCCAACAATATGGGCGCGTACAGTAAGCTAAGATTAGCGCGAACATCCTTCACGTGTGCGAGGCATGAGATTTCGTCCAGGATCTGCGTGACGGGCCCGTGATGGTCAATGACCGTGCCGTGTGCTTGAGCGTCACTGGTTTTACAAAGTTATCGACCGATAAAGCAGAATATCTGTATGACACCAGTTTAAATACACAAAATAAATAAATGAATAAAATCTAGAAAATCATTCAGTGTAAGATAAAAACATAAAGATAAAAAATTTACAAGAAACTAGATTTAATTTCGAATTTAATTGAAAACTGTTGTTTATTGTGCATTGAACAAAACAAAAATGGCAGTCATGTTTTTTTTTCTTCACTGATGGCAAGCAAGACATAGCACACAAACTTGTCGTGATTATACCCTTAGAAACCGTGCACTGCGGTCATACATGACACAATTACCTGTGACCTTGAGTGTCCTTGCCATGATTATAATTTGTATAAATTATCTGCAGCTAGATGACATCACTGGTACTGGTTAAGAAAATTCACAGTATGCTTTCAGCCAATCAGAAAAGAGATAATGAGTTCAGTGAATAATAATTATTAATATGTCACAGAGAGGCTTGTTCCATTGGCTTATTTGTATATACTATTATAGAAGGACCAAGAAAGGGTGCAGAAGGGGTACTAGACCCAAGTTTGGGCAACAGTTGCTGCCAAGAGTTTGAAATCCTGCCCCAGTTTGGGTGTCTGGAAAACCCGAATAGCGAATAGCGAATAGTCGCGAATAGCGAACAGCGAACAGCGAATAGTCGCGAAT
>OMLO01005947.1_pt1 | contig 10255 bp, 7 predicted proteins | sample 1674811 | NCBI WGS metagenome assembly OMLO01 (sample SAMN06265003, study PRJEB25207) | coral metagenome | isolation source: Coral host | place: Mexico:La Bocana,Puerto Morelos, Mexico | collected 2008-11-13
TGGCATTTGAAATTTAAAATCACAAGGTTTTGACAGTCTAGAAAATAGGGCATCAAATTTAAAATGTGGGTGGAGCTGTCAAGGAGTTTTTGACACCAGTGTCATTATTCAAACTCCCAGTCAGAATGAATTTGTTGTATGAAAGCCAACAGTCGTTTTTTTACCTCACATGCCCCCCACACACCGAAGATAAAATGATTGTTTTGCAGTCTGCACTCATCCCACCTCAATACTTTCTGTTCTGGACATGCCGAACAAAAAAAGGTGCTAATAAAGAGGAATATATAATCAAAAGCCTCCGTTTGGCCCAACAATATGCTTGAATATTTTTTGTTCATGGACATTATAATAATAATAATAATAATAATAATAATAACAACAACAACAACAACAACAACAACAATAATAATAATAATAATGCCTGATAGTGGTGACTGGATTTGTTCAACTGCCGACACCATTAAACTGTATCACTTTAGTTTATTTAACCTGTAGATGTATACAGTTCAAGACTGCTTAAAGGGCTCCTGCTTCATGAAGATACCTTTTTTCACGATGGAGATCAATGTTTATTCCCTTGCTCATATATTTAATTTTTAAGGTTAACCCACTAGTTTACTTTGTTACTAAGAACACTTCATATGATCCAATGTGTGCCTGTAAAGGGTTGACAAAAACAACAACAATAGTTTATTTGTACCTCATCAAAAAAAGTATAAATATATAATTATGGCATTATAAATTATATTGGACAAAAAAAGGCAACAAAACACCTGAAGTAATTCTAACAATCTTGACTATTATATTTATTTATTAAAACCTTTTGGTCAGAGATTACGAGTACTTACTAGGTACAGTCGTAGGACACTATTCTGCATGTAGATTAGTTGTTGTAATAAATAAGCTAGTCATAAGGCAGGTTGCACTGCATGTCATTGTTTGTTAACTCTCTCCTCAGGTGGATGGTCACGACATTTCAGCTATGAAGCACATGGAAGCAGTAAATGTACTAAGAGCCACAAAGCAGCATGTCAAGCTTGTAGTGCTTCGAAGACCTACAGGGGTAAGCTGCTAATGTCACTGCTATTGTTTGCTTGTGAATGATTTGTGTGGATTCTGTAATATATTGTTAGTACATGTAATATATTGAACACTGTCATCACATTTCCCATTCAAATGAATTTGCAAGGAAAGTTTCTCGTAACATAATATGGATATGATTATTATGAACCGTTCACATAGTCCCAAGCAAACCAGATTAGACTTAAATCACTTAAACACCTCCTTAATATGAACATGCAGTTCTGCCAGACCCTATAGTGTCCAAATGTAAAGAGGTTGAAGTGTGACTACAATAGATTTGTTTTTGCTTCCTTTGCTTTGAAGTTTGTTGGCTCAACTCAGTCAGGTGTGGTGGAGGTTTTAAACCTGACAAGGACAACACAAGGTAGAATTGGCCTGTTAATAACAGAAGGTGAAGATCAGAAGATCTATGTGGAGGATGTTGTCCCAGGAGAGCCTGCAGCCACTCAGGGAGACCTTCGACAAGGAGACAGGATATTGGAGGCATGTATTTGACTGCTATCTTGATCATGGATAAGGTGTTGCAATGTGTCAAGCATTAGTGTGCGGGCTTGAGATGTAGAGTTGAAAGTTAAGATTACACAATGCCTTTGCTGGTACCCGGCATTGCTTTTAAGCAAACTATCACAAACTATATATTATTAGAAAGGTTATGAACTGTAGAATTTGGAAAAAATATCCACTGTTTTGGCCGTGCAAGTGTTATTTAGCTGAATTAATCAGGTATCAAATGCAAGCAGAAATGTTTAAGTACACATGTACTGCACAGCAGTAATCAGGAAGTATCAATCTCTAAAAAGGTGTCAGGGTTTTCCTGTATTCTTATTGGTTATCTTTTTAGAGACCCAGAAAGTTTTATTGTCAAATAATTTGCCGACCCGGTTGCGTTATAGTCAAAAAAGAAATATCAATGATATAAAAAGTCCCCTGACATGCTTTTGTTCCTCGATGCTCAAGGTATGTTCTTGCCAAATTTCATGAAAATCTGCCAGTTCTACATACCTCATGTTACATCTATGTTACACTATGTTACATCTGTGTTACGTCTGTGTCGGAGCGAATTGACTCGTGAATGGAAACTGCAAAATCATCGCCTGTTAAAAAAGAGGGCTCAAGAGGTCCTTGAAATAAAAGCTCCCAGATGAAGCCGTTTGCATTAAAAGGGCACCAGGAAGTGTATGCACTATGAGGATAATGATACCTAACTGTTTTATTAACTTTTATTAAAAAAACTCTTTTTCTAAATAACTCACAGAGCTTTAAGATCTTAGTTTTTTTTTGTTGGGAAATGCTAGGGTACATCAGCCAAGATTTTATTTTGTTGTATGGTATCCCAGTGCTCACTATTTCAGTGAAAAGTGTGAAATGTTAAATGCTGTCGCAACATCAATCTGTGAAGATGATCAATGCTTCAACTTAGCAGAAATTCATAAGTTTTGAAGTTAAGTTCAGAATGTGATAATCCAAGGTTACCACAAACAACTACGCAAGTTTGACGCCTTAAGTTGTTTATTTTGACTTTGATTTTCAACTTCTGTCTTATCCAGATAAATGGTACCAAAGTCGATGGCCTGGGCTTTGTGGCAGCTAGACAGCATCTTGATGCTGCAAGACCAGTTGCTCGTCTGTTGGTCGAAAGAAGGCCACGACTAGCTGAATCCAAATATGCCATGGCTCAACAAAAAGATTCTGAATTGCTGAGTCCTCCACAGTCTCTTAATATCCCAGATCTGAACATGACAGGCTCCAGTGATGAAGATGGCTATGAAAATGATGATAGGAGTGAAAAGAAACAGCATGATGATGATGATGAAGAATCTCAGGTACCTCTTTCACTCCACTACAAATCAAGTTTACTTTGTATAAAGCAACCACATTTTCTATCACATGGTCCAGTGCACAACATGTACATAACTAGTGTTAGTATTATTTGCCTTTCAAGTTTTGCAAGATAATCAATTCTGAATTTATTCCTCTGACTGTCAAATTGAACTTAGCCTAAATTGACATTGCGTCAAACTTGGGAAGTTCTCCTATCACATTGACTATTCCTATATCAGGCACAATGCAGTTCTATGAATGAAGAGTAATTATAACTGCAATCTTGTACAGAGTACAGTGGTGTACATTAGATCACATCACTAAAACATTACTACATTTTACAAATCATATCTTCGTGATTCAGCAGAAAAGGTAGATATTTGGAGAATTTAAGAGTTTTATTGCTGTTTGTTCTGTGGTATCTTTCAGTGAAGTTTCTTCTTTATTTGTCTTAACAGGGTGAACAGTTTAGCATGAAGCTTGATAAAGGCTCGCGTGGATTTGGCTTCAGTTTGGTAGCTGCGCCAACCTTCAGTTCTGATGTGAGTGATTATACTGAACTGGTTGTCATCTATACATTTATTTAATGTTTAATATTTGACATGTAAGTTATTTCACCCTTAAAAATGCTTGGTTCTCTTGTAGGCACAAGGAATTTTTATCAAGACAATAAGCCCTGGTAGTGTGGCAGAGAGTGATGGTAGGTTAAAGGTTGGAGACCAGATCTTGAAGGTAAATTGTTTTGTTGTTGAAATAGTGTAATTCCGCTCTAGGAATTATCCATGCCTACTCTTAGGAAAATTGTTGGAAATTTTGAGATGGAAGCTAAACTGCGATTTCCAGAAGGACGTTTTCTTTGGGAGGTGTGTAGGCTCTATAACCAGCTGCTGTTTGGAAACAACTACATTTGGGGAGCAAGTCTGCACTCTCCGCGTGCCCCCCTCCCCCACAGATGAAGGAGTTGAGAGAGCAGCAGACATAATTTCTCAATTATTGAGCTGAGGAGACGTATGGATATTTTCTGTAACAACACATGTACTACCATTGAGCTAAAAATAGTTATTTATTTCTTCTACAACGACTTGTGAAAAGGAAAATATTGTTCAATAAATACTTTGCTCCTAGCACAAGCTCATACATATTATTTTCTTTTGTCACATATCACTAGGTCAATGGGGAAAATGTTCAAGGACTTAGCCATGCAAGAGTCATTGGCATGTTGAGAAAAATTACAGGAACAGTGGAACTAGAAATTAAAAGGTGTGGTGTTCCGACGATTTCCGAACCCACACCAAAAGTCCGCTCCGTTTTCCGAAATTCCGAAAAAATAAACGATTAAATGATCTACAAATAAATCGACAACCGATTCAATGCAAAGTCCAAAAAAATCCTCCTCTTATTCCTTACGCCACAAACCTTTACGCGTGACAAGATTTAAATTTGAATACAATGCGCGCGCTTAAATGTTACCAATGAAAACAAAGTACGTAAGTCAACACGCGCGCGAAAAGGCGTAAAATTGCCAAGTGTTACTAAAGTTCTCGTTCGTCAATAGTCACAACATTAAAGTCATAAAGGTCTCAACATGTGGACTGAAGAAAGTGTTATTTGCTTCTTATTTATTTGTGAAATCTAGACCCGTTTACAGAGCTAGCATGTGTCTTAAATATCCTTAAATTTGAAAATAAAATTCAAGGCCTTGAAAGTCCATTTGGTTCTTGAAAAACTTTGGCAACGGTTTGTGACTGTTTCCATGTAGTAAAAGGACTGAAAATACAGGCTTGAACAGATTATGAAGGTATTCCATTAAACCTGAGCATCTAGTGTCCATTATTTAATAATGGTATTTTGCAGTGGATGGAGTCTGTTAAAAAGTAGGAATCATTTCCAAAACCCTGAATTTAGCATGTGTACATAAAACAATGTTATCACTGAAAATGAAACTATAGTAACTGTTTAAAAAACTCTTATCAACTACATGTAATGCATGGGAGGGCAAGGTTTGTGGAGTTTTATCCTTGTCAGCTCTTTGCAGTTTCAAACAAAATGTAGTAAAGGTTTTATTTTGTACCTATAAAATTGTGAAAGTGTGTTGTACTCTGGATGTAGTGGTTTGCATGTAGTGGAGCATTTTTTCAGCATTATTGACAATGACCTGCTCACCATGTATTGCAAGATGATTATGGGTAGCAGGGATTTGTTAAACAATTTGATCAAAACACCAAGGGTAGGATGAGGTGAACTGGCATTCTATCCGTAAGGGATGGCAGTACTCTGACTTTACTGGTAATTGTCTTTATGTCATGGAAACCACTAATTTAAGCACTAGCAGTTGGATGAAAAGTATGCAGTCTTTATGCAATATTAAACCTGTTTTTGCTAATGTTATTATTCTCTTAATGATTACCAGACCAACTAAACTCTATATGGCTAATTCTGCCATCACATCTCCACAATCACCAGTGGAACCATCAGGAGTTAAAAAAGTCCCTCTTGAGAGAGCACCTCACTCTATAGACCTTGACATCACCCTAGAGGACAAGGATAAGGTGTGTGTCAATGTGTCCCTTTATCTGCATCACAATCAACAAGTGCAGAATGAATTTTAGGGTAATATAAAGCATAAACATAAAATTTATGTGAGAATGGATGTCTGAACAAAGCCTAAGTATAATCTTTAAACAATGATAACTGCTTCATCATTGATTTAATCATTTGTTAAATTTTGATTTGTAAGGTACAGTTTCAAAATGGTTACATCAATAATTAAAAGCTATTTCATGTGATAATCTTAACAGTAAATATTTTCATTAATATTTTCATTTTCGTTAACCTTAAAGCCTTTTATAAACTCTAACTAACAGTCTTTTTGTTGTACAGTATTGTATTAAAAAATAACATAATGTTAACAACTCTGAGAATTAACGAGCTAAATGTCACTGTGGTTGAACTTAAGTAATGTGAGAAAAAGCATAAGGTAATTAAAAGCCTACACTCTGAAGTAAAGGTCTTGCTTATTCTATACCAAATATGGTTTCAGTCTTGATAACTGAAAAATTATCTTTTCAGCAGCATATTATGTTCCATCACTTCCTTGATACAAACAGATTATTTACACTGGCCTTTAACATGGCTGATTTTGATATGAATGAATTCAAACTTTACTCTAGAGCTAGAAGAATATCATATTATGCTGATACAGTGTTTAAATGGATATGATATCATTAAAGGCCTCTTTGTTATTTAGCACTGTTCAGCCCACGCTCTGAACTGCACCTTTTCCTGTTATGGATATCTCAAAAAGCTGAATTAAAGCTTACTCACAACTTCCCTTTCATCTTTCTACTGCATGTCAGAGTGGGGCTCTTCTATACTAACACCAAGATTTTACAGAGGACAGATTTAAAATGCTTACCCTTCTCTTTGCAGTAAGTTTCTTCATTTAATGTTGGTTTATTTAAATTTCCCTCAGACATGTTTTGACCTTGGGGTCACAATTGGATAAAATTTACAATGTATTTGGCTTGTGTCTAAATCATTTATGACGATATATTCCTTTGAAACAATGTCTTGTACGTGTAATTGAGTTCCACTGTAAACACAGATTCATGAATTTTCTCTGTTTTTTTAAACAAAATCCTTATGAAAACAATTTAGTTAATAGTTAAATACAATAGACGATTTAAAGATAAAATTAATTTGGTTCGAACGAACAGTTTGATTTTATGGTGCAATGCTAAAATTATTAAGAAAGAGAAGGGGAAACTAACCACAATTATCTGTGTGTTAAATCTACTCTTAGCTTTGAATAAATGCTGTAATTTCTTTGAAATGTAAATTAATGAAAAATTAAAATTAATTTTAAATCAATTTTGCCTTAACAAACTAATTCAGGAGATTTTTTTTTATCTGGCTTGTTAGAAAATAATTGTTGCATTTCTTTAATTGCTTTAAACATTAACCTAATTTATGCCTCAAATTTTTATTTAAAGCAAGAACAAACATAGTATTTCTGAAACAAATTGAGCGTTATTTCTCTTTTCTTTAGACACTAAGTGGATCCAGTGACATACAAGATGAAGATGATGTCACAGACCTTTTGAATGCTATCTCAGCAGCAAATGGCAGATCATCACCTCCCACAAATCATCTCCAACCCAAACCACCAAAACTACAAAAGAGAGACACTGACTCCGTATTATCATCCTTACTTTCATCACTGGAACCTCCTCCTTCACCGTCTGAATCTCTGCACTCAGTAGATCCACGAGAATTTGACTCACAGTGGGAAAGTGGCTACAGTGACAATGATGCTACTCCTGATATTTTGCCTAACAAATCCAGACATTTTTTTCAGAGTGGATCCAGTTCATCAGCAAATCAAAGTAATGCATTAGATGATAGGAAAGACTTAGTGGATGCTGCTAATGCTGCACACTCAGTTAATCAAATGCAAATCAATGAACTTAGTTCTATATCTGACAATGATAATGCCCAAGACAACAGTAACAGTACAGATGAGAGCAATGACGACGACGATGATGATGATGATGTTGATATCGATGATGATGTATTTGATATGCTAAGAGACAACAGCCAGCTTGTGATCAGCATGCTGAACAAAACTAACACTGAATCAGGGGAAACCAAAGTTGGAGGAGACAAGAATGAGTTCAGTACCAGAGGCAGTGGTAGTCATGTACCTGGAAATTCTCTTGATGTGACAGGAATCTCTGATGTTCCACCACCAATTCCAACCACCCCCCTTCCCTCAGATGATGAAGAACCGCCTGTCAAACCACCACCTAGAGTGGAATCTCTACAAACGTATTCAGCAAGTGTAGAATTGAATTCTAAACCATTCATGAATGGCACCTCTAGTGGACATGGCAGGTAAGGAAATAAGATAGTGTTAATGCTTCAGAAATTAAATAATACAGTGTAATTTTCCATTGTGGGTCAATCTTGAGATGAACTGTAACCAACTTGTCTGTGTAAAATAATGTCCAGTTCGTGAGCCCCTTTAACAGTCAGATTCCTTACATGTTGATGTAACAACTAACTTACTATGTGTTGACAAGTTTGTGAGACACAGTACAGGGTAAAGATACTGGTGTGTCAACCATTGTTAAAAAAAACTGTTTATATTAATTTCTAGTTTCTTTAATACATTTTTGTAGTGGTAGTGATGAGGCTCCACAACCAATGGAACCATTGATTGATGTGATTGAAGGTGGCATGTATACAGGACAAAGTCTTGACAACCTCATCAGACATATCCGTGAAAAACTAGACTCAAATGTCCCAGCTGAAGAGTTTAAGGTTAGTACTAATTCAAGTATTCCAACAATGTGTGAGGTTGTTAAATTATTTGAGATTGTTGAGGAAGACATTACTGAATATAAGACTTTGTAGTAATCTTAGATTTTGACTTTCAGGTTGGGTGACGAGCCTCACAATTTTTCCTTTTCCCCATGCACTTTGTCTGAATTTACCGGGTAATACTCAGGCACTGAGTACATCTTCATTATTTCACACCATTCCAGGATCTTTATTTTTCCACAAATTTTTAAATAGGAGTGAAAGTTTTGCCATGCATGTGACTCCCTAAACTCAATGTGACCACTTTCTATCATTTTGTACTTCTTCTACTTGGTTGTTTTTGGATTTATTTAGTCACTAATCCAGCTGCACATTTTGGTGGTTTTGCAGGCATTGAGAGAGATAAGACAAACAGATGGGTGTGATTCAGGCAAGAAACCAGCTAACAAGGACAAGAACAGATACAGAAATGTGCTACCATGTATGTAATGCTGCTGCAATAATTCAAATTACCTCACCTTATTAACCCTATAAATTCTACAAATCATATTATTTACAACTAACAATTTTTCAACTCCTGCATAATACTACCTCCTTGGAGGAAAATTTGATATACCAGTATATGCTGACATAAATTAAGTCAAGGAGGCAGGATTTTAAATTTAAGTGTTGCTTAATTCTGATCTAACCTTACATTAGGCATTCAAATAAATCTAAAATAAGGGACATGCCAGCTGATTTTTGAATACTGGCAGTGGCAATATTGATCTAAGAATTCTTTGCATTAAAAATGCTGCATTACCAGTAAATTCACAAAACACTTACATGTATAGTGTAAGGTTTAAAACCAAAGAGGAAGAAAGATTGTTTTATTGTGAATGATTGAAGTGGATAACCAACAATGACATTTTTCAAGATGCGCCCTCTGTGATGTGACCTTCCTACGATTAGATATAAAATTTAGTGTGTAGTAAGCACTTTCTACCTATTAATTTGTTTTCAATTAACAGTATATTTTTTTTATCCTACTTTAGTTGAAACGACCAGAGTGAAGTTAAGTGGAGATGGTGACAATGACTACATCAATGCTAATCATGTTAAGGTATCGTGTGTGTATATCAATGTTAAATCTTTTAATGTAATAATATTCTGGTTTATAGTTTCATTTCTGCTTGTTTAAGCTGGTTGATAGTATATAGCTCAGTTGACAGGCAGAGCACTGCACCAGTATCACAGATGTCATGGGTCCTAATCCTGTTCAAGCCTGAACTTTTTCAGGGTTAATAACACAGCTGCTTAAGTAGTGTATATAATTATATAACTACGATGATCAATCATTTCTTCTTATCTTTGCAGTCCAAATATATGGTCTTTCATATATTCACCTGTAGTATAGAGATTGTTCAATTTTCGGGCTAGTTTTGTAAGATAGTAGCATAATTAACATAAAGTTTTTTTTTATCTTCATTCACTGTTGTCTATGGTTATTTCAGATTCCAGTTGGTGATGACATATACCACTACATTGCCACCCAGGTATTGATTAGAACAATATCTCTTCTTTCTTTTCTTTAAGTTGCACAGTTTCAGAGTAAGTTTGCCTTCAACCCTGATTGTTTGTCTTTTGAAAATTGAATCTGAACATTTTTTAATATCTGTTATTTACATACCAGTACCAGCTAACAAAGCTACTTGAATATTCTTTTGCTTGGGCATGTATTCAGTTTGCCATCACATTTTACATGGCTTTTTCTTCTTGATTGCTGTTACAGTCTTATTGTTCAAACTGGAGCTTAGGACAGCGCTACATGTATTTCAGTTTTTCACTTTCTGCCATAACCCCTTGGGGGTATTAGGGACGAGGGACAGCTGTATGTATTTTGAGGATGAAGGAAAACAATTAATGGAGTCCAGAGGAAAAAAAATTCTGGAAAATTTTGTGTTTGGGAATCCTACTGTTTAGTCACACTTGTAACAAACTTGATTACATTTGATTTGTTTTAGGGTCCACTTCCCAACACCACACAAGA
>OMLO01005948.1_pt1 | contig 10255 bp, 6 predicted proteins | sample 1674811 | NCBI WGS metagenome assembly OMLO01 (sample SAMN06265003, study PRJEB25207) | coral metagenome | isolation source: Coral host | place: Mexico:La Bocana,Puerto Morelos, Mexico | collected 2008-11-13
TAGAACAGCAGCACTATTGATGGTAACGTTAAATAAGGAGTCACGAAAGCCCATGGAGCGCGTGTATCCAGAAAATCGCTTCAAAAATGCAAAAGCCCTTAGGGCTTAAAGGGTTAATGAAACCACTGGAGGCCTGAGGTCCATGTGGTCTGGGTGTTACGTTTTAATTGGAAGATAGAACAAGATGAATTACCTGCAGGTCCAGATAAATATAATGATGCAGACTGATCACAGTGATCTAAGTTTACTGGAGATGGATTTGTTAATTCATCATTAAGTTGCATACAACTGTACAAAATGAGAGCCCCTTATTATGTAGGGTGATGCTTTCTTCAAGTTTACCAGAAAGGAACCAAATTATTCACTAGATGTAAGTAGAGTCCAAGCTGGCTATTGGGGAGAAGTTGAACTGTAGTTATTTCATCTAATATTAACCTGTCTATATATTGACTAGTGCTATTTTGTTCTCAGAAAACACAAATTTGAGATATCCTTTCTTTTACCGACACCTAAGAGTTATTGAAGAAGATGGCTGGGATCTGTTCAGTACCGAGATGGAATTCTCAAAACTCTGTGCTGTTACTCAGGGCTGGAGAATAAGTCATGCCAACAGTAATTATGAGGTTTGTACAAGTATACAGTTAAATAAATACAATATAACAAAGTACTAACAGCTCGGTATATACATGTATAGGTTTCACAGCATGTAAAGCTATACATGTCCAATATAATTATATAGCCTGGGGCTAGTGGATTTTGCACTTTATGAGTTAGTTGATTCTGTCATTCACTTTCCCTTTGAAGTTTCTGATGTCAAATGTTTGAGGAAATTCATATAACAGAGGTACTGTTAGTAAGAGATGATATTTTGGGATCTACATGTATTTTCAAGAATGCCTTTGGGAGCTCCAGCATATCATGCAATTAAAACTGAATGAAAGGGCAAACCTGAATTTAATTCTCAACTACAACATATACATTCACATGTCATTGTGTTACAGCCACTTGTCTTAAGTACATGTACCAGTTGCAATCTTAAGGTGTTCTGTTTTTTTGTTGTAGTTGTGCCCCAGTTATCCAGCCAGTGTTATTGTACCAGTTAGAATTTCTGATGACACTCTGAAAGCATCAGCTCAATTTAGGCATGGTGGAAGGTTTCCAGTCCTAAGCTATTATCATAAAAGAAATGGAGTAAGGATGCAGAGTTGTATCACAGTTATAGTTATGCAAGTACACAATATGTATTACTAAATGTAGTCATAAATGTATTGTTGTTCAAATTCATTTTTGGTTTAATTTGTTTAAAACCAGTTTGATATTCATTTGTCTTTGTTTCAAATTATGTCTAAGGAATAATGCATACATACTGGAAGAATGCTTCCAAATTGGACTTCTCTTTCAATCTATGCAAGTGAATGCAACTGTATTTAAATCTCATAATTTTGCAACATCTCATTAAGGTTACTGCACACCTTCAGGGGTGCCTTTCAGGAAATACTTTATTTTCATGCTTCTTTAAAAAAAACCTTGGTAAATTATATATCATTGTAAAGCTTATAAACTGTAGAATCCAAAAATAACATTTATTTATATTTTGCCATTTTTTTTGTTTTGGTTAAGGCACGTGCAAGCCTTTAAACTGAAAATTGACTGTACTTGCTAAACTGAATTAGCAGCCTTAATGTTAACACTGACATCCAAAATGACTGGAGCATATCACTCAGGAGATGATGGGCTAACAAGATGCTTTTTTTATTGGTTACTCAGAAAATCCCCTTTAGCCAATGAAACAAAACTTAGAACTCCCCAGAGTTCTGTGATGATGAACACTACAGGAACGCTAACAGGGAACAGTGCAGTGTTTACATTTACAGAAAATAATACCTTGAGAAATGTGAAGTCTGCTGCAAAACATTCATTAGCTTATATGATGAACTGGCTTATGAATGGAAAAGAAGGAAAAGGGAAAAAGAGAAACTGTGGTGGAATAGCCTTTGAACACGCCTACTGGGCTAGCCAAATCCAGTGCAGATATTGATAAATAAAAAACTATTAGAATGAGAAATGAGAATGAGAAATTCATTGATCTGTTGTGGTACAAGAATGTGGAAGACCCTCTTCAAAGCAGAAGAAAGGAGCATCTTAAAAGACTGCCATGTCAGATATCAGAAATTCGCCAGTAATTCCGCAGCACTTTGTGTGCCAGAAGAGGGCAGTCATGAAATTCGCTTTCAATTGACCTTTTTGTGCTTGTTTTCTAATTTGGGAACTCAAAGACTGTCAAAATCACCTAGTACTGTATGTTGCTTAAGAGGTGAATTTAAATCAACAAAAGCAAAGGTTTATGTGTTAGAGATTGCAAGACATGAGGAATACTCGGTAAACAATAGAAGCGAAATACAAGTCCATGGATGAGAATACCGCAAAAATTGTTACTGCTAATTTCCGTGGTTGACACATTCTAATTGGCTTCTCACAGTTAAACTGTTTGGAGATTGTCAACTTGTTGTGAAAAATCATGTTTTTGTGGATAACTCATTTGCGTTCTAAGTTTTATAAATAATTATATATTTTTTAGATAATTTAGATATGGATTTAGTAGTATAGTCTTGAATCTGTCTTGAAAAAGGATTTTGGACAAAATCAGTCCTTGAAGGTCTTCAGTAACCCTGAATTGCATAGCATTACATGACATTTACTGTCAGTGATAGACTTTCACTTTTAAAAAGTTAAACTTGGGTCTTCAAAAACTCCTTTTAAAATTATTTTCATAATTAACACACAGGTTGTACTATTGCGATGTGGCCAGCCATTGACTGCTATAGGAAGTAAAAGAAGTAGAGAAGATGAGAAAATGATAAATGATACTCTAGGAGGTGATTCCAAAGGAGTCATTATCGACACTAGATCACAAGCTGCGGCCATGAACAGCAGAAGTAAAGGTGCAAGTGAAATTATCTAGACATGTACTTTATCATGATTGTGTTTAAATAGTAGTAACTTTGAAATGGTATAATCTGTGAGTTAGAGGTATATCCACTAGCAAATGTGTCCAAGTTAGACTCATCCATGTCTCCCAAACATTTGAAAAGAATTTGCCAGTGGTCTCACAAGTTTGCTAGTGGAAAAAATGTTACAGGCAAAACTTTGTGGACTTAAAAGTTAAACATGGAAAAAGGGCATTAGAGATTTTTGGCTAAAATTGAACATTGCCAAAATAGCTCCAAATCTAGCTTGCTGGTTTGTTTAATAGGTGCATTAAATAATGTCCTGTCTTTTTTTCATCAGATTTTGCTTTGTTTTCGAGATAAAATGTATGCAAAAAACATCAGTTTTCCTAGCAGTATCTGTTTGTTGAATGCGAAACAAAAGGTTTCATTGTTCAACAGATGCCACTATGAAAACTGAGGTTTTTTGCATCTGGAAAATGAAGCAAAAAAGACAGGACATTGTTAATACACCTAAACAAACCAGCATGCAAAATTGGAGCTGTTTTGGCAATGTTCAATTTAAGCCAAAAATCTCTAATGCCTTTTTTCCACTGAACCCTTCATTTGAACTGTGAAGAAAGATATGAAGCCATAGATGATCATTGCAGTTAGACACAACTTAAACAGCTGTAAAATTTATGTGTGAAAAAAAAACATTCAGGCCTGAATGGGATTCAAATGCATGGCCTCTGTGATACTGGTGCACTGTTCTACCAACTGAGCTATTAAGCTATCTGGGAGCTGGTCACATTGTCAGTTTGTAATATACCTGTAAATCGTAAAAATAAACTTTATTACAAAGGCAACATAAAAGTACAAATACAAATACAAAGATAAATAACCGAAATAGAAGTTGGTAGCAAACAAACTAAATAAAAGTACACTATACAGCTGATAATGTTTGTGAGGGAATAAAAGACATTACTTACAATTTTTAACATGGACTATCATAAATATCACAATTTTTTGACACCCAGCCATTGTAACTGCGTACAATGCTACTTTAATGAACCAAATTTCTATTAAATAATACTTGACACTTAATTATCTTGCGATATTATATTTAATGATGAAGGAAAGGTGACTATTGAGTAGAATACTAGTTAAGTGATGCTTTCAAATTTATAGTTAATGAGTAGCTTATTTATCAATTCCTGAATGTAGATAACCTTACTGTTTGTTTTGTTTGAATATATATAATGGCACATAGCTAACTTAAGGTGGTGTAATTGAATTTTCTCTTTATTGTTGTTTCATGGATTCTAGAAAAGATACCGAACAAGAGTTCCTCTGTGGTACAAGAGTTGGTTTCATTAAACCATTGTAAAACTTTTTTGACAAAGGTTCTAGTAAACGGGCACATTCAACGAAAGTGTGTTCAATCGAGTCTTTATCCCCACAATACAGACATTCAACTTTGGTTGTGATGCCAAATATTAATAATTCTTTCTTTGTTACTACAACTCTTAATGAATAAATTTAAATTGAAACTCCTTTAGCTTAGTATCCTTGCACACGTTTTTGAGTGACTTGAAGATCTTCCTCCAGGATTCTTTAGTTAACGATAGATTTCATTCCAACACTTGGGACCAGTTTGATCTTGAGTACGAGTTTTGGAGGTGAACAATTTATTGAAATCTCTTGACCTTGCCTTTTCAAAATTAATTTGTACAGAATCATTTAAATGGAAAGTGTTGTCATTACTGATAAAAATGTTTTTATTAAAAGTGTCAGACTCTTTGGCTTTGGACAATGATCACTTGATAATATTGTAGAAAGTTGGTTTGAAATGGGTATATATGGCAGAACTCCTGGAAGGTTAAAGGTTGCCTGATTCATCTAGTAAGCCTACAATCGAAATGATTGCCTTGTCAAACCATTCTCTTAGAAAGATCGGTTTCCTGTCAGCGAGTATTTCTTTATTATTGAATAATATTATATCCTCTATAGTACCAACTGGAAGCAGTTCCAACATAATATGTGTCAATCATATATTCATTTGCATAACAGGATCTAATATTATGCAAATTATTTTATGATTGACACATAATTATTATATTGAAACTGCTTCCAGTTGGTATTGCAGAGGTCATGGGTTTAAATCCTGTTCAGACCTGATATTTTTTTTTCAGGCTTTAATCTCAAGCAGCTTAAGTTTAGTATATAACTGTGATGATCATCTGTGTCTTCATATCTGTGTACTTTTGTTTGTGTGCTTATTTAGTTATTTGCTTGTTTGTTTTGGCAGGTGGAGGAGTGGAACCAGAGTCTCATTATCCTCAATGGAAAAGAGTTCATCAGAATATTGAGAGGTTTCCAGCACTTAATGACAGCATTGCAAAACTTGCTGAAGGTACAGAATTTAAAAGTCTATCATTTTGGATGCGTAAGAAATTAATAATTATTATTAATTTTTAATAACTTGGGAAAGCCGTAACTTGCCTGAAAGTTATTGTTACTACCCCTTTTCATTTTTAACCAGGGTGATTGATTACTAATAATTATTTCAAATTAAATTAATCAATAACTTCATTTCTTAGTACTTGAAAGTTGACACTCCTCAAATATCTTCACTAAAAATCCTCATTTGCCTGCTAGACAAGCAAAAGACAAAATCCACTAGACAAGTCCAAAAGAAAAATCCATTGGCCTTGTGCTACTGGACACAATTCTTTGCAAGCTGCGATCAACATTTTCATAACATTTAGTTCCTTCGCAACATGATTTTTGTACCAAAATGGTGAAATCTGTGTAATTTGTTTTTGTACAATAAATTTGTCTCTGCCAGTTTCATGAAATTTAAATCCTGTGAAATAAGTGTATTGTAATGATAAGAGTGGAATGCAAGGAACACAATATATGTTTAGAGACTTTTTATTCAAAGGATTGCACATTCATAGCTCATTCATTCATGAACAGAGAATGATCTGTTACAGTGGGTTTGAGAATGCATTTACCAGAATTTTGTTGTTACAAGTATTTCACCCTATTTGTTTGTTACTACAGCCAGTTTAGATCCTGAACTCAGCATGAATGCATGGCTGTCTAAACTGGAGTCAAGTTCTTGGCTGGATTATGTTCAGAGTGTGTTATCCACAGCTTGTTTTGTTGCTCAGTGCTTGGACACACAAGGTAGTGTAAAATGATTAAGATTACCGACCTTCACTTCACTAATATGTGTTGAGACAGCAGATTTTATGAATTTTATTCTGGTTTTAAGTGAGCTGTATATGATAAAACACCACACAAAAGCCCTTTTTGTAAACTCAATTGATTGCAGTTCAATTCAAAGTTCTATACAGCACAGTTATTTTATTTCTTTTATATTGGTTAGTTCCTAGGCCTCATTCATTCATTCATCCTCATTGGTCGATTGCTTTCAGATTTTGTGGTCTGAAAAACTGTACTCCTGACCATTTGTTGCAGATAGGCTACTAAAAGCAATTGACCTTAAAGGCCTGAGATATTGCTGTAGAGGAAGTAGCAATCCATGATATAGGGGTGTCCATATCATAAGGGTGTGAATTATATGAATTATTCATTAAATGACTAGTGAACTGTCTGCAGCATTAATGATGTCCATATTATGGAGATGTCCACAAGGGTTAACTGTTATCAGCATTGTCATGAAGTCATGAGCCACCTGTTTAGTTTCACTTTGATCTTTACAACCATACAAACTTACAAGTATTAAATTGTGGGTGAATTGTATCAACAATACCTGTAGGCAAGTTAACACAAAATATAAAGGTCCCATTGCTTGCTTGATCAACATGTGTTTAGGTTACAGCCCTTAGTGACAGCCCTGGTAATAGTGTAAAAGTTCACAGCTAGGATTGGAGGTTAGAGTAGTCAGATCATTCTGACAGTACATGTATAATTGTAAAGTTTAGATTGTATCCTGTGATTGTCTAGGTGAGGGTGGTTCTGAAAAGATCTATTGTTGGTGACTGACATTTCTACAACCTGAGTGGAAGTCATCTTCAGAGTCAAGTGAATAGTGTTTTTCAGGCAGTGATTAACTTGACGACTTCCGCTCAGTTTGTAGAAATGTCGGTCACCATCAACAGTTTTTTTCAGATTACCCTCACCCAGATGATCGCACTGTACAAACTACTAATGCTCCTGGGCTCAAATCATCTACTATTGTAACAGTTATTGACTTATATACAGTGTTGTTTCCACATTAGGAACAACTGTGATAGTACACGGTGATGCTGGGACAGATGCCACATTACAAGTGACATCACTAGCACAGGTTCTCTTGGATCCTATGTGCAGAACAGCTAAAGGGTGAGGTTTACTACTGTTAACCACCAGCTATCTTTACCACCAAGAACATGCAAAGATAAAACCGTTGGAAAATTTTACTGTGCAGTATAAAACTTTTTTAAAGTAACTCCAAAGCTCTAAGTTTCCTTTTTGGAACAAACTCTATTTGAGACGCTGCCAGAGATCGGTAATAGCTTGATATAATTTGTGTTATTTTCGTGTCTGTGTATTCTAAAACGTTGAGTGTGCAGTGAAACTATCATTTTTACATGTCAGATGTTTTTTCTGTCTAATTTGTGCTTTCTAGGTGCTAATTTGCGTATTCAGTAGAGTGTCTGAAATTTTTGTTGCAAAATTTGTCTGAAATGAGATACGAAGGTTCTGAAAATGTTACATCCGAAATTTTGAAACTATGATAACTACTGGTAACTCATTCTTCTCATGCCAGATTGTAATTAACGTTGAACTCGAGGTTTCATTTTCCATGTACATGTCCTGCTTATTCCAGTAATATCACTGATTTATTAAAGGGTCTTGATAGCACAAGTGTTGTAAATATTTTTAAAAACACAAAGTTATTACTCATTTTCCAGAAAATGTTATGATAATTGTATTTTATATAATGGTGATTGCTGTAAACATTAATTAATGTAGAGTATCATCCTTGGCAGGTTTTCAGGACAATTTGAAGAAAGACAAGTCATTTATTTGATCATCAAGTGCTATGCACCATACTATTGCAAAATGAAAGTTTAAGATTAACTTTTAACAACTTTTAGCATGTTTTTTGACATCTGGAAGTGAGAAACAAATGCCAAAACTGAGAGGTGAAGATGTCAAGTTCCACACTTGCTCTTTGACATTTGTTAAGTCCACCACCATATGAGATTTTAAGAAACAGGTGTAAAAAAAAAGTTAAAAAAAAGCTGGTAAAATGTTACATTAAAATTGGTGGAAGACTTTGTCAAGTGGAAACATTTTGACACCCAGCTGAGCACTGTAACGGCATTTTCAACATGTCCACCTTCTTTATTGTCTACTGGCCAAGGTTAACGGAGACTCTCGCTAACCATCTATTGCAGATTTGAAGGGTTGATTGACAGGGAGTGGTTGCGTGGTGGCCATCCATTTGCTGAGCGCTGTGTGAAAGTGGGCGTGTCTCCGGTTAGATACAAGGGACAGGGTGCAGTTTTTCTTCTATTCCTTGACTGTGTTTGGCAGGTTAGTGGATTCATTACATCCTGAGATCGAAATGTTGATTCTTCAATCATACTTATCCATACTTAAACCTGACCAAATTAATCTGTGTTTTTTTTTTCTTTTATAGATATACCAGCAGTTCCCATGCTCTTTCGAGTTCAATGACCGTTTTCTTATCACGCTGTTTGAGCATGCGTACTCCTCACAATTCGGTAAGAAAATATGATGTTGTCTTTGAAATAGTAGGAAAAATGGCTGTGTTTAAATTGTGATCAAACTGTGAAGCAGTGAAGTGGAAGAGGGTTGGAAGCCATTCGTAACGTTTGTAAAGTTGTTTGAATAGATTCAGCTGAAGCTCGTAAGGGCTATCACCAACGTTTTCTCCTAGAGCAAATGGCTTCCAGCCCCATAAGTCTCTGTAAATGCATCCAACTAGTGTTAGTGAAATATTTATGCATCGCTACAAGATTATCCTCATAGGAAAGAACTAACAGTTGCTATCGGTCTAGTTTGGTGTCCATCTTCGAATTGATAACTCGGCTTTCTAACTTTAAAATCTTCACCTATGGAAGTAATTAAGAAATAAAGCACAAGGAGATGGCCTTATGTGCCCACATGAAGAGGATTTAGTGAGTGCATGACGAGACACTGCATAGAGCTAAACTATTTCTTAAACGTCTGAAAAGATTAGCATTTGACCATCCTGTTCGTTACATCTCTTTTAAACGTGCTGACTGCCTTTTCTAACGGTTTAGGGACGTTCCTGTGCAACAACGAAGGCGAGCGGAGAGCAGCGAAGTTAAAATCTAGGACGATTTCTTTATGGTGAGTTGTGTATGTCTTTGTTTTGTAGTGAGGAGGCATACCTTGTAGTTCATGTTTCTCTTTGCTCTCGTCTTAGCAACCAGATTGATTTTCAAATACGTTTCTTTGACGTGTTTTATATGACACGAATGAAGACAAACAATATCTAGGGAGCAATTTATTAATAGAGTGGCGTAAAACTGAGAGCCTTGAAGAGAACGAACATCTTTGAGCTTGGAAGTCAGTGATGACTTGGGTAGTGAAAGACAGCTGTTTTATAGGTTTTAGATTCCAAGAAATCTCGACTCCGAGCAGAAATAATTGAGCCTTTAGTAGCCTTGCTGATGTTGTGTAAGCGCTACGTGTGTATGTTACACAGATCTTCACTCAAAATAAGGCTTGCAAGATACTTGTATGCTTTAAATCAACAATTCTCTGGCAGCTTTAGTATTTTTTTCACAGCCTATTTTTCCTTTTTGTATTTCAAAAGTGTTAGCCGAGTTGTAGGTTTCTGAATATTCCTGAAACCCACACCGCGAAACAATTTGTGCGCGTGGAGATCGACTCACCGAACAGTTGTAGCAGTTTTCTTTTACGCTGCTTAACATTATATTATCACTCTGTGCTTCTTTCTTTCTTGCTGCAGGTCACATCTTAACCAGCCAGATATGCTGAAGCCGCTGTTAAATCCCATGTACGAACTTAACAACTCTGTTCTGTGGCCTTCTGTGGCATCGCAAAGTCTGGTACGTTTTTGTGTTTGTATTGTGATGGAATAGTGGAATAATGGAATAGTGCATATCCGCTCGCGATTGGACAAACTTGAATTTTACTCAGCCTTGCTAAAAAGCTATTATCCCAAGATTTGTATGCTAAGAATTTTCTGCCGCACTGATTGGTCAAACTAGGTCACTTGGTACACCTCCACTGGACAGTTGTTATGCGATAATGGTCAGTTGGGAGTGATAGGGTGCTCCAGAGCGGGTGCT
>OMLO01005949.1_pt1 | contig 10255 bp, 5 predicted proteins | sample 1674811 | NCBI WGS metagenome assembly OMLO01 (sample SAMN06265003, study PRJEB25207) | coral metagenome | isolation source: Coral host | place: Mexico:La Bocana,Puerto Morelos, Mexico | collected 2008-11-13
AATGGCTTTGCATTCGTTTTGATTTCTTATTAAAGATCAGTCCAAGCGAGTGTATTGTCTAGAACGCTTTTTTCTGCGAAACGTTTAATTAAATGGGTTGGATTTACATGTAAATGAACGTGCAGATACAACACATTTCCTATTAATGGCTTTGCATTCGTTTTGATTTCTTATTAAAGATCAGTCCAAGCGAGTGTATTGTCTAGAACGCTTTTTTCTGCATTCATTAAGTAGCAGACAAAGTTTGAAATTATCGATGGATGAATTAAGGTACTTAACTGAACAGCAATTTAGTATCGTGTTATTCTATTTATCGCACCAGGGACTCTTGAAAAATTACAATAACAACCGTTTCTCACTTGTAACAGAAGTACTCTTTAGATGACTAGTTCAATCGTTTAAGAGTTTGAAAGAGACTTTCAGGCTTATAGCTATTGAAAGCCATATGGAAGAGGACTGGTTTCAATAATAAAACAATTTTCGCTTGCAGAACAGCGTTGACAAAAAGTGAGGTCAAGTGATTGGAAGAGGGGGGGTAACAGGAATAAGTTGATAACCCTCGACCGTCCGGACCTCGAAAGATGCTGTTAGGAATTAACATATTTATATTCTACACTCAAGTGAATGTCTTCCTTGTGGGATGCTGTGGGATACCTTATCACCTGCGCATGCGTCAATAATCTTAATTTCTCTCTTTAAGGCAGTTGTTTCCGCTAATTTTTGTATCCGTTTACTCAGTAAAATTATAATAAAAAATTAGCATCAAGAGAGACGATGAAAACCTATGCAATCTGCAGTTATTAGCAAACGAGACTTTTTCAGCAGGCAAATAGCTGTCTAAGGCCTAGTTCACTCTGGTGACAAAATCACCTACTTTCTTGTGTCGGTAATGTGAACATCTACATACAGACATTTTTTCAATTTGCCGTTATGTTCATGCAGTTATGTTACTATTTTCTCATCGTTAGAGCTAATTGAGTTCTTATAACATAAATTTAGGAACCGTGAATCTATGCAAATTTTAAAGCAAATATATTGAATTTTCACAATCAAATACAATCTGGTGACAAGAAATTGTCTTTTATTGCTGTAAACGCAAATTTGCTGACCAGACGTCATCGTGTATTATATTGGAAATTGAATGTCTTTTTCAGGTTGATAAAAACAATTTTATGATAATAGTTTTTGACTAGCAGTGTGTACTGTAAAAGCTTGTGGTTAAACAATGCTTTATTATTCGGCTGAACAACTGTATCACCTTAGTCCATTGGCGATTGCTATGTTGTCTTGCGTCATCTCGAAAGCAACAACAAGTACGAAATTTGCATACGGTCATAGACTCATTCAAACAATATAATTATTTGAGTACACGGAACAGTGAAAGACCTTCTAAGGTCATAATATGTCTGTCTTCTTCGAAAAACTTTGACCGGCGAAAAAATATGCGTTACTCAACTTGTCGAATAGAAGCCGTTACCTGTTGTTCTTCTGTCGTTTCTGTTTCAGGAGAAAGCAATATCTTTGAGAGTTCATCAATAGGTTTGTCTTTAGACTGTTTTAAATATGGTGGAATATCATTGTGTGATATCTGTTTTCCTTTCGACAAAATTACGAGTAATAGATGAATAAGTTTTACTTATGAAGTGAAGTTTGTGGATAAGGGATTTCACGCTAGCATTATTAGTTCAGTTAATACTCTTAACAGCATTGAGACTCGCGAAGTTTAGAAATAACAAATGTATATTTTTTTTAAAGAGAACGTTTGTTGTTTGATTCCATACGCATGAGTAGACATCAGTCGAATCTCTAATGAAAAACGTTTTCTTTTCCATTCTGTAACATCAGTGTAAAGATTTCGTTGTGAAGGTCTCTGATGATAGGGACCACTTGATTCACCTGTTTGCAGAATTTGCAGACTTTGCAGAATAAAACATTACCTCTTCTTGGCTGATACCTATAATTATCTAAGAAATAAGTAAAATTATTCTTGATGGTAAAAGTGAGGTCAAGTGAGTGGAAGAGGGGTAGGAACAAACCAGATTTGTTTTGCAACAATGCTAAATTGATAACCCTCAACCGTCCGGACCTCGATTTTTATGCTTAAGAAGTGTGGGTATTTATATCGTTTGGATTAAAGACTGCCTTCATTGTGGGATGACATTATCGACTGCGCATGAGCATGCTTTGTGCATTGTCTCATACCGTCGTCTGGACTTTTTAACGTGAAACCAGTTGATCCACACTGACCGATCTTCATGTCTAAATCTAGATGGTATGCTACTGAAGCCGGCATTGAAATATGTCCCACGGTTTCATAACGATTTATACAATATTCTCGCAGTTTGATTGGTTCTCTCCTAAGATCTATTATAGGACAGATACACGATTGACGTCATCACCACGAAGTTTTTCTTTCTGCATTTTAAAATGGCGGAAAGGTTTGAGAAATAAGATAATATTTTACGTGACTGGCTGAAGAAAAAGTACAAAAACGTCTTGTCGAGGCATGAAAATGAATTGGTGCTTGTCAGTGCACCATCTGTTTTTGGCCTTCAATTTCCACTGGAGGCAGGCATGAAGGCATGAAGCTGCCCCAACAACGTCGTCGATGTACTTCTCGTGAAGCTGTGGTATGAATCCTGTGTACTGCTCGCGGATTTGTTGTTCCACATATCCGATGAATTAGCAGATATAGCTTGGACACATTCTATATGACACCTAGATGACGACAGTATTCGTTGTTGAAGGAGAATGAATTTAGGGTGAGCACCAGCTCTTCTAATCTTGTAAGGTGAACGTTGAGGGTTCTTTGACTTCACGCTTATCTAGGAAATAGGCCAGCGCTTGCAGTCCACAGTCGTTTGGAATTACTGTATATAGTGATTTGACGTCCATGGTGAAAAGTAAATGATTACCTGGAGTAATGGTATCAAACCTTAATGAGATTGGAATGCATGGTTGTTTATCATAGGTAGGGAGACTTTTCACAAAAGGTGCCAAAACGTCATCGAGATAGGCAGAAATGTTTACCGTAGAGCAACCACAAGCAGATACTATCGGTCGTTCGGGTCGTTCGGTCGGTAGAAGATAAAAACGGGATGTGCGCGGTGTGGTGACGAAGAGATTCTTGGTTGAGGGTGTTAGTTTGCACGTAGTAATCGTTTCATTAACCGTGGACTTCAGTTTCTGTTGGAAAACTTGTAGCGGATCAGCGCCGAGATTTTCGTAGAATCTTTGGCCAGACAGCTGTCTTTGAGCCTCTTGGATGTAAAGAGGGCGTGCCTAAACGACAGCAGCACCCCCTCTGTCAGACGGATTAATTACTACATCAGTGCGTCGTCCAAGGTTACGCAGAGCTAGCCTCTCAGTTTGTGAAAGATTCACAAAACGGCGTTTAAGAGGTTATTTAAAATCCAGTGTGTTGACAAATCTACGACAGCGGTCGATATAATGATCAACATCCAAGAATTCCTCCCTTCAGGAGGTGTCCAGGTAGATACCTTGGCATCAAACTTGGAAAAGGATCCGTCTCTACTGGTGGTGCATCGTTAGAGCGTCTGCTTCACCATGAAAATGAGCTCCAAGTCGTAGACTGATCGTAATCTGATTGTTGACAGGGACAAATGTTAGGCCTTTACTGAGGACTGAAGTTTTTGCTTCCGTGAACTCAAGGTTCTTAGGTATGGTGACAACAATCTTTTTTATCCTGCACATGTTCGTGTGTTGAGGTGGAATTTCGGATGGATAAAAACTCATTACAAAGAAAATGAAATTTACTGTCCTTGTGCAACTTCATTTTCGAGTGGAAACAAGACTTCATTTCTGAAACTAACTGGGCAACCAGTTGGTAATGAGCAGTTGTGCAATTTTCGCGTAATTGATTGCAAATACGCGTTAAATGGACGGAAATGTCTCTTTGACTAACCTTCAAGTTTTGAATCGTAGTTTACATTAAACGTCGGAGCACGAGTTGCTAATTTTGGTTAAGCATTAGTCGTCGCGGTCAGCTCTCGTAGGGTGAAACTTGATTCTGAATCCCTCAGTTCGGAATCAATCGTTTGCGCAAACAACGGCTAATGAAGACGATGCAGCTTGCGAGTTTGGTCCTTTTAAAGGTGTAGTACGCCAACTGCTTTGCAACCGGGATGGTGTCCGATGGAAGAAAGCGGAATTTATGGTTGAGTTCAGTGTCGTGTCAACCTATGTGCTCCCCATAGTTTCACCACTGCTTTCGCGCTGAGGACGAAAGCTTAAGTAATCTGCCCGGGCTTAGAGAAAAACGTAAATGTTTTTCGATATTCTAGGACGTCATGAGCACGAAAAGAAAAACTGACACATGTCACTGGGTGAGCGACGAGCGGGGTCTGGTAGAGAAAAAGGAGAGGTCTCCATCTCCTTTTTCTCTTCCAGACCCTGCTGGTCGCCTGCTCGCTTTTTCGATCGTCAAGACTGACCGAGAGGCTGGAACAGGCTACCTTGGTGTCATTATTTACAATATTTTTGATAGCCTTGTACATTCTTTTGTATCCTTGCCGGTTTATCTTGTACTTTGCCTTAATTTTTCGTGGTTGAGTGTAATAAGGTTTATTCTATTTTGATTTATCTCTAATCACTGATGTTCAATTCACTTAGGTCACGGTTATATACATTACATCGTTGTTCGGTTTATAAAAGCTGTTTTAGTCCCAACCTTCTTGAGTCATGTTGCGTAATAAAGGCTCACTGGAGGTTTTGCTCACTATGGGGCTGCGATGTTATTTGCCGTTTGATTTTGTCGCTATTTACAAGTGAAAAGCCTATTGCTTTCAGTTTCAGTTTCAGTATGTTTGTGCGTAAGACCAACAATCTGGATTTACATCAGCTGGAGTCTCAACATCGTAAATCTGGCGCCACCCAAGAGCGGAGCCAAGTCAAAATACCGTTTGGACCCGGCTATTTCAAATTCTTAGGGAGAAAGGAAAATACATTAGCTCGAGAAAGCGGGACTTCGAAACAGTCAATGGTGAATGGCCGATAGGCAAATCCCTGGCAAATGGGTTTTGAGCTCGAATAACTGGGCATTCGGATTATCTGGGTTCGAATTAGCGGCGTCCAATTGTAGCTTGACTTACTTGGTTGCAAAAACTGTTTCTCATGGTTACGGTTGTGAGGACAAATGGTCTCCATAAAAGACAGGCAGAATCAAAGGCCCACTCTCTTCTAAAGTTCTTCAATTCTAGATCTCAAAATTTGGAGTGTCCAGATAGAACCAGTGACAATTCCATTCTTTAAGAAAGACACAAGTTGAATGTTAAAATTCGAGAGTTTTATCTCATACTTAGTGTAAGATATGCTCGTAATATTTTCCGGCAGACGTTTCTCATAATTTTGCCCTGTACCTACACATTAGAAATTAGCATTCCAAGCAGAAATTCTTTACGCTCGTCAAGCTTTACAAGGTCGGAGAAACTATCTTTGTCACCGGAACTTTGGCATCGATTCAAGTCAAGATTACACTAAGCTGTTCTCCAGCAGTGGCAATAAGTGTTTTTTCCTTCCTAACCAAAAGAAAAGAAAAACAAACAAAAAACATAGACTATGTGGTTATCAAACATTTAGAAAAGGTAATGGGACGGCCGTTCGGTTATTGAGACACTCCTTCAGTGTCACCTTTCCTTTCAGTATCCTGACCTTAGCTATCGTTTAAATACTTATTTTATTTTGTTTTATTTCATTTCCACACTGTTTAAGAAAGGATTTCCGTTATTTATCTGAGAACGGCGAGTTTTGTTTTGATTAAGGAATCGCGGTGCGAGCGTATTCAACAGCGTGTTGTTGTAATCGCCGCGAGAAACTTGGATAGCACGCAAAAAACCCTTCAAATTAGAGCTGGTTTTAAAGTAATGCTAAGAAATTTTAATCCATTATTTTAAGACATACTATTCAGCCTTAAACTAATTCGCTATTAGGTTGTACCTAGCTTGCAAATATCAAAATATTCGAAAAATAATAATAAAAAAAATGAGTTGCACTTGAACCTCAAGCAGAACCAAAAACATCCACTTGTATTTCCATGCCTATGACGATGGATAAAACAACAGTAAAAGGACGAAACGTGAAATACGTCGTGCTGTCGTCGACTATCACTAAATACTACATAACCAGATTGCACTCCTTTACAGACAAATATCGTTTGTCAAAAAGTTGTGGGATCAATCCTGGCAAAGCGGCACCTCATCATACAGCAGTGCAGGTCACTTCGGATAAAGCATAGGGTAGAATATATAGCATTGGTTGGTAATTCAAAATAAGGATGCTGAATGACACGATTAGGGTAGGCAAATACTATTGGCTTAGGCTAACAAAAGATACGTGTCATATCAAGTGACCCCCACCTACATTTAAACCAGTTCATTGGGTGTATTCAAAGGATCAACTCGACTCCATTACCAATTTGCCGTGAACACCATGAAAATGCTGTATGTGCTTCTCTCGCTTTTCGCCGCGCAATTTGTCTTGGCGAGCCCATTCATGATCAGAAAAGAACAGACAGAGGACGGAGTGAAGACTCTGTTCTCAGAAATAAGCAAAACCGCATCAAAATCCACTGAATCCAAGACACACCCTTTTTTGACTATGGAAAGACAAATGGCTTCTAGTGAAGCCTCCTCGATGGGATACAATCAAGCAAAATGTAAGCGAAAAAACTTAGTGATTGTCTTTACGTGGGGTGAAGGGTGATTTCTTCGTGAAAAAATTCAGGAAAAAAAATCTAGTCTAGTCTAGCCCACAAAATCATGTCAAATAGGTCAGAAATTAGTGAAGACTGACTAGCTTCGTTTAGGTAGGCTGCTGCAGTCCTATTTCACATAATTTTACAAATAAGCCTCAAATAACGAGTTGAAACTATTAGTAATAGTGATCATTTTTCATCCCAACTAGCTCTTGAAGACCCTAATGAAGCTCAGCTAAGGGGATCCTCAACTGACAGAACAAAGCGCGAAAGTCCAGAAATGAAGACCGAACAAGCAGTTAAAGGTTGCCGAAGGGAAGACTTGCTCGTCAACTTAACAAATCTTGGCTTGCCCGTCAAATATATAACGCCTAAGAGCTTTAACGCCTACCAGTGTAGAGGCCAGTGCTCCTTAACACAAGGGAGGCCGTTCACCCCTCACTCATTACTCGAAGCTTTTGTGAACAAAGAGGGAAACAAAACCGATGGCGAAGGATGCTGTGTTCCTACCAAACTGCGGCCACTGTCTCTCATATATTACGCCAAAGAGCATGGAATGTTCGAGCGGCATACTTTTAAAGATATGATTATTGAAGAATGCGGTTGTTACTAAAACTTCGCGCGTCTGATTTCTTTGTGGCATTATAAAATACCTAAGATATAATTAAGCGATGGAAATTATAATAAACCATAAATTGAGAAACAAATCAACGCAAAAGTACGTTAGCTTGTTTGTAATTTCATTTAATTTCGAGTCGATGAAACATTATATGTTAACTGATTAACTTAAATTAAGGGTTCCATGTAGAGTTTACTGGCATTATATGTTGTTGTTAAATTCAGAGTGAATGTAATGACAAGCATTAGCTACGCCTTCAGCTACTGGAATGCCTTCAGCTATTTCAGTTTATTTTCTAAGTAATGTCGTCTATGTAGGGTTTGACTCCCGGAATGAAAGTAAACTATAGACTGTACTGCTGTAATCGTAAAATATTTCACGTTGTAGAAGGCTTATGAATGGATTAATTAAAGGTTTGCCACATTACTGCGAGAATTAGGGGTCATCAAAGCAACCGGGTTACAAGAGCAGAAGGCGAACACAAGTCCGGAGATGAAAGGGTATTTTCCTTCAAAATCCATAAAATGGCATCGTTGAAGACAAGCTCCTTTATCTGGCGTTTTTCTGTACCCATTCTAAACATCTTCAAACATCTTCAAAAGCGTCTTGACATTAGATTGGCTGTGAATTTAATTATATTTTCTACAGTTCTCTTAGGGGAGCGCAAATCTCTTAGCTTCTCTTTTGGTCGCTTCTGATATCTGCTCAGGAATCTAACAAATTAGGTCAATTAATTCCACGTTTAAAATTTGTTCTGCGTCTGCCAGATCAGTCTTGATTTCACAGCTGGAAACGTGTGAATGGCTTCTTCCTGTGGAAAAAAAAGTACCAAATCACTTTCATAACAATGCTTCACTCTTTCATAAGATGCCTGCTTGCATCCTTAATAGTAGAAAGAAGCTTTACTTTACGAAAGGGATAGTTCATTTAGGAATGAAGCAGTTGTCATTGAGCGTTGGCAGTTGTTTTTACAGGGACAGAATCAGTACTCATCGGAAGCCTTAAGTGTGTCGTTTGAATCCCCCTCTTTTCAAAAGATTCGATACCACTTGAGTCATTTGCAAATACACACCAGGAGGACTGCAGAGACAGAACTCCATGCTCTAAATCTGAACTTGGTGCATGTACCTCGCCGCTTGTAAGGGACCGACAGGAAAGGATAGAGCTTGTCGATTTCTGCCTGCTATCGGGTGTCGAAAGGACTGAGGATAAAATCTATTCCTGGTCGGAATGTCGATCAATACGGTAAAGTTTTTTGCTTTAGCGGCGAACCATTTCGGAATTGTGCAAGAAATCAATAGCGAGAGTTTTCCAAGCGTAATCGCAAAGAACGTTATTTTCTCCTTTATTCTTAGTCTATTTGTCTCATTTTACTCATTGAACAATTGAAGCTGCTAAACAGTTGGGAAAGCAGGACGGTTGTTCATTTTTCTGGCTTTTCGTCTCAGCTGTGGCCACAGACGAATTTCGTGAACCAGCTCAGTGTTCTTTCAATTCGAAGGATCCGGGGTTGTTCGAAAGTCAAAAAAATTCTGCTTGCGTCTCCGGATGATGGCATCCGCAATAACAAAGTAGACGTGTATGGCTGGAGGAGCATGAACGACTGTCATGTCGACCTCATTGTGTCTTCCATCATCGGTCAGGCTAATATTTTTCTACATGTATATTTCAAGGGCGCAGTCAGGTATATAGGTGAAAATATAAATCCACTTTGGTGTTGTCAATTCTCTGATGGTTTGTGAACGCAGTTCAGGATCATGATGACCTTGCTAAACGCTTTTCCCTCGTACCTCAAATCTGGTTCACTCGCAGAGTGTACTTGATATTGAAAAAAAGCAAAACAAGAGATCTATTCACTGAAGATGCTTAGCATAAAACAAGATAAGTGAACCCACTGTTAACATTTTAAGCTATCATTTCCTTCTGTAAAATATTGCTGGAATGATTTAGGCATAGGTGTTGCCGACTGATTTGAATGAATGGGAAACTGAAGCTTAGAAGTTCTTATACACTACAACGATGAAATCGCGACATAAAAGAAACGACTCGTTTTGGATCTTGAAATTTTTTTAATCTTACCTAATGAACCTACGAAGCTGTTCTTTTCAAATGGCGAGCTAGCGAATGGGCCTTTGTTTCATTCTAACCGGGAAAGAATCTAGTGTACAGTGAAGAATTTCTCTTTTGGAGATTTATTTCCGCGTTTAAATAACACTGTTATTTTCTCATATTTGGAAGGACTTGAAATTATTCATTAAGTTCTTATTTAATGGGCATGGTGTAGGATATGGTGCACATAAAGTTGTTAGTGTATTGCAGAATCTGGGCGAAGATTGTGGAACAACATTACTCAACAGTGCACAAAAGAAGAAGGAAGAGAAATTCGGGCTTCATAAGAATTAGTCTGCTTTTTTCTCCGTATCAACAAAGTTCCCAAACGTTAATTGTCCCAAGAAAGTATTTTGTTTTATATATTTCACTGCCCAGGTGATATTTACTGCATGGGCGATCAGTTGCATGTACACGGCGATGCTTTGTCGGGCTTAAAGCATTGTACACAATGTGATGGACGGAGGGTCATCTTAGATGCCATTCCATTTGTTCCTCGTGTTTCTATATTACGATATTCAACAGTAATATCTAATGAATGACGAGGATAAAAGTAGCGATATCAACAGCGACGTGTTTTTTAATAGACCTGGATACTTTATGTTAGGATTCAGGCTATAACAGTAACTTTCAAAGCACACTATAATGCCAAAATTTGGTCCTGACTACTCTATAGTCTGTGATATCATTGCTAAGGCTTGCTAAGCTGATAAAAACCAAACAAATGTATGAAGGAAAAGCTATTTTACTGTCTAAACAGGCAATAAAACGGGTTGAAATATACTTGGCTTGTCATAGAGAACTTGACTTGTTTG
>OMLO01005950.1_pt1 | contig 10254 bp, 6 predicted proteins | sample 1674811 | NCBI WGS metagenome assembly OMLO01 (sample SAMN06265003, study PRJEB25207) | coral metagenome | isolation source: Coral host | place: Mexico:La Bocana,Puerto Morelos, Mexico | collected 2008-11-13
AAAATGGGTCATCTATCTCACCTGGCTAAACAAAATGTGGCTTATTTGAAATACATTTACAAGTCCGTATTTAACTGCAATCCTACCATTCCCTACCGATTACAACCGCAAACCTTAGCAGAAACTATGAGAGACTTGATGGATGATGTGTCAGGAACATTGGAACGAATAGAAAAGCTCGTTCATTTGGGAGGCCAAGAAATAGAAGCGGAAGAGGAGGACGATATGACTTTGCGTGAACCTGGGCCACTGTGCACCATAAGAGTACCAGTGGATAGCGAAGCCTCGGAAACAGAGACAAAGGATCCGAGACAGGGTCAGAAAAGGACAGTCCTTCAACATTAGCAAAAGAAGAAAAGCTGTCCCATCGCACAAAGGAAATGAAGAGCGAAGACTTACAGCCACAGGCATTAGTACGAGGGACAGAGTCAGAGCATCCTAAGAGAACACCAAAAGGAGCAAAGTGGTCCCATCACAAACACAAGAAATGCCCTCTACCGAAGTGTGCATTCTTTGGAACTGACCTGCGTCGTCATCTAAACATTCATGTCCGAAAGGGACAGCTCGCTGAAGAAGGAGTGGAAAAGCTTCTTGCCATCGTGTTGACAGGAAAGCGCCAACGTGGAAAATCTTTGAAACAATCTGCAAAAGGAAGGTCCAAAAAAGGCCGCTTTAAAAAATAGTGCCCCATGCCAGGCTGCTCTAAAGTTGTTTTAAATGTGGGCCGTCATCTCACTGAGGGTAAATGTCACGGGCTAAAAAAGGGGTCAGTAGAATATAAGATCATGATGAAGTCTGCCAAGCCGTACACTGGGTTTGGGGAAATCCAGTGCCACCTTTCTAAGCCCGACCCCAAGCGTACAAGTGACACAGAGTCAGAAGTGGATGACGAGCCAATTAGGGTATCAAAAAGGAAGAAGCGGAAGCTGGAGTTGTGCAGTGAGGAGGACGAGGATCAAGTGGAGCATGAGGCTGAGGAGGTGATGGAGGAGGTTGTACCAGCTGAGGAAGACGATGAAGAGGAGGAAGAAGAAACGTCGGGAGAAGAATCAGAGAAGGACGACGAGGAAGATAGCAATGACTCCGACTCTGATAGTGTTCCTCAGAAAACAAAGAACGAGGACTACTTCACAAACCACAGCACTACAAACCACAGACAACGGTGGCTAGTTGGTTTTTACGACTATTTATCAAGGCCCTCAGCGGGTAACAAGAAAGACAGCATCCGCCTGCAACACGCAACTCAAGTGCGTGCCTTGCTAGAGCACATAGAGCCAGGTGGTGATGACATCACATGCCTCGCAGAACATCAAGGCGATGCAGTCTGGAAATTGTGGGTACGGCCAATGCTTGATGGCAAACATAAAAAGCCTGGCACCATAATCAGCTATCTTACCAGTTTTGAAAAGTTCTTGTTCTATATAACGAATACTCGTTACAACCGCTTTGATCCACCAATGCACCCTAGTTACCAAGAAATATTCTCAACTGTTCTACCGGAAATTAAAGGCTGGCGCTCCACAGTTGACGCGCAGACGCAACACGTTCAGAATCAATGTTACCTAGATGAAACTGAAGGTCTTCTCAGCCTCCAAGAGCTTATGCAATTAAGATCCAGCAAACCGTATGTTGAGGCACAGAAGATTTTGAAGCAAGCAGGAGAAGGCAAGATCTTGAGTCAGCAGAAGTCGTGAAGACACGGGACTTTCTTGTTACCAGATTTTCAATAGACTGTGCGACGAGACCAGGCCCAATCAATAATGCCACTTTAGATGACTACACGGCAGCAGAATCACACGAGAGTATCAAGGTCTTGCCTGTGGCAAAGCACAAAAGATCCAAAGATGGCCCTGCCATATTACCAATGTTACCTGACCTACAAGAGTTCATGGACATATACGTGAACAAAATCAGGCCGCAGTTTGCCCTTACGGATGACAACCATCTATTTGTCACAACAGAGGGAATTGGATTCAGAGAGGGCACTGTCGGAAGAAGAATAACAAATTTCTGTGAAAAAGCAGGATTGCGCTTGGAGGACCGTCTGGCTGCAGTAGACATGCGGAAATTAGTCTCTACAGCAACTAAAGAAAAGGCAACCCCAGAAGAAGCGAAACTTGTACGTAGAGTCATGGCTCATTCTGAAAAAACTGCAGAGCGAGCATACGTACGTACCAACCTAACCAAAGTGGGCGCGCAAGCAGTCAAAGTCATTGCCAGAGTAACTTCTCCATCAGCTGAGGAAACCGACAAAGAGGACAAAGACGAAAAACTCAAAATGGAGAGCGTCAATCTGTCTGCAGTGCAAACTTCTCCATTAAATCCATCGGGTGAGAAAACTGATGAGGACAAAGTCGAAAAACCCAAAATGCAGAGCGTCAATCCATCTGCAGTGCCTACTTCTCCATAAGAGGGGCCATCAAGTGGCAGCGCACCTGAGTGCTCTGCAGCAGCACCAGCATCATCAGCTTTAGCAGCATCAAAGGCTCCATCATTGCCCTCCTCGTGTTCTGTTGCATTACTGAGCACCAGCACAGCAGTTATGGTGCCTACACCGTTAAAGGCATTAGAGGACAAGCACAAGGAGGCAATCAAACGAGTCTTTGGAAAGGAGATCAGCAATGGTAAAAACATCACCATAGAAGAGGCCCAGAAGAGGTGTTGCACCACAGCAGTTCTGTCTCCTCTTGCCGTTTCTAAAAAAAGAGTTAAACAGGTGGTTAACTACGTCAACTACCTAGCTGCCAAAAGTCCTTCTAAGACACCTAAAAACTTACCTGAAGCAAGCACCTCAAAAGTCGACAGCTGGCTAGGGGACTTTGACGATCCATCCACTCGTTCAACTGGTAGGAGAGAGTTGTGGGATGAAAGGGACTGTAAGTTGTTGGAGAAAAAGTTTAAGAACCATGATACTTTGCCGAGCACAGTAATCATAAGGAACATGTGTCAGAATGACAACGATCTGTTTGAAATCGTGGAAAGGGAAGGCTGGTCAAGACTTTACACCAAAATAAAAAACATGTTTAAGAAATTCCAAAAACAGAAGAGACTCTAAGTCAGGCATCAAACATGAGCTGGGATATCTAATCCCAGGGGAGTGCCCCAGCAATGTTCTTTGACTGTTTGCTTGTGGTTCAAAAAAAAAAAAAACAAAACAAAACAAAAACAAAACAAAATCTGTCTCTGTATGTGTCAGTATGTATTTCATGTAATGTAATGTATATGTTTGTGTTGTGTTTGTTCCTCTCACAGTAGTCCTACCTTGTCGCGGTTGAGAGGCTTGCGTGCCTTTATGAACGTGAGATCTATGCTAGAGGTCTCAACAGGAGAGACCAGACTAAAGGGACTACATAAAAAAAGAAAAATAAAAGATGCAATCAACATAACCAAATTGTCTGTCTCAATTCAGTAATACCTAGCATATTTAAATAGCAATACCTTCTTTGTCTTCAACCTACCTGAGCTGAAACTTTACACGATAAAAGCTAAGTATCAGGTGTCACACCAACGGAAAAATGACGTTGCCATAGCTACGTGTCACCTGTAAAAATTAAAAAAAATCTTAATAAACAAGACAAAAAATACAAGTAAAAAATCCCTGACTTATCATTTCCTGCGAGACTCTTGGACCAGTGCATTATGAAGAGGATCAAAAGGCAAGAAATCCGCCAAAAAATGACGTCATTCGCCCATAATCTGAAACTTCGAAAGAGAAAGAAACCATTATGAATAAATTATGCAAATGAGTTGGGGGCGATGTAACACGAAAGAGGGCAATGTAACACCAAGGGGGCAATGTAACATCCCAAAGGAGGGCAATGTAACACCAAGGAGGGCAATGTAACTTCCCAAAGGAGGGCAATGTAACATTTAAGGGGGCAATGTAACAGTGAGGGGGCAATGTTACACCAGGAGGGGGGCAAAGTAACTCTGAAGGGGGGCAATGTGACCCTGGTTTCTAACCCTAGCCTAAACCAGGTTCCAAAGTTTGCGCCCTCCTTACACCTTCCCGTGAAAGTTCTTTAATGGCCTGTAACTCATGTCCCTCGAAGTATTTAGCCTTCCCATTTGAATGTTGTTTAGTTTGAACGTTTGCCTACATCTTGTTGAAAATTCAATTGAGTTGGTTGTAATTGGCCTGAGATATCACCTAACAAACTTTTTCAAATGTAAGCGGAGCGCAAGCTATAGGAATCTTTACTTATCAGTGTTGTTGGATTGCCGAAATTTGACCAAAAACTCTTAAGTATGGTTCCTATAGGCTCATAGAAGGTTCCTCTCCTTGCCCTGGCTTTTTAGAAAAGAGTTATTTCATCGCCGAAAAGATCGCCTACCAAAATAAATGAGTAAACAGAATCATGATCGCTAAAATCGGGGTCATGTTCAATTTTGAACACTTTCTAATCTCAAACGTGCTAAAATGAGGGTAAGATCCAGATATTCTAGACACATCTTGCCTAACATCTTGGGCATCTCCATTCCAAATTTGGGCTCATTTGCTTACAACGGGGAGATGTGAAAAATCCGAAAGTACCTACCATTTGGTAGGTAAGGAGGGCGCAATTTCAGGGTAAGTGTATATTATCATAAACAACCCTTTCATTTAGAGGGTAACGCTATCTACCTCCCTTTATATTAACATTAAACGCTATTGAGTCTACCCACTAAATATCTTTAGTTAAACATTAAACCTAAATTTCTGGTGAATTTTTTTCCTCAAAAAATGTAGGGAGGGCGCAATGTTTTTGCTCTTATTTTGTAGGAGCAAAAGAATATTTTTTTTACATTTCTGTTCTTACCATATAGGTTAAAAACTGTTGAGGTAATTGTTCTTCACCATGTCCTTTACAATATGCGTGTAAAAGTGATAAAACAAAGTTTTTAATACGTTTTTTAACAATATGCTGACTCAGCTAAAAAAAGTCAACAATGTGTCACCCATCACTCAGTAGAACGGGTAATTTTACATTAGTCTGCCACGTTTCAGCATTATTGGTTGTTTTTTCACAGAGTTACAGCACCTTAAATATCCCTTTTACCATATCGGCCAACTATGACGTTTTTGACAGCTGTCAATAAATAATTGCACGTCAAATGAACACCAACTCATTGGCTATCATCATGCCAAATATGAAGTGATTTCATTGAGATCCTACTAAGTTACATCATTTTAAAGTGCCTTTGGTAATGCTACATATTTCAGTGATCACGTTATGAAGTACCCTTCGCTAAGACCGTCGAACGGCGAGTACACACCTTTTCTGCTCCGTTATTTTTGCTATTTGGCACCCTTGCAACACTACGCAGAGGCAATCCAACTATTACAAGAGCTATATAAAGTGCTCGGGCAACTTTCTAGAACGTGTTCTTCCGATAGTACATGATTGCTTCTGCGCAAACTCTGGTCAAAGTGTAAGGGTGCACTGTTTGACCATTTATCTGATTTTATTGAATATTGAAGTACTTTTCACAACGCTTGAACCCTTTCTTACCTACTGCTGACTACATAATGATGCAAAGAACACACTTTGACAAGTTTTGTGAAAATTGCAACAATATGACCATAGTTATGATATCATAAATATTCCAATTTCTACCGCGAATAACTTAGCGATTGTTTGACCAAATCTTTCGAAATTTGTGGCTTTAGGTAGGCCCTAACACAAGGTACGCACGTACCAAATTCCAAACGAATCGGTCAAATCATCGCACAGCTATTTGCGGTACCATTTTTGCCACAAAATTACCCATAGAGGCTTTGCGGTACGAATTTTGCCGCGAAAACGAGGCTAAACTTTAACCGCTTATTACTCAAAGAGAATTCAACGGTTTGACTTCAAATTTGGAACATATTCGTATACATTCAAGTGCTATTGCATGCTGCAAGCTCGTTTCAAAAACTTATATTCTCTTTCAGATAGTGGCGGTGAAATTTTTGCTTTGTTTTTCTCTGTTTTTTAAACCTATCTGGCACCCTGAAACATCAGACACAAGCCATTTAGCTATCCGAAGGGCTTCAGCAATGCAGTCATCTTACACTGCACTAAAGGAACAATGCCGAAGGGCTATGCATGGAGATCAAGAAGTATTAGAAGAACTCAATTTGGTAGACATCAATGTCGCTACACCTAGAAAGCTTCATCTCGATTTTGCTACCCTACAGAGGGAATTTACAGCCGCTCAGACAACAGCAGCAGCAGCCAAAAGGTGTTCCATGTTTGTTCTAGAAAATGAATACATTAAAACCATGTCATACATCCTCGCCATTGCCCAAGCAAGACAGTTTAAGATCATGAAAGAGGTAGACGCACAAGACGTAGCAGAATTAATGCTGTCTTTGTTAGAAGAAGAGGAATCCAGAGTAGCACTAGAACCGATCTACAAACCACCTGACTCATCAAGCACCGATGATAAATCGGAAACCCAACAAACCGCAGCACATCGGTCCCAAGACGATACAGATGATCAATCACAACCCAAACAACCTACCACACATGGGTCCCAAGATGATGCAGATGGTGATGCAAACTCTCAACAAAAGCTTACTTCAACAACTTTCAATTCCTCCTCGCCTGTTCATGAAAGAAATGCAGCAACAGATGATCAATCACAACCCAAACAAACTACCACACATGGGTCCCAAGATGATGCAGATGGTGATGCAAACTCTCAAACACAGGTTACTGCAAAACCTTCCAACTCCTCACCACCTCTTCATGAAAGACATGCAACAACAGATGAACAATCCCAGGCCAAACAAAGTACACCAGCACACGGGGCCACAGATGATACAGGTGATGATGCTGCCCTGCCTACACATGCACACCATTACGCCAACACCAAAAGTCACAACAAATTGCGCAAGTGTTCTCTATGTCCATTTTTTGGAACACATTTAGCGCGCCATATTGCTTTGAAACATAGAGACAAAGAACCTGCTGAAGTATCACGACTGGTAGCAAAGGCAGACCAAAGGCAAAAAGGAGCAGCCGAAACTGAAGTTAATCCAAATAGACAACGTTATCAGTGCGCTTATCACAGCTGTACTGCCGTCGTAACAAGAAAAAGTCAGCATCTTACTAGGCACCACAAACTAACTGACCGAGAGGAAATCAAGAAAGCCCTGCAACGTTTTACAAAACTGACCACAACAGGGAAGCGTACATCAAGAAAGTCACGCACTTGTGAGCCAAGTAGAAAGAGAATAAAATTGGTCAAGCCAAAACCGACAAGCAAACCGCCTACAAAGCCGAAGATCAAGAAGGTGGTGATAGTAGACTCCAGTGACTCCAGTAGTGACGAGACTGAAGAAAGTTTCAAATCCAACCGTGGCTCAGATGAAGACTCAGGAGAACATGAAACTGTTGATCGAGGCTACTTAAACATAGAGGCCGACTTGGATGAAATGTCTTCTTTTGCTGAAAGTGATGATAATGATTGGAAACAGCCAGAGGAAAATGTAAATTGGAGCCAATTTTATCTGAAGGATGACAAAGACAAGAATGTGAGGCAGCACTTTATATCAACCTTTTACAGGTACCTTCTTCACGTCGAGGGAGGCAGTCATTCAGATGAACAAGCACTCGTCCACACACGTCAAGTCCATATTGTCCTAGATACCATCGATGAGAATGGCGTTGACCTCAAATGTCTTGTCAAGAATGATTCAATGGACATTTGGGATCTTTTCCTTGGACCAAGACTGAAGAATAAGGTTCTAACAGGAAACACTATCAAGGCTTACATTCGAAGTTTGGAAATATTCGCAAGGTTCATTCAGAAAGGCCTCTTCTATAAGAAAGATCTTCTCCCTGACCACCATCGCCTTGCAATTATCGCGTTGCAGACACGTTTGCCAGACTACCGGGCCACAATTCACAGAAGAACAGGCCACCAAACCACAACCAGAGAGGTCGATGAAGCATTCTCTAAAATCATGCCAGAAGATATTCGTCAGCTGGAGAGCAGTGACATAGCAAAGGACGCCATTAAGATTTTAGGAAAAGCTGTAGAACACTATGTCCCTTCAAGAAACGAATTTACCACTGTAAGAGATTATTTATTGGTGACAACCCTTATCGAGAACGGTTCTCGTCCTGGCCCACTAGAGAACGCAAAGATGAAGCGCTTTCGACAAGCCGTTCACACAGACAATGGACGATGGACTATACTTGTCGACGAGCACAAAACTACTCGTCATCACGGACCTGCAGAACTTACAGTTGATGATCGCCTCTATGGCTACCTGAAAATCTACGTGGAGTACATCAGGCCCGCTTTCGTGGATTCTGCCAAAGAAGAAGCATTGTTTATAAAAGATGATGGAAAGCAGTTCAACAAAGGCACTATCGGAAAAAGAGTTTCAGCATTGTTCCAGCGTGCAGGAATACGCAACGATATCCACGTCAGCGCCACTAACATCCGCAAAATGCACTCTGATGAAGCAGCAGGGATGTCTCCAACAAAAAAGCGCGCTATCAACACGCATATGAAACACATGCCAAGGACTGCTGATCGCCATTATGTTATCAAAGTTAATGCAAAGAGAGCCGCTAAAGCCCATGAGTTGATGACATCTTACATCCGAAACACCGAACAATCATCTAAGTCAAAAGAAAAGGAAACGAAATCTTCTTCAGAATCTTCTTCAGAATCTGAGAACAACGAAGAAGAAGAGCATGTTCACAAACAAAACGAGAGCCACAAAGATGAAGATGAAGATGAAAATGAAGAAGAGTCCATTGATGAACAGTCCTTCAGTGGTGTAACAAATGAAGAAAAATCTGTCCTAACGACGGTCTTCCAAACTTCTGTTGAAGTTGGTAGAATACTTACAATCGCAGAATTCAGAAATAGAATGAGAGCAGATCTATTTCTAAGAATGTATATTCCAAATGCAGAAAAGACAAAAAAAATGCAGGACTTCATCCGTCACAAGACACAAGTTGTGAGGAGAACCGCACTTCATAATATCACTGAAGACGAATATGACTTTGCTACAACCACCTCTTCCAAGCAAAGGCGAGCATGGTCTGATTATGATACACAGTGCATAGAGAACAAATTCTCCTCTCTGAACAAGATGCCAAACAAGGCCACCGTTGCAGGAACCTTCAGTGCTGACCCCGTTCTACAGCACATTTTGCAGAGAGAGGGCAGAACCCGATGTTACGAAAAAGTTAAGTCTTTCTTCAAGAAGAAGACTGCTCGAGTAATCTGCCAAAAAAAAACAAATTTAACTTTTTAACGTTGCATTTAACAAGAATATTTCATCGGAAATTAACAAATATACCTGGAGGTATTGGGCTTTTATGTTCTTCGTTTCTTCGTTGCATTTGCTGTTGTTGTAGTTGTTTCCTTCCCTCTACCAAAACAAGAGAAAAAAGGAGTTGAAGTTATTTCGAAGTTTTCAGTAGTAGGTTGATGCTACTAATGTTGTGTCATACGTTACGTTGTGTTTTCATTCCAAAAATGAGTTGGGTTGGTTACTCGATGATATCCATTAGATCCTGGCGACAATGAGTCGGGCTGGTTACCCGATGATACCCACCCAATGACTACGGTAAGATGCTTGGTCTATATTGTCAGGGATAAAACATGAGCTGGGGTAACCAGTCCCTGGGGAATGCCCCACAATTAAACCAAGTATCCCTGCTACTGTAGTCTCGGGTTAATACCCTTGTTGAATTGCTACAACAAGGGGGGGACCAGGAAACCAGATATAGAAACACTGCATAAAACATGAGGCCACATACATTGTCCCTCTTGTAACCTTCCAGAACAATGGAAACATCACATTTCACAAATAAAACCCAATGAAGACACGTCAGCCAAGCGCAAAATTAAAAAAATCATAAAAAAATCAGGATTTTACATAATCCAATATAACAAACACCAATCATCAAGTTTCATCAATACCAATCACGTGATATCAATTGCAAGCTGATTCCTAGTATTCCCTTCATTTCTGTAAGGAGAGCGCAATTGTAAGGTGGGCGCACTGTAAGGAGAGCGCAAAAATGTAAGGAGGGCGCAAGCGCAATGTAAGGAGAGCGCAAAAATGTAAGGCGCAGAAAAAATTGTAAGGAGGGCGCAGATGAACATGGCCCTAAGAAACCTAAAATAATGTCGCAATATTTTAAAGATTTTAAAGAGAGGCCTACGCAACTCTTCAGTGTATTTAAAATTTTGTCACAAACTTCATTCCAAAAGGAGGACGAGAAAGAACACTCAAAGAAAATATGAGCTATCGTC
>OMLO01005952.1_pt1 | contig 10251 bp, 4 predicted proteins | sample 1674811 | NCBI WGS metagenome assembly OMLO01 (sample SAMN06265003, study PRJEB25207) | coral metagenome | isolation source: Coral host | place: Mexico:La Bocana,Puerto Morelos, Mexico | collected 2008-11-13
GCAGTGAAAGACTTTTAAAGGGCAACCATGTCAAGTTTGTGCGTTTTGTGTTTCTTGTCGTCAGCGAAGAAGCAAAAACATGATTTCCATTTTTTTTTCCTTCAATGTACAATAAAACAACTATTACATGTAGATTCAGTTTTTCTGTGATATCCAGAATAATCAAGGTCACGTTAAGTGTCATCAACTGAAGCTGAAGGACGAGGTTGATAACCCCTACCTCAACCTCGATTATTCTGGATATCACAAATCCTCATCCAATATGTAGTTGTACTTACACCTACAGAGTTGACTTTCAGCAGTAACAGTAACGAAAGCTTAAAGCTCACTTTTGTCAGATCTCTGACACATATCCCTTTTCAGAGTTGAGCTATTACCATGACCCAAAAATACCTTTAATATTGACGACACATTCTGTTTCCGTCTTTCCTCGGCATCGTCCAATTGTGGTGGTTTCTTGGTCCAAGGGTGATTACAAATTGTAGAACAGGCTGTACTTGTAGCAGCACTGAATGGCCGAGGTCCCATTTTCATTGATTCCTGTCCAGGTAAACCGGGACCACTTCCAACAGAAACTGTAGTCAGTCCAGACAAAGGACGACTGGGACTTCTCCTTCTAGTCTGTGCATCCTTCGGAAATTTGGAGAGAGTTGTCCGTTGCCATGGTTTATAATCACCAAAATCGACGGCAATTCTACCTTCTAAAGTTCTAAGAAGTGGATCGTTCTTAAATTGGTCCTTTGTTTTTAGTCTCTGAGCCGCTTGCTTACCCCATCCGTGAGTGCTTGAAGGCGCATTATGCTCGTTTCTTTGAGAGTCTGTGTCGGTAGAACGATGAGAGGTGAAACCCTGACTTGACGCCATATTGTTTACCAGTGTTTTCCGCTATGCAACCGGAGACAATTCGTGGATACTTGCACGGCGTACTTAGTGCGTATGAGAAAAAATGTCGTGGAATGGGGGTGTTGCGGTTTTGTTAGTTTTAACCTTTTCTTTCTGTTTGCAAAATGTTTCCGGAAAATCACCGCATATAGTCTTTATTTTGGCAGATGATTATGGTTTCAACGACGTCGGTTATCATAATCCACGTATAATAACGCCAAATCTTGACTATTTAGCAGCTGCTGGAGTCCGCCTGGAAAACTATTACGTGCAGCCGATTTGCACCCCTACTCGAAGTCAGTTGTTTTCAGGCAGATATCAAATCCACACTGGCCTGCAACACGGAATAATCTGGCCTTCCCAAGCCAATGCACTTCCCAAGAATGACACCACAATTGCAAGTAAGCTTAAAGAATATGGGTACAGTACACACATGGTTGGAAAGTGGCACATCGGGTTCTACAAGCGGGAGTTTATTCCAACTCAGCGGGGATTCGACTCGTTCTTTGGCTACTTGACGGGCGGAGAAGATTATTATTCACACAAGAATAGGTTGGGTTATCCAAGCAAGGAGTACGAAGAATTAGATGGGTATGACTTGCGAAGAAATGAGGATATCGCAACTGATGCTGCTGGGATTTATTCAACTTTCTTATTCACAGACGAAGCAGTAAAGATCATTTCTTCCCACGAGGAAGACAAACCCTTGTTTCTGTTTGTAGCGTACCAAGCCGTTCATTCACCACTGGAGGTACCTGAACAGTACACGGAGCAGTACAAAGATATAAACGACCATGCTCGCCGAACATACGCAGGTATGGTTACTTGCATGGACGAAGGAATTGGTAACATAACAAAAGCTTTAAGGGATCATGGCTTGTGGGATGACACAGTGCTCATTTTCAGTACTGACAATGGTGGACAGATCTATGCAGGTGGCAATAATTGGCCTTTACGTGGCTGGAAAGGCTCGCTGTGGGAAGGTGGAATGAGAGGGGTGGGGCTTGTGTATAGCAAATTGTTGTCGAAACCGGGTCAGGTAAACAGAGAGCTGATCCATGTCACTGACTGGTACCCAACAATTGTGTACTTGTCAGGTGGCTCTGTTGAGGGCATGTCTCTTGATGGCTACAATGTCTGGGAAACACTGAGTAAGGGGGAACCATCACCTAGACATGACATCTTGCATAATATTGACCCAATTGATGCTTACTGGGACACTCACATTGAACCTTATAAACACTGCCGACAAGCTGCTATACGAGTTAACGACTGGAAACTCTTGAAAGGTTGTCCGGGCAATGGGAGCTGGATCCCCCCTCCGGAGAGTTCCTATCATTTTGAGCATGGAACAAATTATTTTGACAACATTAACAGCACCTTCCTCTTTAACATAAGAGAAGACCCTGAAGAGAGAAATGATCTGTCTGAGGTATTTCCAGATATGGTGTCCTTTTTGATGAAGAAACTCACTGAATACAATGCAACAGCTGTACCAGTGCGTTATCCTGATCCAGATCCTGCATCAAATCCAGCGCTGTATGGAAATGTTTGGACACCCTGGGAGCAATAAGAAAGGAATTTTGACTTATCTTCCCCTTGTGAGGACTATAAATAAATAAATATCTCTTACCAACTGAGGTCTGTACTGTAAGCTATGAACCAAGTTTTCTACCTTTGATTTCTGGCCCAAGGACGAAGGGCGTGGGCCATAAATTTAAGTAATGTTCCACATAAGAACTAGGCAAAGCAAATGCATGGAATGTGAAAAGGTGCTGAATATTAAATTAGTAACTCATTAAAATGGAGCCCGCTGATTGGCTGAGAACTCAAAAGACGTGAAAAATTGACCAAGAAGTAATTTTTTTGGTATTTTTTTCGATAATTATCGATAATTATTTCAATAATTATAACTGTTGTGACATATGGGGAACTGCTCCCCATATGCCACAACAGTGAAAATAGGTTGAAACAGACAAGAGGAATTTAGGAACGAAATTATCGAAAAAAATACCAAAAAAATTACTTCTTGGTCAATTTTTCACGTTTTTTGAGTTCTCGGCCAATCAGCGGGCTCCATTTTGTGAAGAGTTGCTAATTTAATATTCAGCACCTTTTCACATTCCGTGCATTCACTTTGCCTAGTCCTTATGAGGAACATTACTTGAATCTGAGATCTGCAACTTACAGTCTTACAGTACAGACCATGAAAACAAGGGTAGTCAGGTAATGACTGTATCTTTACCATATGTCTGACGGGTTCGGGAACAATTTCTATTCACACAGAATGGCTTTAAATTTCTTACACACATTGAAAACAAAACAAGCGAATTTAAAATCGTTGTTCAGTTGTTTACATGTTTTTTATTACACAATTGAAATTAAAGAAAGTTAGAAATTTATACTTGCTGCAAAAGTTAAGAACACCTGACCATAGATTATGAAACAATTTTGTAAAAAGCAGGCCTTACAGTAGAATGGAACCTGCTAAGTTGACCAATCAATGTGTGAATAGTAACTAGGAGATAAAATAAAACTTGATATAAAATAGGGTAATGTCCAGGGGGTTAAGAAACAATGGCCCATAGTAAGGTGTAACATCCTAGGGGTTATGGGTTGTCAGTTTATGGGAATTTTGTTAAAAAAATATTAAAAAGCGCATATTCCACATGTTTCAAGAAGCTAGTCTATAGTTTAAGGGTAGAACTGTTACAATGTTTGTATTATTTCAATGTAATGCAACAGGTTAAACACATTTCTAAACCTTCAAAAATGTAAAAAAATATGGTATGGCTAAACAGGGAAGTTAAGTAAGGAGTGATTAGATATTTCAGGGGGAGAATTCTTTTTCCCAAGTATTATTGTTTTTGGTTTCACTAGAAAGTTTATTTTGCTATGAGCGGTTTGATTAAACTACATGTTAAAGAAACGTTGTTACAGGTGAAAGGGATCTTTGTATAAAGATCTCTTTCATTTTGGTTTGAAACTGAAACTTATGTAGTACATGAAACAACATGGTTTGTTTATCCTGTTTATCAAAGATATTTTTGTTAAACTGTGTTTAATCAAATGGACAAAGGACAAGTTCATATAATCGGAACACTAAGGCTTAGCTAGTTTTCTCCTGTATTACACAGTACATAACCAGAACTCATTTGCTACCCTTCCACATTGCTGCATGAAAGGAAAAGACACAGCTGCAGAGGCTTTTCAAACTATGTCAGATGAATGTAAAACAAGAAAGGAAATTTGACACTGTCATTCAAAGCATGATTGTCAGGCATCCTTTCCCAGATCATTGGTCAAAAGTTGGCTTCTCTTCAGGGAAACATGCAGAGAGGAATAGTGAAGGAAGAGACACTGGATGACTTTGGACTCCTAGAATTCAATCAAATCCAGGGAACACATTCCTCTCCTCAAAGCCTGAAACCAAGCATTATCGTCTCCGAAGTTGTGAAGATCTTAAGTACAAGAATCTAACCAATGAAGTAATGTCTTTAGAGCAACCTTTCCCTATTCAAAGGCCTTTCCATCTAAGATGAAAAGAGGGCTCTGAGAGTGAGGACAAGAATGCAGGAATGGGGGAACATTCTTGGACCCTATCAATTCAACCAAAAACAACAGAAATGATATGAAAATCTCCTGAGAAAGCTATGGGAACTGTCAAATTTATGAAATAGGAACCATTCTACCCAAAATTCCAGAAAGCTAAGAGCAAACAGAAACTGAAATTCATGGACAAAATTTTGAAATTTCCTAAAATACTCTACTAGAAATTTCCGATGCGGAAACAGGCCGGAAAGTACTCCGGGGTGCTTTCCATTCAATCTAAATTCTGAAAATTGTGGGAGGGGAGAAATGCAGGAAATGATAAGGAAATTTCCTGGAAAAGAAACTTCGGTAACTCTTCCGTAGTCTTTTCCGGGGATTCCGCAAAATGCTTTTCACTGGAAATCCAGGACATTTTGGTCGAATATAGCGGGAATATAGATCAATATAGCTATAGCCTCCCACGAAGACTGGCTTGTCATCGCTTGTCACGTCTTCCCCACACGAGGAGGAACGCGTGACAAACGTGGGAGACTAGGTCGAATCACCGCCCCAATTTTCCGAAGGCTGCTCGGACTTAGTCTCTCGTTGCATGTTGGGTAATCGTAGTTCCTGTTTTGTGGCGGCCACTCATCCACTAATAAGTTTCTGTTTTTCTGAACCAATATGAGAGTGAAATTATGGCGAAATATCTAACACTCTGGCTCAAAAATGGGCAACTACATACAGCTTGAGCAAGAGGAGTGCCCTGAGGAAGGAAGAGGGTCTGGAATGATGTCTACCGTTATATCGTCGGGGAAGGCTTCCTCGCTGTCTGTGTCCGAAGTTTTGAAACAATTTCGGAGTGATCCCGTACGCGGTTTGGCAAACGATGAAGTTGAAAGACGAAGAAAGCTTCACGGTTTAAACGAATTTGATGTGTTGGAGGATACGCCGCTCTGGAGAAAATATATCGACCAGGTTAGAGGTGCACTCTGAAGCTAATACGTAATTATTTCGCCACGGTAGAAATATTCATTTATTTAATTTTGGTTGGGCAATATCATTCTGTAAGCTTGAGCTAAAATTGAAGTGGTAAGCTTACTTTCTGATCTTGAGTTTAAATTGTTGACCATACACCATTTTCTGTGCAGTAGGATTGTATTCCGAGAACAACAAATTTGTCTAGTATTTGCAATTCACAACGGTCATGTACGTAACTTGAAATTTTATCTTGTTATCTGTTGTCATCTTAGACGGGTCTAAAATTGTTGTAGTTCACTTTAACTAAGCTTACTTAAGTTAATTTACTGAATAAATTTCATTTAATATCTTTTCCGACTACTGGGAGGTATTTTCAGCGTTCTAGATATATAGCTGTAAATCTCATTTGAATTTTACTTGTAACATGCATATATTTGAACAGGTTGGGGCGAGATTTTAATCTTCTTTGCCAATAGTTTGATCAGTGGAAGTGAAAACTGGGGGTGTGATTGTAACAGGGTAATAATTGTGTGAAAATAAAGAACCTCTTTACATGCTGCTCTTGTTAAGGCTGGTTTAGATGTACTTAAAGTATATGAAATAAAAATAAGTAACTATATTCCTATGGCTACTGCTAAACTTGAAAGTTAAGTTTTTCTTCCTCTTTTGATAAGTGTGCTACACTCTTTTGCCTGTGAGTTTACATATGCTACCAGTGTTAAACAAGCTAATGGCTATTGAGTTGGACTAAGATCTTTTTCCCTTCATTTGACGATGTTTTAAGAACATTGAGAACATTATTTTGCTCCCTTCCATGTAAAATAAGTTAAATATTAACAAAGCAGTGAATTAAGGTAGATGAAGGGAATAAAATAATAATGGTTAGTTCACTTCTTTGGTCTTTATATAATACACTATTAATTCATGTGGTGGATTTCAATTCTTTGCTTGAAAACGTTTTTATTTTCTTTTTTTTTTGTGAACGCAAGAATAACAAAACATACCATCTTTGATTTCATGGAGTCATAGCAACTGTGAAACTTACAGGTGGTAAATGAAGATGAAAAATTATGCTTTTTCTTATTTTTTCTGAACTGTTTTTTTGATCTTGTGAAAGCCAAGATGGAAGTGAAGCAAATAATATTCTATTTCGTTAACAGCCTAGACTGATATATTGATATATTGCTAAGTTTTCTACATAATTTAAACTGGGATAACCTTTGTTAGGACTAGATTGATTTGCATCATAATAGAGTAACACAATCAGCTGTGTTTCAAACATTTATACTGTACTGAATGCTAGTCATGTTAAGGGATTTTTGCTTTGTCAATACACAGTAGAAGTAGATAGCCACCATATCAAAACTCTCTAGGTTTGCAATTATGAAGCTAATCAGTACTAAAATCTAGTTTTAATTTGTTTTTTCCTCATCAAATAACTCTCTTTGTTGTAAGAAGAGGGCTTAACTCAGTAACATGTCAATGTGTATTTTTTGCTTTTGTCTTATTGAAACATTCTCCAAAGATAAACTTGGGAAATATTCTTTACATAGAAAGGTAAAGATCTCTTGCTGTGATAAAGAATCAACAGTGCATGTTGTCAAACACTTTCCCATGCCTTTAAGTGGTTGTATTGCATAGTTTTACTGGCATCTAAATCTCTTGGAAATAATGAATTTGTTTTCCTTGGCACTTTTACTCTTTAGGCAATCATGTCAGGGTTTGTTGCTGAATGTATAGATCTATTGGGTTCTTTGAATACATCACATGTGTATATTAGAAATAGGAATTGAATTATTTATGAACAAAATATAGTTTGCTTTCTATAGGAAGTGGGCTCGTTTCTTGGAATTAAGACCATATTTCTTTGTTAAATTCAAAGTAACTTGTTTTCAGTATTGATCATTATTTCTGATATGTGACTGACGTTTACAGTTGCATAGTGTTGCTTTCCTTTTGAACTGTTGTACATACATACATACTCTGTTCATGCATAGTTCTCTTTTTGAGAAATTAAGGCTCCCAAGAATGTATATAGTACATAGCATGTGTTTGGAACTAAATTTTCAAAGCTGCATTGTACAGTTCCAAAAAATGTCCATACTCTACCCACCAAATTGGAATATTAAAGCCCAAAAATATAGAGAAATGTATGAAACCTAATTTTACTTTCTAGAGGGGTGGGGTGGGATGGAGGTCTGGGGTAAAAGAGTATTAAATGTTCTGGTATTTGTGTTGGTGCATCTGAACAAACATGGGAGTAGAGAGTAGCAATGTGAGAATTGTCTTGCCCAAGAATGCATTGCAGTTTCTCTTCTGAGAGTCTTTCACCTGGTTCTCTCAATCTGGAGTCCAGCAATAGTTTACTTGGAAGATGATTACTATCAGCTAGTCCAGGATTAGCAATTATTTAAAAATTTATCAATCCTTTTTAAGTAGTTTTCATTGTTAGCTAAAGATTTTTCTGGATTTTGAGACTATTCAACATCAAAAACATCAAACCAAGAGAGTAGAAAACATGACCAGAAACCGCTAAGTTTAAAGTGAATTCATGTCAGTAGTAATCCTGAAGGAGAATGCCATGTGATAGGTCATCCAACAGGCCATCATTTATTTTGAGCAGAGTTAATTTGTGAAGAAAGTTCCCAGTGACTGGTTATTTTCCTCACAAATTAATTTAGTTCAAGACACTGACACTGATCAAGATGGCTTAAAAAGGCATGTTTAACCTCAAGGCTATATTTGGCCATATTTCTCCTGATCTCTGTCATGCATAGCAGATAATACAAGTCAGTTAGTAAATGATAGTACACTTGATCAATATACATTGTATTTAATTATAATCACTTTTGGAAGTTGTAAACAGCTTGTAGCCAGGCATATTTCTCTTAGGCTCCAATGAATTGTACATTTCTTGGAACAAAAAAGCTGAGGGCAGCTAGCAAGAGAAGGAGTTGCCACACCCTTGTCTCAACCTAATCCTTTTCCCTGTGTCTTCCTGATTATAATGACTGCAATCAGTCACTCAGATGTGTACTGGTCAGTGAAACAGAAATAAATATGTTTTGATCTGTACATTTCTGGATGATATGGTTATTGGCTAGCTTTGACAAAGCTAAAAACACAGAGGATCATATTATTATTTTCTCGTATGCTCTGACAAAATTTTGGACATTTTTTTCCAGTTTAAAGAGCCTATGATAGTGTTACTGCTGGCGTCAGGACTGGTTAGTGTAGCTATGGGTCAGTATGACGATGCTGTCAGTATAACAGTGGTAAGTATTGGGGCAGTGGTAAGGACAGTGCCTACTAAATAAAAAGGTCTTTTGCCCAGTAGTAGGGGCTATTAATAGTGGAATTAAAAAAGAATCACAAGGTAAACTAAGCATTTTGCAAAGATTAGAAGCCTTGAGTCAATGGCCAATGATATGCCGGGCACTACATGTCTTTTAATGTTCTTGGAAATATTTTGCTTTCATGTTGTTGGTGGTGGAGTCAGTTTCTACTCATGTCCATGTAACTTGCAATCGAGCCCTAGTGGGTTGCACAATGTATGCATACTATCAAAAGTTGGCACAGTCCTTGAATGAACAAATTAACGATATATGGCTAATGCATGTGAAGAAAACTAAATACGACACTGTGGTACAATATTGGCTCATATTTTGCATGTTTTCTTGACCTAATATCTAATGGAATGGCATAGTATTGGAACAATCGAAAGGCATTTAATTGGCATTACTGTTACTGCTCAATATTTGTTTAAAAAAAGTACGATGACATACTAAAATTTGCATAATGTTTTTCCTGTATTCATTGTTGTGAATGGTTTCTATTTTAGGCCATAATAATTGTTGTAACAGTAGCATTTGTCCAGGTATGCTTACTTTACTATATTGTATGCCTTTTATTGACTTCTAGTAGTTTAATGAGCAAACTTCAAAATTGTTACCTAAGGCCTTATGGTCCCAAGACCTATGATATAGCAAGTGGTAACTTGTGTGAGACCTAGGGTAGACTGCATGAGGTGTAATCTTAGAGCCCTTGTGTGTAGTCTTTCCAGAGGCTTAATCTATATGCAAATACTCTGTAAACTTTGAAAGGTTTTGTTCAACTAATAGTACAGGTAATTTGGAATTATTTGCTGTCAATGAGAGGTTGTCAGGTACAAAAGGTACCTGACTCTCGGCTATTTATTTAGTGACTGGACTGGGTAAATTTCAGTATTTTAGAAAAATGATAGTCCAGAAAAGTTGGTTACACCAGAGGTTTAAGTGTGATGGGTGTGATTTAGAGCTGAAAATAATGGCCTTTTGTACATAAAATTCCTTTCTTTTGCTTATTTTACAGTTTGTTTTCTATGTTTGCAGGAATACCGTTCTGACAAGTCAGTGGAAGCCATCAAGAAACTTGTCCCACCTGGCTGTCACTGGTAAAAAGGCTCATTAATTTACAATGCTCACTATAAAAGACCCAACAGTTTTATTAGAAGCCAGGATTTGGGTGCTGGCACTCGTGTACTCTACATAAAGTGCCCTCCTTCACTCAAGCAGGCAAATACAAGAAAGAGCTAGACTAACTGAAACAGCTATCCACCACTCTCCCACTTTATTAAGTTAAAACCTAGTCCTTCCAGGAACTGTACATGTATCTCTGGATTGCAGTCCTTTTTGTGAAAAGTAATTAAAATATATTTTTTTGCTGAATTACAGAAGAATTTTTCAAGGAAAGTAAGCTAATAATGAATTTTTCAGTGCATCTTGTTTACATCGGAGACACTTGTGTTAGTGGATAATAGCTCTGTAAATTATTCACAGTCTGTTCACAATATGAGGACGTAGAATAGTAAATCTCCAT
>OMLO01005954.1_pt1 | contig 10248 bp, 7 predicted proteins | sample 1674811 | NCBI WGS metagenome assembly OMLO01 (sample SAMN06265003, study PRJEB25207) | coral metagenome | isolation source: Coral host | place: Mexico:La Bocana,Puerto Morelos, Mexico | collected 2008-11-13
AGTCATTGTCAACTTCAAATGATGAAACTTTATCTTCAAACTGCGTTCAAAATCCTCTTGAGACCAAATAAATACTTATTTCCCACTGGTATGCAGATATTTAATGTTGCTGCTAGCAAAGTGGAACAGAACTGAATATCAGAGATTATTTAAATGAACAGAAAAAATATTTCAGACATCCTTTGGTCAAAAGTGTTTTCTTTAAATAATCGTGTGATTAATCAAGAGTTTTTTGGAATTGAAATTTTTCCTAGGCCCCATGCAGGGCCATAAAAGTTTGATAATCTTCTGAGCGCCATGCTTACTGAGCCATAAATGATGCTACCTCCAAGTCATCAGGTTCCTCGTGCACTTTCTGCCCCCCCTTGTGGAATGCGAGTATCCTGGCAACGTTTTCCCGCTAAAACCGGAAGAAGGCTAAGTTATTGTGGCTTGTGACAGAACTTCTATTCTATTCTACTGCACGACTGCACAACTAAGACAAACGTCGTTTTCGGTAAAACTTTGTGAAACCATTCGAAAATTGAAGGTTCACTAGGGATACTACCGGTCATCAGCTGATGCCGTTGCCTAGCAACCCCTTTGACCAAAACAACAAGGTCTTGGCTCTCGTGACTTTAGATCCTGACTCTTTTGGTAATTTTAGCGCAACTATAAGTAAATATTAGGTTTTTCGATATAGTCTCGTTTCATAACACCTTTATAAGTTGCAATATAACACTCTTTTCTTCAATGGAGCACTATAGTTATCGCACGAAAAAATTAAAAGTGACTCCCTCTTTTATCCCATTTTGGCGCGAAATCGTAATGCGCGAGAAGGCAAGTTTTAAACTTACTTTCTTTTTGGATTTAAAACAAAGCAAAAACCGGTACCGGTAAAACACGCTCTAATGCTTTTCTCGTGAGAAGGTCCACAAAGAGCCGCATCAACAGCGAACTGGCTGAATAATCTGTCTGACGAGATGAGAGGACACGGAGGAAGAAATAAAAGTCAATTTAGTGGAAAAATGATAAGGAATTGGACAACATTGAGTTAACTGCTCATGCAAGAAAAGAAATCCACACATTTAGTAATGCAGCCAAATAATCTGGAAGAATATTAAAATGTGCCTTTTTATGATGGTAGAAGAGATCAGAAAAGTTCAAAAAGTGTTTTCTCTTTCGAGCGGAATCTTCTCAAAGATAATACAATTAATGAGATTGTTGTCAAACACGGAAATAAATGATTTATATCATTACCTCACCTCACAAGAAGTCAAACGCCTGGAGCGTGAAGCGGAAAGAGTCTAATTAAAAAATTATTCTATTCAGTCCGGCAGCAAAGTTTGCGTCTTCCTACTCATTCTCACAAACAATGGCAACAGTGAAAGATGAAAAATATTCACCTCAATCACTAGAATGCCCAATCTGCAAGAACATCTTCAACAACCCAAAGATCTTGAAATGTCTTCACTCGTTTTGCCGCAAGTGCCTCGAGAGTTACGATGTGATCGGCGCGGGGACCAACTCCATCGTTTGTCCCCTCTGTCGAAAGCTGACTCCGATTCCGTCGGAGGGAGCCCACGTTCTCCCGAGCAACTTTCTTCTGACAAACGCTCTGGATCATTTGTCCGTCAAATCAAGCAAAGAGTATACTCTTCATTGTACAAACTGCGAGGACGAAGCAGCGGCGACGTCGCGATGTCTGGAGTGCGCAGAGTTTCTGTGCTCGAACTGCGTTTTGGCTCACCGACGAATACGAGTCACCAAGGACCACCGCATCCTATCGCTTGACACGCTGCAGGCCGATAAGCAGACGCTGCACCGTCCTTCCTTCTGTGAGCAGCACGTGGATGAGATATTCATGTTTTACTGTGTACCGTGTGACCGACTGATCTGCCGGGAATGCACAATTCTTGATCATCGTGGTCATAAGTACGCAGGTAAGCAAGCCTTTCTTGTACATGCAACATGTACTGTCAATAGTAGCTGTGTCACTACAGACCTGAGTGACGCTTTTTTTGTGATCTTAGAAAATTGTAGTGTTATTGTCATAAGTGATGAAAATTTGGTCTTAGAAGGAAAAATAACTAGAATAATTCTCAATCTTTGTACGTCCAATCTACGGTTAGGTATCAACCGTTGCTAATTAGTTTTAGCAAGAGAAAATCTGATTTTTTTTATGGGTTTTAGTTGCTGACAGTCAACATTTTCAAACACTGAGGCTCTGTATTTTAAATCATGAAAGTGCGAAATACAGGAATTGAGGCGGGAGCTAGGTTACATGGCGTTCGACAATCGTTTCCTCAAACTTCTTCGTAACACGCATTTTCAGATGTTCAAAGAATTTTATTAATGGCCAGATTTGATTCCACAGAATAACTAGTATTTAGAAGTAGAAGCAAGACAATCCTGAAATCCAATCATAACAAAGAGCAACCACAACTGAAATCTTGATGTCTCAAAGTGTAAAACCAATTGTTTTATGGTCGAGTTTACTTAACTGGAATAAAGTGATGTATAACTGAGATTTATACGCGATGTTTTTAGCGATATATATGTTTTTATCATAACAGCTGATGGAGAGCAAAACGAAGCGCGAATCATCTATCTCTGAAGCGCCTTTCAAGGGAGGGTAACGGTATAGATACAACAATGCAAGAATAGAACGATAAACAGGCCGGCCAGTCGACAAACTTATAGTAAATCGTAAACAGTATTCAAGTATTGTTCGCCAAAATATTATAGGATACTAGTAAACAGTTAGTTAACAGGTAATGAGAGTGAAGCTAGGTTCTGGTCAAAAGAGCACCAGCATCTCAACTTGTGGTCGGATAGAACTCCGTAAGAAAACAGGTGAAAGCTATCTGAATTTTCTAAATTTTCCGAGAGATCGTCAAGTGAAGGCAGCAGTTAACAGGCTTGTTATGACAAATAAAAATTACCAGTCGTTAATTTAATGTCAAAATAAAAGTACTGCCGTGCCGTTTTCTATTCCGGAACCTCGCCAAATCCACGAATCCAAGAACGATTTTCTTAACATTTAAGCCTGACCTTTCAATGAATTATTCTCTAGATTACCCTTTTTGAGTTTCTTCTTTTCTATATTATAAGGGAATTTTCAGGGTAGAAACATCATCAACTCGGAAAAAAAATCCGAGTGCCAGTAAAATCGTCTTGACAAGACACTCTTACATATTACACTTGAATGCTATTTCATTTTAGATTCACCGAAGTCAGCAAGAAACAATTTGAATATTTTAGAATTACTTTTACGCTCGTTATTTCAGAAGTACTAACCTTAAACTTGGTCACGTGCACAAGGGGCACACTGTGATTGGCTGATGTCCGATCTCATCCCATAATTCTAATTGTGAAGCGCATTGAGCTTTGTAAATGCGCTATATAAGAACCTATATCATTCATCATCATTCATTCATTACGTGTGCTCTAGATTTACATAAACAAATGTACGAGTACTTATAATCACTCAACACATGAAACGTTCTCACTAGGTCTTAAAGAAGCTCTCGAAGAACGGAAGACCCTTATTGACGAACGCTTGACCTGTTGTATCGAGAAAAAGATTCCTCCCGTGCAGGATGCCGTGCACGAGGTCAAGGCTATGGCCGCCAAGCTACGCGCACGCGCAGAAGCTGTCAAAAGTGAAATATGTGCTACGGCTGAAGAATGTGTGAAGCGAATTGTCTCGCGCAAACAGGAAATGCTGGCTAGGGTAAATGGTTTAATTACTTTTCTTTTTTGAACCAAATCCAGTTGTAGCCAGTCAGAAGAGATAAGGTTACGTTACACATGATCACAAGTAGACGGCACTTTCATATTCTGTATTATTGAAAACTGGATCGTTAGAGAGTGTAATTCTAGAGTTTTCATTGATTTAGCCATCATGATCTATGAGCCATAATACTTTGCTCTACATATATGGTAAGCGTGCGCGTAATTTCTGGGGGGCGATTTTAATTTTATTTCATTTTTCTTTATTGATGACTCAACGATACGGGCCTCGTTGGCTATCTATCATCTATCCTGCTGGTGGAATAATTGTTAAATATCGTGTGGCGTTGTGAGTAACGAGCCATACATATAGAGAGAATTAATAACTCTCTCCTTACAAAATCGAATTATCTTCACTATTTTCTTTAATAGATTGACGCCTTGGAGCAAGAAAAAGACGCAGTTCTCCGTAACCAACAAAATCAACTAGAAACAGAACTCTTCAAGTACACCAGCTCCCGCGACTTCGTCGAGAACGTGGTTCTGCATGGAAACGAGGTTGAGATCATTCAGCTGCGGCAGTTGATGTTGGATCGCTTGGATGAGCTCAACGCAATAAAGCTGGATTACAAAGAACCAGAGGAAAACGACGTCATCGATTACATCCTTGACATGAAAGCTGTGGAAAATGTGGCGATCACAATGGGTCGAGTAACATCAACTGTTACTTTTAGTGCTTCATGCAGTGCTAAGGGCCTGGGAATCAAATCAGGGAAGGTCGGAGTGGAGTCTTCTCTTGTTGTGGAAACGAAAGACCGCTTCGGAAATACATCGGTTGAAGGCGATCATACATGCCCCGTTCAAGTAAAAGTCCAAGCGCCAGAGGGGTTCTTTCTTGGGAACAAAGTCACCAATAACAGCGACGGTAGCATGAGAGTGCGTTACACCCCCGTCACACATGGCAAGCACATTCTGCACGTGGCTGTCAGAGGGCGCGAGATTGAAGGAAGTCCCTTCAGCGTCAACGTGGTGGAAGGAATCGATTATACAAAGGTTGGACCGACTTTCATGAAGATTGGCTCTCAAGGAACAAAGGCCGGGGAATTCAAGCAGCCTTGCTCAGTTATTACTGACAAGGAAGGGAATATTTACGTAACAGATTTTGTGAACTGCCGAGTACAAAAGTTTGACGCGCTTGGAAAACATCTTCAAGATTTTGGATCACGTGGAAGCAAGGATGGCCAGTTTCAGAATCCGTGTGGCATTTTGGTCGATGCCAATGGTATAATTATTGTATCAGACTGGGATAACCACCGGGTGCAGCTGTTCAGCCCAGAGGGACGGTTTATTGGCAAGTTTGGAGCCAAAGGTAAATTTGATGTGATGACGGTGACGACGACAATGAACATCTAGAAAATGTCCTCACTCAATTCTTCACTAGGCTAGGGAGTTTTTCTATCCTGAATGAGACGAATATGTATAGTAGTGCTTGGCTGAGTGAGGGAGTGCTGGGTCAATTGAAGAATAATATAGAGCATTAGTCTGCACTCAAGCCAAGTGGTCCATCAGGCCGGAGCTTATTCCGATTTCTATAGCATGAAGCTTCTAAGAGTATTTTTACTCCCCCTGGATGGTATGCCTGTTCCATTGCTGAGCTACCTCCAGCATTAAATTTGTCCGTACCCATTTATACTCCTGGGTGGAGAGAGGCACTGTGAGGGTAAAGTGTCTTGCGCAAGAACTCAACACAATGTACCAAGCCAGGGCACGAACCTGGTGCGCTCGCTACGGAGACGAGCGCATTAACCATGGGACCACCGCGCCTCCACCAAGCTATACTAATTGTTGAATGCCTTTAATTTTAGGATCTGAGGAAGGGAAACTAAACCATCCCGCTGGCTTGGCTTTGACTAAAGATGGCAACTTACTTGTCGCTGATAAAGACAACCACAGAATACAACTTTTCAAGATGGATGGTACCCATATCATGACGTTTGGTTGCCAAGGCAGTGAGGACGGTGAACTGAACAGCCCCAATCACGTGGCCACCGCAGATGACAACAGTTGCCTTGTAACCGACACTGAAAATAACCGCATCGTGAAGTTTGACTGCAATGGCAAGTTCGAATCAAGTTTTGGAGGGAAAGGCAGTGGCAACGGGCAGCTTGATCGTCCCGCGGGAATTGCAGTGGATCCCGAGGGTTTTATCATCGTTGGAGACTTTCAGAACCACAGAGTTCAGATTTTTCAGCCCGATGGGAAGTTTTATGCGGCGTTTGGCAGTGAAGGCGACGCAGAGGGGGAATTTAAGTTTCCTGGTGGTGTTGCTTTGACAAAGGATGGCCGAGTCATAGTGGCAGATAGGCATAACCACAGAGTCCAGGTCTTCTAAACGTTTGATAAGAAGTGCTCTGCTTGCTCGTAGAATAATGCCTGTTACCTTGGGCTGTCTGCTTATGCGTGCACGACTGTGTGCGAAGAATATCGTCAATACCAAAATGCGTGTGTTGTAACTTGAGATGTTATTTCTAACCAAAATATCATAAACACTGTTGCGTTTCCAGTTTTATCTCGAAATAAGCCTTATTTACCGCATATATATTCTATGGTAAAAGTCATTATTAAAAGAAAATGCGACACCTGTGGTTTATTTAGGTTTCTGGTTCTGTTACTCTAGCCAATAAGAAGGAGATCTTGTCATCTTGACCAAACAGCTCAATAACCAACAAATATCTCGATCAACTATTGCTGTTGTAAACAGTTAAGGAACCAAAATATCGCGCGCAAGGGACTCTGTTATGTTAGTCTTTTTCAGTATAACTTGCTAAGAATGACAAGACTGTGCCATTCTTGGTCAGATCTATTGTACGAGTTTCCCTATATATAGCCAAAACAAGCTCGTCCTTTCTTCCTCATATCATTCAATGGAAAAGTTTACTATTAAGTAAGTTAACTGGATTAATATGTATATGAAAACCAATCACAGGCTCACTTACATGACTACTTATATTTGAAGTGTTAATAATCACACATGTAGATAGTCCTAAAAAGAGCCTTGTATGTTGTATGATAATATTTGAAATGATATCATTCAAAATCTGTACATGTAAAGCATGAAGATAATAAAAGTTTTGTCCAAGGCGAGAAAACTGAATAATGCAGTGGTGAATTTCTACATTGAATTACGGATTAAAGACGATGAAGAATACTGTAGACCACATGGCTTGCTTAAAAGCTTAACTTGCTCTAACACGCTGCTTTGTATATATAATTGTGAAATCTGCCAAGAGGGGAAGCTCATTCACTTGTTTCAATATTTAGCTTGTTCAACAAGTAATATAAATATACATGTTAGCTGGGAATGACAAAGATCTCACGACAAGCTACACTTAACGAACCTTAGCTACCCTAACGAATCTCTTACCTCCTAATAAGATCTATTATTTAAATTTGTTAAGGAAATGATTTGATTTGATTTGATTTTCAATTTAAGACTTTTAATTTTCTCTGGATTTTTGAGAATCTTCTAATTGACGTTAGAGTCACTCCTGGGAATCAACAACTACCTTTTCTTTTCTTCTTAGCCGGATGTTTTCCTTTCTCGTGAGTCCGGCAAGTGCTTGTCATGTTCAGTTCCTGACGACGAGTGAACTTTTTTTCACACTGCAAATGAATATACGAAAGATCATATATTTGAACTGCGGAGAAACATATGAAGACATGATTGATCATCGTAGTTTTGCACACAACTTAAGCAGTTGTGAAATTAAAGCCTGAAAAAAATTCAGGCCTGAACGGGATTCGAACCCATGACTTCTGCGATACCAGTGAAGTGCACTACCGATTGAGCTTTCAAGCCTCCTGGAAGCTGGACAACTGGTTAAGTTGTGTGCATAACTGCGATGATTAATCATGTCATGTCATACTTATCCGTATATTCATTTATGATTATTCATCTTCTACGGCTATATTGCGAGCTCACAATGTGACCAGCTCCCAGATCCGGTATCGCAGAGGTCAGGTGTTCGAATCCCGTGTAGGCCTGAATTTTTCTGGCTTTGACTTCCATGGCGCGTCAAAAGAATATTAAGGGTGCTATGAGACTTGCAGGCCTTTCCGCGTTGCTCGCAAGATTGAAATATTTCAGATAGCTTTGTTGGTCCGTTAGATTTAGATAGTTTGGGGGTAGAGGATTTTCCTTTGAGCCATTGGCCTTTAGATTTATCTCGCAAGTTCACTTAGATTTTCATCACCGTGATCGTCCACCCGAGTTGTCTCGCCCCCTAGACAACTCGAGGTCATTTGTATAAATGTTAGTTTAAATTTTACAACGACACAAGGAAAAGTTAACTCGATCAGGGTAACTCGGGTGGAAGGTTGTCTCGGATACCCGAGACCATATCAATGGGGCCTTAGTTTCAACCTCGTTCCCAGGGCTTTTCCCTTTGAAATTGGGAGGGGCGGAAAACCAAGGACTTATTGAAAGATAACTGTCCTTGTTGTCTCAATTCAGTCATCATAGATTTAAGTCCTTCCGCCCTCCCAATTTCAAAGGGAAAAGCCCTGGGAACGAGGTTGCCATCCACATTATTTTGGTCAGCGGAACAGCATCGAAAAGACGCGCGCATTTCCTTGACAACAACAAACCCTTTCATTAGCAACAAGAAGAACGCGACGAGACATTCGAAAGCTTCTTCAACAAATTATTCGATACTTTTGTTTTTCTTTACCGATCCAAACAAGTTTCGCTGTTGAAACTTTTGCTCAATCATTTAATTCACAGTTGCAATGTCCGCCGAAATTCGTAACGATCTGCACCAAACATCGACAGGAAAAGGACACCATTACAGGTCGCCTCACGGCTTTCCGCCTCAAGGCTTTCGAGTGAGTTTCTTCATTAGTTTTTGTGAGCTTAGTTAACTGACAAATTACACCAAATAGCCTTCTTTTTCAAATCTGCACCTCTAAAGAGCTAAAGCATCTAGCTTTGAACATATGTTTTTAGTTGAGTCGACGGCTTGCACGCCAAATTGAATTCCTTTGCTGAGCTTCGATTCCTTATTAGAGTTTGATGTGTATTTTGTTCAAACATATGTAAGTCAAGTTTATATTTAAAGCTGAACGACATGCCATAAAAACATTTTGAACGCGATTAAGGAGTTACGCTTAGTTGTAGAATACCCCGCCAATGACAAAGAATTCCTGGGAACACTCCAAGGGATATTCCATTGAAACAATTTAATGGAATGTCGTAATGAAACATACAACCTGTTTCAAATAAGTTGGAAGCCTTGGATTTTCAAGTTCTTTACCTGATCGTTTACCGTTTTTAATTAATTAGTATGACAATAATTTTTTTATATTCAATGCATTTCAGAGAACAGTTTATGATGTTTTACCACCAGTCCTTGGTAATCTAGATTACATTACTGACAAGGAACACTTTCAAACAACAACTGGTACAACTCATGATTACAAGGCCCATGGAGGGACACTCAGTAACACGCAATTCAAAAAGGGCCCAGGATCATGGAAAGTTCACTATGTGGAGGACAACATTGCAAAGGTGAACCTCTGTCATAATAGTGTTAAACATCAAGTACATGTAAGACAACAACAACAGCAAAAGATATATTCTGCATCTGAAAACTTTCTGCAGCTGCACTTATTTGCACATGCTTACTTTTATTTATTTTGTATCTCTCTTTAATAGTTGAGTGTAAAACCATGGAGAAGACCTTTGACAATGGGATACCAATGTAGTGAAATGACAGCCCAGTACACAGGTAGACCAGGAGTGAATCTGGACACTGTTTACAATGCAGGAATACAACCATTCAATCTTGCCGATCACCACAGGGAGGGAAATAGTAAGGTATGTTTGCACTTTCTCCTGTTTCCCTCAAAACTTATACTAATTAAAAAGACAATAGAGACAGATCACTTTTTGAACCGCTATCAGCATCCAACCGAAGCCAAGAGCACGTTACGTCTAAGAGCCTTATAATGACTCCCCTCCTGCACTCCTCTTTGAATTGAGAAGTCTGGGTTCAAGTCCTAGCTAGGGACAGTGTGTTGTTTTTTGGGGCAGACACTTCACTCTCACAGTGTCTCTCTCCACCCTGGTGTATAAATGGGTAGCAGGGAACTTAATGTTGGGGGTAACCCTGTGATGGACTAGCATCCCATCCAGGGGGAGTAAAAATACACCTAGTCGCTTTATGCTAGTCAGGTTCTGGAATAAGCTCTAGTCTGATGCACCACTTGGCTTGTGTGCAGACTTTATTTCAGCCTTATAATGGCACTGTAGAGGTCAGTGATGTAGAGAACAATCAATCACCAAAATATGAAGTCATCACGCTAAGTTATTTTAATATATATGAAATTACTTAATTTTATAGGATCTTGTTCCATCAACGATAAACAAAGGTGTTGCTGGTCAGAAGTTCTATCCCAGGGACAGAGGTGTTCTGACGTACCACATGGATCCTTATTTAACCACAACACAGAAAGATCACCGAGCTTTCACTAAGT
>OMLO01005955.1_pt1 | contig 10248 bp, 12 predicted proteins | sample 1674811 | NCBI WGS metagenome assembly OMLO01 (sample SAMN06265003, study PRJEB25207) | coral metagenome | isolation source: Coral host | place: Mexico:La Bocana,Puerto Morelos, Mexico | collected 2008-11-13
GATTCCTTTCAACTGCTCTTTATTCGGTCGGTCCTTGGGCTTTTTGAAGATATTTCCTAACGTTCGTACTGGTTTAAGCGCTGTCTTGATGTTTTCGCGGCTCAAAATCCGTCGAACGCGCTCCGACACTCCTTTTACATACGGGATGGATGTGTATGCCTTCGGACTCTCCTGGATTCTTGGTTGCGTGTTTGTTTTGTTTGGTTCGCCAGCTGATGTAATAAAGTTTTTGGGATAACCGTTAGCTTTTAATAATAACGCTTTCATTAATAACGCATTGTTTCTCGTTTTGTCTTTGCGCAGTTGTTGATGGAATGCACTTAGCTCGGTCCATTAGAGTCTTAACAACAGCGATCGAAAATTTAGAGTGCCGTTTTATATTTTTCAGAACTGTTTTAAACACATTTTTATATTTTAAGCTATGACCACAGATCGCTCCAGCAGTTTTATTTACACTGGATTTATATACAATGTAAATATAATTTGCTTCACCTGTGTAAAGCTTGGAATAGTACTTGTGAATTTCAAAGGTGTGTTTGCATGCGAGAGGTTTAATGTAGCATGACCAGCAATTGCCTTTCTTTTCCTTCTGTTGAGATGGACACCATCTATTCATTGACTCTCTCCCAGTGGAAAAGTTTGTGTCACAGTTGGTAACCAGCCGCAACCAGGGTCCTTCTCCCAATGACAACAATAAAGGCAGAGGAGAGAAACCCCGGGGAGGTCGTCGCCATACTGTCAGAGAAACAATTGAAACTGAGGCAGCAGCAAAAACAATGCATTTGCAGTTCAAGTGGAAATGGAAACCTAGAAATACCTTGGAAAGCCAAGATGGCACCTTCCTCACATTGAAATTGGTGGTATATCAAGCCCTCCTAGACCGATTTTAAATAGCTGTTGTAGATGCAGTAAAAGAATGTGAAAGTCATATCCTGCATCACAGAACAGCACAGGAGAAGTAAGATTCACCTGATCATTGTTTGTGTTACATGTACTTACCAGGGGGATGAAAGGACTTCCCATGATGCTTTGCTTCCAACTATATTATCATTATTTTTTCCTCATGTGACTTGCCATTTCGACATGGACTCCATCAGGTTTATCTCACGGTGTGAGCGACCATTTGATCTCTCGAAGCTGATATATGTTCATTGCATCAATCTAGGAACCAGAAAATTCATTACAGTCACCAGTTTTCCTTGTTTAGAGATATGTTGTTGTGTACTTGGACACTAAAGTTTTCCAAGGGAGTTGGCTGTTCGCTGTCTCTGTTGTGTTCTTGGAGTGACGATTGCAAAGGCAAACTTTCAATCGTCCTGTTATTTTACGGTATCGTATTTGTGTAGAAGTAGCTGTATTTGTGTTCTTGCGTAGGCTATGGTAAACCAAGCAAAATAAGCCTAAAATTATTGTTATTATCGTCGGGTTAGTAAACGTGTTCATCTTAAGTTTACTTGTGTCAAAATTGTCTTTTTTTGTTAACACAGGAATCTGATTCATTCTCCAATTGCTGTCCGTGGCTAGATTTAACAGGGTGTCAGGGCAGTTGCACTGAATATCCCAAATTAACGGCAATAAAAGACTGAATCTTTTGATAACATGTTTATCATTCATTTGAACAAGCAAAATGCTGAGGTGTTAGGTTGACCATTAAAACTACTCCAAAGTCCCTACTCTAAAGTCCGTTTGACAAGTAGCTTGCCTCTGCGCCCAAACGGGCGCATATTCTTGGCTTTTAATGCACCATCTCAGCTTTTCTTGCGGGAATCCCACAAGGCCGCAGTGTTGGAAAAGTAGTTAAGGTCCACTAGACGGGTTAATTTCAACTCTTTAATTCTCTTACAACTTGGGACTGTACTACTGTAACAACAACGCCAACTAGCAAGGATCGATTTCAACACAAAAGCACGAGGTCTTGCATAGCCCATAAGGCTTAGCATGCATAAATGCGTCACGTCCGGTCACACTAACTTATGTCACGCTCACAAGAGTTCTAACATGCAGCCTGGTGAGAACACTGTAAGGCTTGTATTTAGTAAGTGGCCACTGAATAGGGGCTTGACTGTGGTACTAAAGTACTTGTCTGAGGAATAATAGCAAAACTGTACATTGGGAAACTATGATCTAAAATCCAGGTCAAAATAGTGGTGAAAAATGGCCTACAGTGTTTAAGACAGATACTATACTATTATGACCTCCTTGCAATTCAAGCATCTGTATCAAAGTTGTTCTACTCATCTTGCTGACACTTTCATGAGCATCATGAGCTAGCTGCCGAATGTGCAGGGGGCAGGTCTCACCCCTCCTCCTTAACTGCTAAAACTCACCATCAGTACTGGTACCTACAGCAGAAAAAAAAGATATTCAAAGGAGCTTCAGCAACAATGTATGTGAACCATGGGCAGCACCAGGAGAGGAAGGTTCTTACTTGGTGTGTGTTATTGACTTTTTGTCAACAATATCGTCAAATTGTAGATGCTACAACAAGGGATGGTATTTTACTCCAGGCATACATGAAAGAATATCCTTCGTTGATTTGGTCGGCAAGATTGTGAAACCCAAACTGGAACAGAAGAGACATGCTTTGCCTATTTATATCTTTTTTGTTCATTATGTCAAAAAAGAGTACATACCAACAACTTTGAGATGTGCCTTGGTCATTTCAGTTTTGATTTTTTTGGTGAGATCCCTCACTTCCTGATCTCTAATTTCTTTTATAAGGCACATACTGGATCGGAATGGCGTAAAGTTTGCAGATGTGCTGCTTGTTGGCCACCATGAAAACAAGAATGTGTGTTGCATAAATCCACTTTTTCTTGAAGAGTATGGCAAGAATTGCAAATAGCCAGGGGGTTGTTTCAGCCACAGTCTCCAGTTAGGTGCTACTGGTGCTTCTGATTGTGATGAATTCAATTCAGAAATGATAGTAGTGATTTGCTCCTTGAAGAGGGATGCCTATTCCAATAGTGTCTGAAATTCTACAATATTCTAATTAAGGCTTTTCAGAGTCCAACTGGGATGCTGGGGTTGTTGAACTTTGAACGAAAAGACTCTACTGCTTTTTGGAGACGATCATCAGGAAATGCAATGTTTTCCTCTAAGGCAGTAATCAGTGCTGCAAATGCAATAACTAAATCTTCCCTGCTGATGTTATTGTCTTAAGTTATTGTTTCACAGCTCGATATTCTTGTTTCATACTCCCTCCGTACATCCTGCAGCTTACCATCCAGCAAATCCACGTCACCATTCCACTCTCTTAATTGCAATGTCTCCTTTAAGGCTGCTTTCACAATTGTCCCATCAGCCTATATCCAAAACCGACCCTTGGGGTTGCATTTCACTAATTCTTTTACTGCTTCTATCTGAAAACCAAAAATCAATATGAGCCAAAGTAAAGAAGTGCTTACTTGTTAGACAAACAACAACTCTATTTATTTACTCACACATTTACAATTTTATAAAACTATTCTGGAGAACTAGTATATCACTTAAGTTGAAAATGTAAATTGGCCACCATAACGAGTTAAAAAGCTGACATTTCAAGCATTAGCCCTTCGTCGGAGCGAATGTGGGAAAATGTGGGTTTATATGGAGAAAGTGGAGCTACACTATTGGTGGGAACAATGCGACAAGAAAAACATGAATAAACAACCATAAATGTAATAAGGCTTAACCATAAATGTAATAAACTGGCTATGACTTCCAAATCAAGGGGCTACAAACTTGCCATTCTCATTCTTCGTGAAATTGACCATAAACTCTATGGTTGCTACATTGATGACTGTATAGGCGCTACCTCCTCTACCAGAGAGGAGCTTACTCAATTCATAACCTCAGTCAATTCCTTTCACCTGGCTCTAAAATATACCTGGGATATTTCCGACAATTCTTTATCCTTTTTAGATATCAAAGTTTCAGTTGAAGGCAACGGTTTATGCACTAGTGTGTATTACAAACCTACAGACTCACATAGTTACTTGCTGTATTCATCTTCGCATCCATCTCATGTTAAGAATTCGGAATCCATTGCCTTTTCTCAATTTCTAAGACTTTGTCATTTATGTAGTGATGACTCTGATTTTTTCCACAAATGAGAGTCCTTTGAAAAGAGTTTTTTTTTTGAGAATTTTTTGAAAAGCTGGTTAACCTCTCACTGTCGTTCAAGTGGGTCACCACCACATGCAACTTATTGATCGACACTTATCATTTTAACAAACGTCACAAAAAGAACCACATTCTGACCGCATTCCATTCACTCTCACATTTCACCCTCGCAACCCCTCAGTTAAATCCATTATTCTTAAAGACTTTAAATTACTCCAAAACGATCCAGGGACTGGTACTATTTTTTCGCAACCTCCATTGTTCATTTTATTCAAACACGACAAAAACGTAGGCAATTTTTTGGTCAGAAGTTCATTCCAAACTAATGACCAACCTGGCACTTTTAAATGCGCTTGCACACGATGCAAAACTTGTCCCTTCATTCACAACGCCAACAAAATATCGGGACCTAATTAAGCGATCCATTAAGATTACTGATCACTTCACGTGCACCTCCACCAACGTCATCTATTGCATAACTTGCACTTATTGCAAAAAGATATACCGGTACATTGGCGAAACAGGACGACGGCTAGGTGAGGTCAGCAGCACCTTTCAGTATTTCAACTTCCAATTTAGCGAAGGCCATTCACTTTTTGTTGGCTGCAAGTCTTTGTACAAGGCAACAAACTGTACCAGTGCCACATCCTCTTTCCTCTGCCAAACACTCCTTTGCTTCTTGAGTCAAATTTTAAAACTTTTGGCGAAGTATTGACTCCTGTAAGTCTCGTGACTAATCTTGGTTGGGGTACCTCTGTTTATACAGAATTAATATTATTCTCAATGATGAAAAATACAAAATGTAAAGTTTCAAAATCTTCAATTATGCAAAATAAAAAGCTTAAAATTTATACCAAAAAAGAAGATCAAGACTAAAGAATAAGGAAATCTGGGAAAAGAAAAACTGCACAAATAAACAATGTGACAACTCTTCTGACCAGATGATGGAGGGAAAATTCATCAAATTTTTGAAGGGTCTTTTTGTCAGCGGCTTGTTTGGTGTGTTACCTGTCTCTACATGTAACCTCTTCTAATCCATATTTAATACACTCTGTTGATAAAACAGCTGAAAAGAAAGATTTCCTTTCACAAGGGAAACACAGACAATCAAGCTAACTGGAGTACAGATGTAGATCTGATACGTATCAACGCCCTAAAGTCTTGATAAGGTGATCTGGAACGCCACGAGCAGCGGCCTTAGTTGCCACCCCAATACGGAAACTGTGGCCAGAGTATGAGACCGAGTAACCTGCTGCATGCAAGATTGCCTGCACAGAGGAGGACAACTGCTGCTGAGTGAGTGGACGACCATTGCTAAACACAAACAGTGGCCCTGGAGTAGACCAACGCTGAGACAAGTATGAGGCACACGGAATCCACGCTGTGACTGAGGTAGATATCACAACCAGCCCGGAAAGGGTCTGTCTTAGAACACTTGATATGGATCTTGAAACAAGAGGCGTTCACCAACGAATCTGGTTGCAGGTCAACTGTCTTGTGAGTACTAGGGTGGAAGACAGATTTCACCGTGAACTTCCCAACCCACAAAAAACCCCAAAATCCCAAACAGCAAGCGGCCACAACATCACGCGGTCTGCTGTGGACAGGTTCAGAGAGTGCTGGATAACCCTCGGCGACACAGGACCCTGAACACGCTTAATGCCCCTGAGTAAGAATCGCCAGCATGGACAAATAACGCAGTAATAACATGAGACTCCGCCACCACCAACTCATTATCGCACAAAAACTCGACCTGCCGAGCCACCCACTGAGAGCCCCACAGAGAGGCTGCGACGATGATAGGGAAAAGTTCCTTGTACGGAATTGAAGAAGGCTTTTGTACAGTGGGGCATGGAGCACATTGTAGATCATGTAATAGTTCATTAGTATTCAGATTTTTGAAGTCACGATATTCTATGGTACTGTGGGTTTGATTTCTTTGCTTTCTGGAGTATTTACGTCTAATAAAGACTGGCAAGTGGTCTGAAAGACCAATATCTGGTACAGAGATTTCAGTAACAAAACCAGGATGCGTTGTGTAGACATGGTCAAGACAAGTTGAGCTCACGGGACGTGTAACTTTGTGCACGAGTTGACTTAAATTTAGGCTTTTTAATGCCTATCGATGCTAATCGATGTTGTTTGTAGACATGAGTATCCAAGAAGTTTATATTAAAGTCACCAAACATATACATTTCTTGGTTTCTTAAATAAGCAGTTTCAATGTTAAGCTCCAGTTTGGCATCCATGTCTACCATTGAAGAAGGAGGGCGATAAAAAGCTCCTGTGAGTATCGGGCAGTTTGATTTATGGGGGTAGACTTGTAACCAGACAGTTTCTAAATCCATTTCTTCCAGGCTTGTGATTCTATCGACTTTTAGTTTGTCAGCAACGTAGACTGGAAAATTCCACCGCCCTTCTTGGTTCCTTGCCGGTCTTTCCTGAAGAGCGTGTAGCCAGGTACTTCTAGAACGCAGTCAGGTTTGTTGGGTTTAAGAAATGTTTTGAGGAGAAAAAGCACATCGGTTTCTTGACGTCTAGTGGTTAGTAATAACCTTATCTGCTCAAACTTAGTGTCCGTTAGATTGTTTACGTTCCACTGTCCTAGTCTGAGACCTTTTACCCTGGATAAATGGACTGTCTTGTCATTCTTGTTTTCGCTTGGAGTAGTTGGGCCAGGATTCGGGTTTACATCAGAGGCCTTGAAAATTTCGAGCTCCAAAATACGAGGATTGAAAGTTGAAGCACCATTTGTAGTATATTTCATCACAGAGTGAAGGAATTTTCGCCTGAAGTTCTTTGGTTGGAATGTTGAAGCTGCCTTTAGTCCCAAAATGGCCGCGCTCGTTGGGCCTTGCTTTGTTGCTGAATCACATTGCTGCTGATATCTACCCAAATTTCCAATATAATCGCTTTCAGAGAAGTTATGATTGTAATAACTTGCTGAGAGAAGCACAAACACTTCGAAAACCAATTGTAGTACTCGAAAATTTAGCCTTTTCATTGAGTAAGACGCCATGGTCGAGCTTTGCCTAATTCACTGGGTAAAAATCAAGTTAAGTTATTCATTCTGAAAGGCATGTATACCAAACGCAATGTGCCCCTCGGGTGAGGACAAGTCCAAGATCAAATGCCATTTTCCCGGCTTATTATTCTTGGGTATCACTCCAAAATGGCTGACGTGCAGAGTTGACGCCGTAGGAGACGAAAATGGCCCAGCTACCCTGCGGGCGGACACTTCAGATTGTAGGTAAGGGTCAATCACGAATGGACATTCCAAGGAGGAGCGCATGTTGGAGGAAGCTGATTTAAGTGACACAGAGGAGGGCTCAAAACCTATCCGAAATCCTTTGCGAATTCCTGAAATTACGAACACCACTGCTGACCTATTGGGATGATGGCGTAATTCTAACTGGAACTGATCTAAACACAATGGTGAGACTTCTGCAACTGGGGCTAATGGCGAGAAAAGGACATCGGTGATACTGGCTCACTGAACAGGAACCAAACAAAGCAATTTAGCCATGCAAGGCAGTTCATTCTGTGGGCGAGGCAACGTAACAGAACTATATACTATATACAAAGACATCACAGGGGCCCTCTAGCCCGTCAGAACCGTCTCCCCCTCCTGCCTGGAGAGGGGGAACATGAGTGATGTCCGGCCAAGTGAGGAAAGGGGCAGGAGATTGGGCTGGTTCAACAGCAGTTGCTGTGGCGAGGATGTTGCTGGTAAACGCAAGTGAAAATTATAAAGATCCAAATTCATTTTGGACGAGTCACTCAGACCTGACGCAGCTGCATCCTTCCTGAATTTAGATCATACTCCAGCCATGCCCTACCAGAGAACTCACGCACTGTCTGAATAATAAGCCGACCACCGCTGTGGATGGGCTGCACACAAAACAATCTGAAATAATGGTGAAGGCCTCGGTCCAAGTCAGGATGTCAGTGATCTAAACCTGCTGGCATTTAGATTTTGAGACCAAGAGCTTTCCCTCAAGGAACATTTGAGGCTCCTGTCTCACTGCTCGAAGATTGATAGAAACCATGGACAATGATTGCCAAAATCCCAAACAGCGACGGAGGCAACAGTTTTTGAAGAAAACAGGCAGGAAACACCGAGGAATTAGAACTCCACTCAACACCGCAAGTGAACAATGCCTTGTCGACAACAGAGGCAACAAGAAGCAAGACGAATGCCTGAAAAAAAAAAAAAGAGAGAAAAACCCAGCCAAGGAATGAAGAACTCCTCGACTCTCCAACAGAACGAATAAACACTGAAAAAGCTACTCTAAACTGAACGCCACACCAATAAACCCAGGACTGAAAGCACATGGGATGGATACACATGTACCAGATGAGAATACCGCTGGACGGAAGTCGGCCCCAGCTTACCAGCAACCATATGACAGCTAGTAACACAACAAACACTAAACGCCACAAACACTAATTGCTACAAATGCCATGAACACTTGTATGCCACTGACAAGGCTATGCTTCTTGTCATTAACTAATTGACATGTTTTCAGCCACTCAGAATGCAGAAATTGTTGCTTGTATATTATTAAGTAGGAAAATTGATATATGAATGCAAATCAAAGTAAGTGTTGAAATTTAAATTACTAAATGTAGTCAAAAGAAAGCTGCCAAACAATTCGCATGTTATTCTTATACCATTAATGAGCATGCATAACTTTACCCTCAACCTTAGGTGCCAGTCGCTACATGTAAACGGAATGAACAGATTCAACATTAAAAAAAGTACACAAAAAAACCCATCACTTCTTATTTCTCCAAGGAAGTGGAATGGGATGGAAAAGCACAATGTATTGTAAAGAGGTGATCATTGGTGTTGATTTCTTCATTAACACTGAACCCAAGAGGGGACAACATTTCCCAAATAATATGCTATTTGCTGGATTGGCCCTTCTTTAGATTGACACCAAAACTGTTTCTGTGCAAAGTGGAATTAGCAGTAATGTTATGAAATTAAAAGCCTGAAAAAAATTCAGGCCTCAGTTAAGGCTCAAGTTGTGTGTACAACTGTGATGATCAACCATAAATTCATATCTTTCTCTGCAGTTAAAATATATGATATTTCATGTATTCATTTACATTCTTCACTTTCTACGGTTATATTAAGAACTCGCAATGTGACCAGCTCCCAGATGACTTGATAGTTCAGTTGTGTTTGGGTATTGCAGAGGTCATGAGTTGAATCCCGTTCAGGCCTGAATTTTTTAGGCTTTAATTTCACAACTGCTCAAGTTGTGTGTATATCTGCGATGATCAACCATAAATTCATATCTTTCTCCGCAGTTCAGATATATGATATTTGATATATTCATTTACTAGCTAGTAATGTAAGCAAAGCACATTGCAATAACGCTGCAAACCTCCATGGAACCCCCAACATAATAATAATTATTGGTGAAGCTGCTGCATTGGCTTAGTTTTAACCTTGCCTAAATTCTAGTTAGCCTAATGAAATAGAAAACATTTCTTGCTGTCCACCATCTTTTGTGCTTTCTCTTTTGAAAAAAAGTGTTTTGTAGCAAAGTTCAAAAGGTTGACAATTACAAATACAAATTTAGACTCACCTAGGATTCATCATGCAAAGGAGGAAAATGTACCTTTCATTCAGTTTTACTGTTAATTGTTTCTTGGTGAGCCAAAACTAAAACTAAATTTTAAAGTTGAACAAGCATGGAAACCTAGCTGGAGATCACTGGTCAATATTACAAGTTGGTTTACAGAGCAATCAATGGAGGCATAAGAAAAAGCGAGGCATATCTAAAGAAATGTTTCTTCAAATTATTGAAATTGAAAACTCATCCAGTGCACTCAGATACATATTGAGATAGAAACAGTCTACAGTTTCTGACTAGCTTTCTTGCTGACCACTTACAAAACTGTCTGGACATGAAGAGACTACCCATGTGGCAGCAGTATCAAATTTATGAAAATTTGAATTACAAATTTCATTTCATGTTTTAAAAACTGTTTTTACTTATTTCTTTCTTTTATTTTGTAAAAAAGAGCCCCAACTTTGTACAATTTTTTTTTTTATACATATATTTTATTATAGCACAACATACATCGCTTACAAAGAATACAATACTAACAATGTTCACATTACTTACG
>OMLO01005956.1_pt1 | contig 10247 bp, 10 predicted proteins | sample 1674811 | NCBI WGS metagenome assembly OMLO01 (sample SAMN06265003, study PRJEB25207) | coral metagenome | isolation source: Coral host | place: Mexico:La Bocana,Puerto Morelos, Mexico | collected 2008-11-13
GAACAGCAGAAGGCTCGTTCACAGCAAAGAAATGGTTTGGGCATCGCGCTGGTCGGTCGCCTTGCGCGCATTCTATACGCAAATTCTTTCTTTGACTTATAGTTTTTTTTCTTTGAAACTTCCGCCCCCGGCTTGTCCGGGCACTACTGGTAAGAAATCGTCAGCAGTCGCGGTTGCCATCGACTTTGCTTAGCCAAGCTCGACATTGAGCTGTGGATGCATTTTTTCCTGCAAAGCACAGGTGCATGCAGCGCTCCACAAGCCGGGCGCAAATGTCTGAAACGGTCACTGGAGATGCCAGTTCCAATCAGTTCATACTCCAAGGCCCCCTTTTCGCCTGGCCCAAAAAAGTGCTGTTGCCATATGTTCCGATCCAATATGTTGTGAGGGGACCTGAAATTCTGAGCTACAAGTTGGAGTCAGCTTGTCTTTGTTTTTTCGTAGCTCCAAGGCATCCTGGGCTCTTCGCAATGACAAGGTGCGGCACTTTTATCGCCAGTGTGTTGCCTCGAGACCCGTGACAATGCATGACGATGCTCAAGATCAACAGAAATGACTACCACATGAAGAGCAGGAAACTGTTTAAAAGAAATGATGCGTTCACTGGGATTGTTGATCTCAAACTTCATGCCTGTCCAAAAACTCGTTTGAAAAGAAAAAACGCGTTTGGAATCATGTCATACTCCCAAAATAGCCGGATCGGTGTAGCGAGTCCGCCTGAAAAAACTCACCATTAACGCTGCTCTGGGTGAACGAGGCATAAGTTAACAAACATCGAGGTCCTTCTGAATTTAAATTTAGAACCAGTTCTCACGGCGAGAAATTTGTTGTGTGCCTGAGGCCAGAAATTCAGATCCGGCTGGTGGCGAGGAAATCAGATCCTGGCCGCGGCTAGCATCCAACGGTAGGTCCTAGCCATGGCCTTTCTTGAAGCAGGAACCTGCAACCCAGCTGCATAGATTCCGCCTTTCTAGCCTAGCCGAAAGCAGCTCTTTGGGAAGCAAATGAAAGCGGCTAGCACCTATGTGATTAACGAGGCCTTGGCTGATGTGTCGCAAAATGGTACGTCTCTTCGGCACTGTGCTGAACCACTCCGGGACGACCAGGCCGGAGCTGAGGCAAAAAATTCATGGCGACCAAAATGCCGGTTGGAAGAAATTGATAGGAAAATTGGCCCAAATTTTAGGCATATGAACCATGTGCAACATCAGTCAACCCAGGGAGATGATGCGCAGCTTCTCATTTTTCAGGAGGTGTGCCTGGCAGCTGTGCGGCAAAATGGCCGTGCTTTGCGTCATGCTTCGGAGACGCAGCGGAACAACAAAGAGGTGGTGGATGCAGCACTGGAGAACTGCACGGAGGCACAACTCTGAGGGGGTCCATGACGACCACAATCCACCCAAACAGGAGAACATGTAGTGGAATCAAGACAAGTCAGCGCAAGTTTCGGATTGATTTTGCTTTTCTCAGTATGTAAAAAATTGGTCATATGATTAAATGGAAGATTTGAAGCAAAGATGTGATGTTGACCTGTCCCCTAGGCGCTCCCCTACGCCGGGCCGGATCTGAAGAAGGTCCAAGCAGTGGAGAGTCAGATGATTTTAGTGTGGGTACCCTGATGATAAAGTTGCATACCCATGTATACTCTCAATGGAATTAAGATCTCCCACCTCCGGAAACAGAAAATCGTGTCGAATATTGCCTGGAGAGGGGCTATGGATTTTTGATTGATTTGTCCGTTTTTTTTCCCCTCCTCGAATTGATATGATATAAATACTACAGTAGCAGGGTGAAGTATGTACACACCTCACGACGGAAAAATCCACCATGAAGTTTTAGGATTAGGGAATCTCTGACAATTCATATCAAATCACGATCAAATGTGCCTAGAATACAACAATCATAGTGCTTCAAACACATTCACCGCAGATACTTCTATACTTCTATTATAGTTTGATTTCAGGTTGCTCCGCCGCTCCGTTCTCTTTCACTGAACTTCCCAGTAGCAGGAGTGGGAGGACATCCTGACTGGCCGATGGAAGGAGGCAGGATTTCATCTTCAACGGCGGCAAGCTGGTCAGATTCTGAACCAAATTAAGGCCTGAGAACCCACTGCGGAAAGCCATAGCAGTGGTACTTGAAAAATAGACATTTCAAACCTACCTTGAAAGAAGATTTTTTGACAACAGTACATGTCAGATTCAGGACCTTCGAATGTATCCTCTAGCAATTGTCAAGGACAAGGGAGGAGCAACTAGGATCTGCTTGTTTTTATCGCTGCCGATGGCGAAAGACTTTCCCACCTGTACAAAACCTGGGTGTGGTTCAAAGTGATGGACCCTCCCAAAAATAGACCAAGCGACTTAGTTATTGAGAGGCAAATCCATGCAAATCCACCCAAATTTATGGGTTTTTGGTTGGCATCAGATTGCAAGTAGGTCAAATCATTTTGAGCCACAACCGAACTTGTCGCTCCTCAAAATCTGGAAATTCTGTTGAACATTTCAAGAGCCGCTCAACGACTGCTCATCCAGTTTCACTGTGACTTCGCAACCAATGTGGGGTCCAAAAAAGGGGGCGAAACATGCTTGAAAAACAGCCACCCAAGAAGAGAAAGAATCAGGTCTTTGCAATGAGATCGTTCATGAGGGACTGAGTGCTTGTTCCAATCAGCACTTGGCCATGCTTCTGCGAGCAGTTGCTAGTGTGAGCTATGACGCTTAAAAGCAAAGAATGGGAAATGTCAAAAAACATGATGAAAATCGGAATAGATTCTATATATATAGACATATAGTCAAGAAACAATGATGTGCCGGCAAAGGTGCAAATAAACACACCAGCTACAACTAGAAGTTTGCCCCTAAGCAGCGCATGTAGCAAGTGATGTGGTGGTGATTGCCACTTTAGCACTCTGTTTGCCATGGCCAGCCTAAAATTGAAAGCTGCCCTACAGATCTTGAAAACCCATGCTTCTGATAGCTTCAACGAAGGCTGCATTTCCAACTGCCAAGTCTGAAACTTGCCTGCAATGGTTGTATTGCTGCAGCAGTAAAAAGCTGGATGTATTGTAAATTGTAAGTCAAAAAGACAATTAACGATATATAGACAATTCTAGATGACCAGGAATGAAAATTCCGAAACCGGTTGATATTGGTTGTGTATATTCAATTCCAACCACTGAGGTGCACAACTTGCGCTGGAACAAGGAGATGTCCATCAGGTTTCAGCATTGTGGTCTCAAGGAGCTTCTTTGCATCTGGATTGCAACATTTGAAGATTGAAAAAAACGTTTGGAATTCACCTATTGGAAGTAATCCCTTGCCCTTGCTGTTTTTAATGCACATTTATGCAAAAAGCTTGCGTGCATGTATGTAATCTATATCCATCTCTATATTGCATATATCATATAAGTATTGGCATAAAATAGTATGCGTACATCTCACATACACAAGTATCCATGCAGAATCTATGACTAGCATCCATCTGGTCTTCAGCACCTTGTCATGAGTTGGCTCATCACGGCTTCTGGTCCAAGGTACTTTGACTTCGACGACTTGGATGATCAGGAAGATCAGGGAGCTGCAGCCCTTCCGGAAACACCATCACTTCCTTCAAAGCCAAGGTATCTTGGATCAAATTGTCCCTACTACCGTACCCAAAAAGAACCAGATGCAGCCCACGAACGGGAGTTAAACAAATCTAAAGTATGGAGCTGAGTCATGTAACCTGGATGGTCCCCATTTGAAAGAAACTCAGCGAAACAATGTGAAATACATCCGAAAAGATCGTTTCAATTTTCGTGTTTGAATACTCAGGTTGGTCGGTGAAGCTCATACTGCGAGGGCTTGCATGAGTTTTTTTTGATCGTGGTAGCAGCAGTGTCAACTCTTGGTATTTTCTTCAACACTTTTCTACAACATTTGTTTGTCTACAACGCTCTTCTGCAACACTTCTCAACGACACTCTTCTCCACCGTTCTCCACCACTTCTCTCTACCACCACTCTCCTTCGGCCACTCCGAAAATACACCTGGCACGAAATCAACGCAACAAAACATCGCCATACAAAGCAGAACGTAATGGTACAGACCCAGCCAAACACCACTCAAAGCTACGTAGGCTTCAGTGCACTTCACAACAGCGATGAAAAGTTGTGACCTCCCAAAACGATGGCCCTGCCATGGCAACAAACATATCAAGAACTGTGAAGTGAAGGACATACTGTACAGCATCTATCAAATTCAGTGCGCCGACTGAAAACACACTCTGGGCGGTTGCGGGAGGGTTGCATTCCTCAGATGGTGATAGAGCTCACAATGATGTGCCCTTGATGTGGCTCCTGGAGTGTCAGTCGATAAACCGATAAAAGCTGAAACACTTAGGTTTGTTGATGGTGTGGTCACCTTGCACATCATATCAGCCCTTTGGTCAGCAAAAGTACCCAAATTCTGGACATTCTTGTCATTTCGTCTCCTTCCCATGTCCAGGCAAAGATGTCAATTTCAGGATCCTTCATCAACAGCTCTGAACGGTGTACTGAGGCAATGACAGGTGAGGATCTTTGCACCTTAACTAATATGGCCTTGAGCTCCAACCTACGGACCATCAAGGTTTGGGGATATGGGAGGTATGGGGATGGGTTTTGACGCTGTAACCTGGTTGGAATTTTCCACCAAATTTCAAGTGTTTTCATATATCCTTGACATCCTATAGGCATTTCCTCTCAACAAAAAAAATATCCGTGTTGGTTTTCTTTCGTTTCGAATGATGTGTCAAACGCCGGTGGGCCAATGGTAGTGAATGGGATGGGTGGTTGCCTGGTAACCCCGCTCTCACCACGTTCTGCAGGAACGGATCGAACGCCTGGAGGGGACCAGTTTGAATATGCAGAAGTTGTTCTGCTTGGATGGCCAGGTGGCTTGCAGCAGATGTACCGGCATCAGTTGATGGCACAGTTTTTTTTGTCCTGCCAAAATGTGACGAGGTCGCACAAGATCATGATCTCTTGGTAGATCTCCTTTCAGATGGACCTCCTCAGCTGATGTTTGTGCGATCTTCTCCACGCTGGGCTGGACTGTGAATCCTTTGCCATTTATGTCATGCGGTGACCTTGACATATACCTCTGGGAGCGCATTTATGCCAGGACTTCTGGAAGAAATTGCCCGGGGTGAAGTGGAACTTCAAGACCTTGATGAAGGTGCAGCAAAGTGATAAGTTTCCTTTATTTATTTGACGTAAATCTCCCCGCGCTGTTATTTTGTAGGCGCCCGCAACGATCGTGGGCTCGTCCTTGCTGCTGTGCGAGCAAGTCAAGGAAGAGCTTTGGAGTATGCACCTTGCTCAGGGCACACAATAAAGCAAACATCATTGTCCAACCGCATTTGAGTGTCCATCGGCATGAAGTGATTTTGTGGGTGAGGGATGTTCTTGTTCAGCATGATTCACAATTTTCAATTTGTCAGATGCAAATGGGGGAGATGCTTTGCAGTGCTCTGTGGCATATAAGGTGTTTCTTGCACCGTGAAATGCGTAGAGACGCGGATCAAAGATATTTGTTTTGCAGGTTTCTTCAGGTTTGTGAGATGTGCAGACTGTATAGATCATGTATGGTGCAGGCAGTTTTTGGCTCTCTCAGTTGCATGAGCCCACATGGCTAGCATTTTGGACCAGATTATGTGGATTTGGGGTTTGATGCTCTATTGGCTTTTACCCCTCGCAGCTCACGGGTGGTGGTGCGAGACAAGTGCTGTCACCGGTTGTGTGGGTCATCCTCGGCACTTTGTGCTTGAAGCATCTTCCGCTGACGCTTTCCAGAAGTTCGAGGCTGGAATTTGAAGAACGAAACAGCTTTTTGTTTGGCAAAATGACTAGGGGTTAGCGAGAAAACTGATCGGTTTGCGACAGAGTGTTCTTGTCCTTTCATTTCATACCAATATCTTTGTTGGAGGAAACCCGAAATGGGCCATGTGGCAAGCAAACCACTGTAGGTCTTCGAGACCGTTCCTGTCGCACTTGATGACCAGCATCTCGTGGTAGACTGGGACAAAGATGGCGATCTTGACATCATCAAGATGCCAGGTACTGGTAAGGCGATGGAGTTGTACGAACAGCTAGATGGGCACTTTGTGAAGAAAGAACCCAGTCCCTTTAAGGATGTGAAAGCCTTTCCGTCGTGTGCCCCAGCCGTGGTTGATTGGAACGGTGATGGTCACCTTGACATGCTTGTAGCAACCTTAAAAGGAGTGAAGTACTATGAAAGGACACCGATTGGAGGACTTGAAGAAAAGCAGGGCAGCAACAACCCTTTCCAAAGCATTGGCGGTATTCATTATTGCGGACATTTCAGTATTGCTGACTGGGATGGTGATGGTCACAAGGAAATTTTCATGACAGATCTTGCCGATTCGTTGCTCTACTTTAAACAGTCAAATGGAAGATTCGAATTCGTCGAAGCCAATCCATTCTTGAAGATTCAAAATCGCATCAAATTTCGCAAGCCTTTGATGGTGGACTGGAACAATGACGGACTCATGGATTTGGTCTTGGTTCAGCAGCCATTGAGGCCAGCATAGTTGCTAAGAAGGGTCACATGTTGTTGTATATTGTAGGAACAAGGGCTTGTTGAAGGTGCAATAAGTGTAGCAATTCCAGTCACACTTGAAGTAGTGCAGTTGCTATCGCAGTTGGGGCAAAAAGTGTGTCATGTGTCGAGTCGTCTCAGTTCACGGATCATTTTAAACTTGTGACCACCATCAATCGTTGAGACAGAAGAGTTGGTGCTGACGCGGCTGCAGGCTACAGTGGAGTCAGGTGTTCAAGGACATCGAGAAGCCCACAGGCGATACGTGCAAAGTGCTAGTGTTTCTACAGGATGATGCTGGAAACCTGTCTGAAACTTCAGAGCCCAGTGGAATTTTTGAGAACGCGGACTGTAGGCCGGGTGACTAAATCTGGATGTTTGCAGGGCTCAATGGAAGATTCTTGAACACACCTGAGCGGCAGGTACACGGATGTGGTCCTTGCAGATGTAGATGGAGACCATGATCTCGATGCCGTTTTGGGAACAGAAATGGCACTCCATGTCTATGAGCACAAAAGTGACCACTCCTTGTCATTGCCAAAACGGCAGCAAGCGGCTACTTTTCCTGTGAGCCACATAAAGTTGTCCGGGCACACGCACTTGTTGAGTACGGACCCCTATATTGAAGACACACAGCCGTTAAAAGAACACTATGGTGGCTATCGTCCTTATTTGGCAGACTGGGATTTGGATGGTGATTTGGACATGGCAATACTGAGCGATTCGCCGGTGTTTCATGACTATGTGAGGCCTCGCCTTTTTGAACATAATGCCGATGACAGTGTAACCGAACTGGATGGCTCACCGAACTCCTCATGCCCTTTGAATTGGAGTCATCCCTTCAGTGTGGCCGACTTTGATGGTGATGGCCAGTTAGACCTTGTCGGCATGCGAGGGATTGATCTTATGGACTTGGAAGTGTTGGTGTGTATTCAAACCGCAGAGGGGTATGTGGTGATGAAGCAGGCCGGTTCAACATGTTTACAGTAACCACCAGGTAGATCTAGGTAGGAGGTAGTAGAGGAAGATGAAGCCTACAGAAAGATGGAATATGTATACAGCACAAGTACTATATACATAATTATATAATATCATGATAGATATCTAAGAGATAGTTCGATAGAATATAAGATATACATAGATCGATATACATACATATATTCGTTTTCAACATCATTTCTATTTATCTATCATATATTTCGACACATTCGTTGGTTGGTTGGTTCGTTCGTTCGGTCGTTCGGTCGGTCGGTCGGTCGGTCGGTATGCATGTGCAGTGACATATGCATGTTTGACGGGAAGAGGGACATCTGGTTTCAGACCAACAAAGGGGTGACCAAACATTTGCAGGAAAGGAACCCCTTTGCTCGGATGTCCAACATCTCTTCGGCTCGTCCCACTTTCTTGGATTGGGATGCAGATGGTGATGTAGACCTGATTTACCAGGACATACAGCAGAAACTACAGTGGGTAGAACAGCTCCAAAATGGTACTCTCAACAGCCCTCAGCGTCTTCCGGTGCCTGAAATCCTCGACTATGTGGCAGCTGATTTTGATGAAGATGGAGACATTGACCTGGTAGTTGCTCTTCCAAATCTTGAACGTTGGAAGTATTATGAGAGGAGAGAAGATGGAAGTCTTGATGAAGTTCTCGACAACCCTTTCGATAACTCAGTTTGGCGGACTGTCGCGCCTTCAATGGCGAAAGAGAGCTCCTTGGTACCACGGGGTTTGTATTCCACATTGGGCGATTGGAATGGGGATGGTGCTCCGGACCTAATTGTGTTGGATGGAAAAAGGGTGTCGCTGCTTTTGAACAAGCCACTGCAGACCTTCATCGAGCACACCGGAGTCGATAACCCATTCTCAGATATTCACATTGCAGCACCCCTAGGAGATTCGTGGAACATGGTTGACGTTGACGGTGATGGAAATTTGGACTTTGTGTATTTGCCATCTGGAATGAACCTTGTACCTACTCGGAAGCAATTGCTGCCTGCCAAGGAGGAGTACAAGTACTTCAAACAATTGAAAGATGGTAAGTTGGAACAGCGAGATGGCAGTGCAAACCCGTTGCAGGCGGCTCCAGTAAGTTTACTCAATTACTCTGAATGGGTTTTTCGGAAACCACATTCGAACAATGGCATGAACCATGTTGTCGCAGATGTTGATGGCGATGGAGATGTAGATATTGTGCATGCAGATCACCGTGGTTTCATGTATGCAGAGCAGCGGAATGGGACGTTTACCGTTTTAAACGGCCTGGACAATCCATTTCACTTGGGTCTCGAAGTCGCAATTCAGTGTGCTGTGCATTTTTTGACTTTCCCTTCCAGTTTTCTCCATTGTAATTGTTGGGTTGAAGTCATGGTTGAAGCTGTTTCAGTCGGTGCAGGCATTTCGAACTCCTTGCAACATTCAACTCTCGACTGTTGGACCCTAGTGGATTTTGATGGTGATGGGGACCTCGACATCGTAAGAACGGTACCTCCAAACCGCAGTGGATATGGCGTGAGTCCAGGGTCACAAGAGTGGAAGCGCCTGTTATGGACGGCCAGAGAAGTGCAGTACCTTGAGCAAGCAACTTGGCGGCGAGGTACCCACATGGCCAAACCGTCTTGGCGTGTGACAAGTTCAGAACTGAGGCGATAGAAAATTACGGGTGAATATGTATCACGGTAGCATACACCCTTACTGTCTTATGATGGGCTTGGGTGCCTATGCTTGCAAGTTGGTATATTTGGGACTTACTGGGAAGATGCATGTGACACTACACCATTTGTATTATTTTCAGTGCAAAATTGAAGGTTCTTCAAATGATTGACTCCTCGTTTGAAGGAGATTGTTGAGATGGATGTTTGGGCTAGGTGGCTACATGGCTACATGCTAGGCTGACCTGTGAGCTGTTGAACTTTAACAGCTTTAGCTACTGAGGCGTCTCCACGGCACTCCCCAGCTTCCAAATCCAGCTTCAAGCTGCGTTCTGGCAATGACAACCCCTTTCGGAGCGTCAATTTGACTCCCGGCGGTGTTTAAGATTTACAAGCATATCATGTATAAATGACGTACCAACTATGAATACGGAAGCTATTTCCTTGTGACAGATCCAATCCTGGGTGGAACCCCAGAGGAACCTGACGGTAACCTTCCCCCAAATGCATGGAAACTTGAAATATCATCAAGATAGTCGAGACACTGACGATGAGGGAACATGAAAATCTCAAAATCACTCGAAATCATTCATCTCCTTCCAATCTCTCTCAAGCCTGTTCTTTGAAGACATATGTTTTGAACAACGAAATTCTCAGATTCACTTGAAATCATTCAAATCTATTGAATTTCTCTCAGATTGGCTTTTCTTTGCAATTGCATTTTACGATGAATATAGGTTTGACCTCATATACACTCTTGGATTCTCGAAATTACATCGATGTTTCCTCCCCCTTTCTCTACCCCAAAATGCCGCCACTATGATTCTTTGTTTCCATGTCCACTTCATTGAGCTGCATGAGCTGAACAAAAAGAACGGCCTGCTGGGAAAAACATCGCACTTCTCTCCAAAATCTTCTCTCTTTCCAACGCTTCTCCAGCAACAGTTCTACAACATGTTTCCAGCCTCACTGTTCCCAACACCTCTCCAAAAATTCCCCCGCACCGCTTCTCCACA
>OMLO01005957.1_pt1 | contig 10246 bp, 8 predicted proteins | sample 1674811 | NCBI WGS metagenome assembly OMLO01 (sample SAMN06265003, study PRJEB25207) | coral metagenome | isolation source: Coral host | place: Mexico:La Bocana,Puerto Morelos, Mexico | collected 2008-11-13
CCAAACTAATTTTTAGGATCGCTAACTGTTAATTATTCCACGAGTTTGACCATAGGTATTCTTTGATTAAATTACATCCCCAACTCGAATTAACGTGCCTTACACGCAAAGATCTCGTTAATTTGGATTCGAGTCTGCCAGGATCCAGTTATTTTCAAAATTGGAAGATAACCCTATCGCTTATTCCGTTTGTTTGTTTTTCGTTTGTTTCCTCTTGGGAGGATACTTGATTTCCCGAGCTCATCCAGAGCTCTAGAAAAGCAACTGAAAGAGTTCACCTATGCAACAATGGATCACCGAAAGTGTTACCAATGACCGTTACTCGATGTCTTGTAATGTTGGTGTGACTAGTTAAGGTGTTCCTGAGTCTACTAGGATCAATTTCTAGTCGCTGGACAAAGGTCATTTGCTGTTTACAGCAACAATTAGTCTTAGTAGTAGTTTACCCCTGTATGCGATAAAATGAATGATTTTGGCGGCGGTAAGAAAGGCCAGCATTGACCTTTAGCGCAAACTCAAGCTCTTAAGCCCTTAGCAGGGTCTCAGTAAGGGTTGTCTTCGACAGCTGATGGTTAAAATGCAGCTTTCTATCGGTTGACGATTAAAATGACGGTCACCTAAAGGTTGACAGGTAAATTTTGACGTTGACGGTATAAGGTGAAAATTCTGTCTTCGAAAATTATCTAATGCCCACTGTTGGCTCCTTGAGACTATTCGAGGTCGGTCAGGGGTGAACTCTTTGATGCATATATCTGTTAGAAAATGCAAATTAATTTAGAAGTCGATGGTAAAATTAACTACATAGTGTGTTGGTGCCCCTTCGGATTAACGTTAGCTTTGAATCTTCAAGTATTCGCTCCTTTACAGTTCAAGACAGGAAGAGATTAAAAAGACTGCGAAGAATTTAGCAAAAGCAAAATATTGACATTTCTTTATTATGCTTACATGTAGATCTTTGTTAAGATGATTATAGCTAGCCCAAACAATATTCCAGCTGCAGGCGAAGGACAATCCGAAAAGATTGCGACAATGTTGACTGATTGACCACTTTCCTGAAAGGAGTATGCATATAATTAATCCGGTTTCAACGCCAACGTCAGTCTAGATTTGTTTTTAGATTTCTATTCGGCTAGTAATTGAGTGGTAGCGCAAAGAACAAGTGAAATTAAAGCACTCTTTAAGTAGATTCCTGAATAAACAACGCGTGGAATTATGCATGGCACTATCTTTAATAATTTGTTTTTGAGGGAATTTTCGCATACATTTTCATGGATTCAGTACAAGAAGTTGGTGTTTAGCAAATTACCGTAGGAAACATCGGGGTAGGGATTTCTTATTATTGTAATAATACACAAGCATCAATTTCTGAACTCTGATTGCCTTAGAGCATGCCAATCAATTCCAAATCAGTGCAACTTCATCAGCGCAGGAAAGTGAAATTGATTGGAAAACGGTGAAATTGAAAATGATTGACAGATTCGACAAAAATGACCTCAGACAGATCAAGAGGTAGACAAATTATATGAAGATTGTAACTCTTTAGCTAAATTTCAATACAAAGACTTCATAACAAAGCAAAATACAAAGCTCTGAAATTATTACTAAACTAGTAATCACGAAGTACATATAAAATATACACAAAAGCCGCGAGGAAAAAACATAAATTTGAGCATGAAGTGAAATATGTCGGTGCCGATCACGACGGCAGTACAATTTTTTCCACTTCATATTGACTAAATTGTGTTGCTACTTTTGAAACGGATGTCCAGTTTTTATTTATTTTTTTTATTTTCAGTCTTGTATGAATGCTAGGTGTATTCCGCTAGATGCTTTCTAACTGGTGCTAGGTGTATTCTAGATGCTTTCTACCTGGTGGAAATGGAAATGATTCCCAAACTTGGTCTGGTGGAATTGTCAACTCTTAAGTCATGTTTTCTATGGCAAACTGTCAGCCATTATTGAGCTTTTCAGTCACATCAATATTAGTTGCCAAATTATGTTTTGCTGTAGCTGCCACTATCACTCACCCATTGTCTTGGTTGGATCTTTAGATCATTAGAAATATCCCCATTCATAAATTTCATTGGATTGATCCGAGTGGCATCATTTTTAACACAGGGCATATAGAGCATAGTAGTTAGCACCCACTTATGCATTTGTACTCAACAAATGCGCCATGTCCATTTAAATAAATCGTTCCGCCTTTTTAGCGTGAACTAAATTTGGCGAAAATCGATAATCATTAACAAATAGTTTATCTCAGAATGGGCACAACTTGTTTTAATTTTCTTTAACAATGTTATCGAACAAGCAACAAAATAATATAACGAAACACAACTGAAAACAAAACTTCACGTTTTTCTTTGCAACTAAGCAGAGCTATATAGCACACAAAACGAAGCTTTCAAGCATCATGCATGCCAAGAAGTTGCACAAGTTAAAATTAAATACAAAATCAGTGTTATAGCTTGACAGTTTCCAAATGTCAACCATAAAACCGAATTCCAAATAGTTAAAATAGATCAGAAATGCAGGGCCAGTATTGTCTCTTATTTGTAGTTTGCTGTTGATGTACGCGAGATTACAATTCAGTCTACAATTGTCATTCAGAGGTCAAATGGACCCTAACTAGAAAGAAAGCAAGAAAAGTTTCATCAATGTACAGTAAAACTCTCGCAATTACCGCTAGACGTCGTCCTAGAAATGTAAAACGACGCGTTTCTGCAATATTGACTAATGCAGTTGATTTCACAGGCTTTACCTATATACTGGCAATATATACAACAACAACTTTACGGATAATCGGCCAGCCCCACACTTGCATTTAATCTGCATAACCACTCGTAACCTGCTACCACAATTCACAAGTTAATAAAGACGATTATTTCCCAGATGCCACCTCGTTCTCGCGCTTTGCGTCTTCTTATTTCGCTCGTTTCCATAAACAAACTGAGTACTAATTAGTATAGGTAATCGTACGAATGCAATTAATGTTTTACACTACCAGTGATATTTGAAAATTCTTTCGAAACAAAGAATTTTCAAATATCACAAGTAGGAAGGAGGAACGGTGGTCTCATGGCTATTACGTTCGATTCCGGATCGAGCGGTCCGGGTTCGCGCCCTGGTCGGGGACATTGTGTTGTGTTCTTCGGCAAGACACTTGACTCTCACATTGCCTCTCTCCACCCAGCTATACGCATGGGTACCTGCGAATGCTGAGAGTAACCCTGCGATGGACTAGCGACAAATCCAGGGGAGCTAAAAATATTCCCAGTCGCGATTTATGCTACAGAAAAGATAAGTTCAGATAAGTTCCAGCCTGGTTGTCCCCTTGACTCATATGCAGACTTCAACCTTTTTGTAAAAGTAGTGTAAATCCTTAATTGCTCGAGCTTTGCATACGATTTCGCATTTATTACATATCTGACAAATGCGAAAAACTTGCCAACACGCAAAGGTTAATTTGCACTGCAGCGGAAATTGAAAATTAACGTTAAATATTGGCCTTCTCTTAGCTAGGGATTTCCACAAGAACTTTTCTTAAAGTTACCCGCATTTTCTCAAAAGGTTGCTTCAAAGAAAGTGAAGAATTTTTGCAACGAAAGAAACTCAAATTTGCTAAAAAAATGAAAATTGTTGCTGTGTTCCTTTATTTGGACTGATGCAAAAGTACAACAAAAGTAAGGTTTCTAAGCGTTATTAAATAGCTCTGTCCTCAATTTAAACCAAAACCTGTATGAGACTACGTATCAATATTAATATTAATCTCACCTGTCTCACCTGAGACACTCGAGTCAGTCAAGTGTGAATCTTTCTCCTCCATATTGGATTATAAAAAAAACAAAAAACCGTTCACCTAGCCGTCCGGCTGCATGTATCTTGCACTTATATATGATCTGCCCAAGGAAGGAGGGGGATCTGGCTTCTTTTTACATGAAATTGATAAATTTTTTCCTAAAGCATTGTGAAATATGGAAGCAAGGCCACTTTAGAACGAAAAGGTGCTCCGATTTCCCTGAAGTGATAGAAAACTAGAAATTGTTTAAAATTTAAAAAGTTGCTCGAAACGAAAAAACGTTACTCGAATGAAATACAAGAATCTTCCACAACGTCGCAGCTTGTGGAAAGCCCTACTCTCAGCCGATCACATTGAAGTAATTTTCTTAGTCATATAACAAAAGAATATAATTTAGTTCTTAGTAATAAGTTGACTGGCAGCATATAGTCTTCTTATTGCCTTGCTTGTCGCCTTCATGGTTTGTTGCTATTTCTGCGGTAAATTACTTGACTGAAGTAAAAGTTTATAGTCATTAGCCAGAGTGTAATTTTAATGTAGTATATTCAAACTAATCTAAACTGAATATAGAATTCGTTGTTTGCACTGCCACGTATTAAAAAATACAGTCGAACCTCCACTAACAGACACCCTATCTACAAAAGGCACTTTTTTTGCTCCTGGCAGACAGTTCATTAACTTTATTTTAAACTCTCTGCAAGGCCCACTTCTCTACAACGACAGCAACAATTAAATCGCGTCCCAGCGGCCAAACTGACCTCTCCAGAATGACCAATTAATCAACGACAGTCGAATTGAGCGTGTACAAAAGGTGGCGAAACTTGATCCGTACCGAGCGTCGTTCGTCTGTGTTTCTGTTTTACTGATATGTTTCGTATTTAAGGACGTTCGCGCCAATTGTTTCTGCGCATCCTTACTGCGCACGAAATTCACATGCCACGTCATGCATCGAGCGCGCGCGCTAAGTAGTAAAGTGAACAATAATAGGGCAAATGGCTATAGTTATAACTTTGCGTGGATTTAACGATCTTGGACGTTCGGTGACCCCTATTTTTCTTTCGTTGGGTCGTTTTCTCTACCGATTTTCTACGTTTTGCGAAAAAATCTATCGAGTAGAAGTTTTAATTTTTTGTAAAACGCTCTATAGAATTCCGTTCATTTGACCTCTTGATTTAGCTGCGCGGCAGTTTCAAATGCCTCTTCAAGGGTTAAGGTTTGTGAAAATGATGGCAAGATTTGAAATTATTAACGCCACAGATTCACTTGTACAAAATATTGTTAGGATAGTTTGCCTCTGTTGACTTATCTTTGATATTTTAACCTAAAAACCCTGGAGACCTTGCTGAATTACGCGCACCAATTTATCAAAATCACACTAGTTTTCCACACGCCTTATCTTTCAAACGAAGACGGTGACCCCCATTTTTCTTTCATTTCTGAAACAAGTAAATCATTATCTTTCCGCAGTAGAACTTTTAAAAAAATCTATCAAGTAGAAAATTTTCGCGCGAACGTCCTTAAATGCTACAAAAAACTTTTAGTAGACATAATAAGTTTACTCCCCTGAAAAAAAAGAGGGTTTCATATTACACCCCTACTTACCCATAAAGGCCACCTCTCTATTTTGCCTCCCCAAAATGATGACGTCACGTGTAAATCTTGAAGACTTTGAGCGAGTAGTTATACTACTAATTGCGATCTAGACGGTTGGAGTTAATATATACATTTTTTCCTCTTGACAGCCTATTTAAAGCTGTTTAATCGTTGACCGCTAACCCCTGTAAGACTCTCTTGAAAGTGAAGTCGTAGTAATCTGACAATAATTTCATTTCACAAAAGAAACTGTGAATTTGTTGCATATATTTTTTGCACTATTTCTGTCAAGTGCCATGACAAAAATCTAGGGTTCTTTGTTTTCATTTTGTTTCAGTTCAGTACGCCTTGCAACTCTATGAGTACTTCAAAGAGTGGCGTAAAAATCCGCATTGCTCCTTTTCCTGCTGTCTGGCGTTGCTTCTCCCTCTCAACGACTTGCAAGGAGAAGTTCTTGGACTTGTCGACAAAAACGTCCTTAGAACCCAGCTGCAAAGTGGAGACTTTGAAATGACTACACTTCGTGGGGCTATAAAAGACAGTGGGGCATTTGATGTTACTCTCGAGGAAGGTGAACAAGGCGATGATCACGCTTTGGACCTGTACGAAGACAATCGTCCGAGAGCCAAAACCAGCAACAAAAAATGCCACCAAGGAACACAAACACAATTCTTGTGGCTTCTGACAGTGCCTGATTTCACAATGCATGAACCGATTGAAGACGCACGCCTGTAAAGTAATGTGAATTTATAATGTTAACAAGTGGTTAGGATAGACTTTGAATAATTCGAACTTTCATTGTTTGATTACATTAGTAATACTTGTAGCAAAATTAAATATTTAACAAAGTTCCTATTTTGGTCAGTTGTTCGTAAGTTAGCGAATTTTTGGGCGGTATAGTAACTTATTGGAGGAACTGGCTTAAAGCACGTATTTGTTTTGTTTTTAAAGAACATACTTGTTTTCTAAAGAGTTATTATCGTAATCCGAATAGTACTGTAACTTTCTAGAATTTTTTGGTATTTTATTTTATGTTATTTTAATCGTATTGCGCATTTGAACATATGCATTTGGAATTTGCTCATAACAAATCCATAATTATCATTATTATTATTATTATTATTATTATTATTATTATTGTTATTATTATTATTATTATTATTATTATCATTATCATTATTATATTATATTGTCAGTCAAGCAGGTGCGATCACCCTTTAACCTTGTCTATTACACGATGCAGGCCAGTTCTTTAGTTCGTCAAGAACACGATTCAGAAAGAGTAGAAGTTTGACCTAACTGAATGTAACCGAGAATTATTGCTGAGCGCGATAAGGCTTGAAATGCTTCAACTTACTATTTCAGCCATTAAGGGGGACTTTTTGATTGGTGCGTGTTCAAGAGCTTATTATCCTGGAGATAATCATAAAGTTGATGATAAATAATTTTTCGAAATTTTTGAGACGACCTGGAGAGAGGTCAACGGCTTAAGTGTTTAAAACTTTTTTTCCTGTAAAATCCACGGGTAGAACAACAAAACGCTGATTTATTGATTTCACACTAATTTTATTATGTCAGTTGTGTAAGGTGTAGAAAAAAGCTGAAGCATTTATCGTATACATCTCTTGTTCCTCTCAAGAGAAGTACGTAGATACATTTAGAAGCTTTCGTTAAACAACTTGGTCAATTGTAAAAACAGGGAGAGAAATAAACTGTTTTCACAGTTAAGCTTTTCCTGTCATAATCCCAATTTACCGTCTATTAGTGGTTTAATTAAAAAGCATTTTCATCTTTTGCTCTTGTGCCTAAGACTCAGGGAGCTCTTCCCGCCGAATTCTATCATTTCATCTTTTCGCATGCAGACCTAAAAATCTCAAAGAAATTTTGGCACCTTCTAAGTGCAGAAAGAGATCGTCTCAGTCAACGGCAGTACCATTAGCGGCTTTTTCAGATGTGATAAAACCAGATGCGATCTTTGTAAGAACTTCTTAGTCAACTCCCAAACTTTTTCTAGAGCACAAACGGGTAAAACATACTTTGTTCGGCAAAATCTCTCGTGTAACTCATCAAATGTGATCTATTTGGTTCATTGCAAGAAATGCAATCTCCAGTATGTCGGTTCAACCACCACGGAATTTAAAGTTAGATTAAGAAATCATAAATCCTCCATGAAAACAAACAAGAAAACTTGCGAAGTCGCTATACATTTCAATCGAACTCCACACGTGCTATCGGACTTTGCATTTCAATGTATTGACCAAATCCAAACTGACATGTCCGAAAACACTGAAAAGTTACTAATCACGAAAGAGGCATACTGGAGTGCGCAGCTATTTTCACTTTCACCTTTTCACATATTCTGACTGCTGGAGGAATATGTGAAGAGTTTTTATAGGTTTCTGCAACGTTTTAATTCACGTCAAAGCAGGGAAATGATTATAAGATATCAGTTTATTTAGTACCGATCTTGACTTCCAGATTACTTAAAATTTGTTTCGACAAACGTTTTTGTAGATATTGTAATAGTTTTTACAGAAAACTGGTAGAAAGGTTTATGCAGACAATCTTACAGCCCTTTAGAAAATGTTTGGTAAAATATAAAATTGAAAAGCAGGAGTAACAAATACTAGGCTAAGTTCTCAGTAAAATATTTGGTAAAGTGCAAGAGATGAATCTGTTTTAATTCATATTTATTCTTTCTACAATGATATATTGCTTATGCGTGCTGTAAGGCATTTGTGGAATTCATTGCTTGTCCCTGCTATAAATGGGTATGTAGTAAATATAACTAGCTAGTGAAACGCAAAGCAGGGTGGCAGAGGAAACAATATACATGTATCCGTTGCAATTCAGGGTCTCGTTACAAGACACCGGATTGGTTTTTAACCAGCGGAGAAATGAATCACGGCTCTGACCTCGGGTTTACCCTTTTTGTTGGATACCACTTTCGAAGTCACGGCTTGAAATTTTCCATGTAGTCCACCAGTTAGAAACGATACTTATTATCCCGGTCTCCGTGGCATTAAGCGACTAGGAATATTGCTACTCCCCCTGAGTGGGATGTTAGTCCATCGCAGGGTTACCCCAAGCATTAAATTTGCGGGTACCCATTTATACACCTGGGTGGAGAGAGGCGCTGTGAGAGTTAAGTGTCTTGCCCAATAACACAACAGGGCTCAAACCCGGACCGCTCGATCCGGAGTCGAGCGCACTAACCATGAGGCCACCGCGCCTCCCACAAGGTTTATTGTATAGACATTCATGAAACAATGGAGTGTTTACTTGTTCCTAAAACTTGATTTTTTTTCATCGCGTGGATATAGATGTCGTCATTGTTATGAACATTATTTAAGTTGAATTTGACTTTTTCAACAAAGAAAATAACATTTTCTTTTAAAAGAAACAAACTACTTTATCGTTGCACAATTTCGAGTTAAGGTGAACACTGTTTACGGTGCTTTTAAAATATATACAAAACTGAGGTGTCTTAGATTTGAATGTTTCACCGATATCCATGTAATGAAAAAACGTAGCATGGCTGCTTGGGGACACAAATTTTATCTTCTCGAACTGATGGTACCTCGAAGAGAATATTCGGGCGGTCAGGCAAAATAATATCTTCTGTATATCCATCTCATTCGTAATTTATTTATGACTTGTATCTGCGGGAAAGAAAAACTATTTGTAGTTATTTTGATTAGTTTTCTGTAAACTTTGTTAAAACAGAAAGAGCAGGAATAATAAACGTCTCAAAAGGAAATAGTTGTTAAATTCTCCGTTGAGTGTCGTGTGGCAGTTATGGTTGCAATATCGACGGGATCACTTCTTACGACACAAGGTACGTTCGGAAATCAAAACATTTTGGAAATCTGTCCCCATTCGCTGCTCTTCAACTGGCCAAATAACTTAATTTGGCGTTCTTCTTAGATGGCATCTTGAAATTCGTGGAAGTACACAAGGAATTTCTCAGGCATGAATGGCTGCATGAGATTTGACATGTCCCTGAAATCGCGTATCTTTTGGATCATTGCAGAAAGTGTCCGTCGCAACCATTCAGTGGGAAAATATTCTGGAGACTGTTAACAGTGAAACAACAAACTGGTATACAAGATCTTACAACGGTGCATTTAGTCTAAGTTTCTTGATCTGTTGAGCGACCGTGTTTGCCGTGTGACATGTCAGGAGACGTGCTCGAATACAACACTGAATTAGTATTTCCATAGATGGTAGCCCAGTGTAAAAGCGAACTATAACGTTAGTGTCAAAAAAAGTCCTTGTTTGGGGCTTTATGTCTGCTTGTCTGAAACATGTAGTCAAACTCCACGGTTTGGCACTCGGCGTCCTATACAGTTTTCGGTTCGATTTCTTCACCTTCGGTAACAGCTATGCAGAGCTATGGCCTACTGATCAGAAGAAAAGGCCTCCTCATTCCCTTTGTTTCGATTTCCCTCTTCTTCTGTCAAAGTAATTGGCTGACTGAAGTCGATTTTAAGCAATAGGAAGACTGCTTTCCACAAGCTTTCGACGTTCTCTGCCGCTTCAATTCGCGCTTTTGTTTTTCGTATCCCTTCTTTGTCCTTTCATTTCTCTCTGGGTTCGCATCATGGCCTAATTTAGCGCGATCATTTTTCTTAGCAAGTTGCAATGTGGGAACCCAATTTATGTCGTGCTTATGCCAGTAAGGAGCTGGCTTTCCAAAAACAAAATGCTTGCCAAATAACCGTTCGCTGTTAAACACGTCTGTCGATTCCCTGTTTCCGCGTCTGGTCGCTTTTACTTTTTATTTTTCTCTCCGCTCTGTAGTCAGTTCTTCCTCAAATTCTCCTTGTTGCGAATACCACTAAAGGTATTTGA
>OMLO01005958.1_pt1 | contig 10245 bp, 8 predicted proteins | sample 1674811 | NCBI WGS metagenome assembly OMLO01 (sample SAMN06265003, study PRJEB25207) | coral metagenome | isolation source: Coral host | place: Mexico:La Bocana,Puerto Morelos, Mexico | collected 2008-11-13
GCTTCCATGTCCAACAGCTGAACACGGTGCTCGGATAGTGATATTGCCAGCTCCACCACCAGCATTTCTGTAGCGGTACCTCAGAAGATTCACAGACATAAGAAACAATGTGCCGAACATAGATATATGTATATACGTAAAAATTAATTAATAACGTATTATAAATTACATTTAATTACTCCTGAGCCGTTGTTGAATACTTCATAGTCACTGACATCTGCTTTTCTGTCTTTCTCTTTCCAAGCTTTTCCAAGTCTTACAGATTTTGCCACCTGTCTACTTTTTGTCGTGATCAACTGAGGCTGATACTTGGCAATTTCATTCACGATTTGATCGAAGGCAGGAAAAATGTAGTCCGCAAACTGCATCTCCGCAATTGCTTGGTATCCTGCGACAGACAAACCCACCGCAAAGGCTGCAATGGCTTGTTCTGCCACAGGAGCATTCATCACCCTCTGCTCACCGTACTTCTCTCGTAAGCCCACGGAACATCGGAATACACCTCCAAATCCTACATCTTCACCAAAGAGTACTGATCTATTGTTGGAGGCCAAGGCAATGGACAAAGCATCATTAATGGCTTGCACCATCGTCTGTTCTGCTGTTTCACTGTTGGTAGCTTTTGGCAACTGCCGTGGAGCAGAAGCCACTCGCTTCATGTCGGGGGTTGGAGCTGGACCATCGAGGCCACGGTAAGCGCTCAGCTTGTAGTCAGCGCTGTACTCTCTGACATGCTTCTCTGCATATGCTGCTTGTTCTTCCAAGTGCCACGGCAAGTCAGTATAAACATCTGTGAAAAGCTCTCTCAAAGGTCCTTTCTTCTTTGCTTCGCCACTCTTCATGGCTTGAAGCATTTCTTCACGCGCTGCTGATGCAATGGCCTTTTCTTTGTCTTCATTCCATAGTCCTTTGGACTCCAAGAACGTCCTCCATCGGGGAATAGGTCCCAAAGACTTGTAAATCTGCACCTCTTCCTTGTCTTCTTTGCGATAGGCAGATGAGTCATCTGAGGTGGTGTGATCACCCACTCGATAGGTCATCAACTCCAGCAGGACAGGAGTCTTCTGTTGGATGGCACGGTTCCTGGCCTCTTGCGTGGCCAAAAACACGGCCACCAGGTCGTTGCCATCCACACGGACGGAAGGAATCGCGAATGCCGGGCCACGGGCTGCAATGCCATCACCACGGTACTGATCTTCCACTCCGGTGGAAATGGAGTAACCATTGTTGCGGCAAATGAACAACGTCTGAGATCCATATACTGAGGCAAAGTTCAAACCAGTGAATGCATCCCCCTCAGAGGCTGCACCATCTCCGAAGTAAGCGACTGAAACACGATCTTCTCCATCAAGTTTGTATGCATATCCGGCTCCTGGTGCTTGAGGGATTTGTGTCCCCAAGACAGCATGGACAGTCTGCATGTTCTTTTCCAGCATGCAATAATGCACTTGCAAATTTCGACCCTTGCTACGGTCCCCTTCATTGCCAATGTTTTGATCTGCAATCTCTTGAGCAGTGAGGCCTCTCCATAGGAAAGCACCTAGTTCTCTATATTGAGGCCAGATCATATCCTGGTCCTTAAGCGCTGCAGCGGTACCAACGCTTGTGGCTTCTTCGCCATAGTTGGTGCAATAGAAGCTAATCCGACCCTGCCGCTGCATTGTCATCAAAACATCATCATAGACTTTTGACTTGACCATGAGTTCCATCATCTTCACACCCTCCTCGAGTGAGAATGGAAGATCCACTCCTTCCTGCAACTCACCTCTACTATTCAAGACTTGAAAGACTGGAAAAGTGCTTTCAGAGCCATCTTTGAATTCGAGGTTTCCACTGAAACTTGTGGACTGAACTCCTTTCCACAGCAAATGTGTATCAGCTGAAAAGTACCTGGCAGGAGGGCCTCGCGGCTTCAAAGTCTGCCGCCAGAGAATGGAAGCACGGCGCAGGGTGCGCATGGCTTACAAGTCTTCAAAAAAAGCGCTTGAGATAAGCTTGAGTCTTTTTGCGTTCATTCTTGTCTTAGCTATGAAATGATACGAAAGCATCTGAAAAGACATGTGTATCCAGGATTACAGAAGAGATTGCCACCATAGTTGAGCCATGGATGACTTAGTAAGCCACTCTGGATCTCATACCGGCTCTGCTTACAGTCAATCTGTTGCATTTGTATGGCACCTTGGATTGTTTATCGCTGCCCCTCAATGCTATAAGCTTCGGAGTATGATTCCGCTAGCAGTTTTTGAAAACTGGAAGCACATCTTGCAGGTCACTTGGACGATTCACCACATCTTCAAATAAAAATAATACTACGTAATAATATTTCATAACAATTATATACAACTATATTCAAAAGCAGTACATCTCATGTTCGATCATTTTCTCACCTTTCTTCGGGCCAGCAATTCCTGAACACCGTCACTTCTCACTGCGCCTCTGTAGTATGCGCTTTGAGTGGTGAAAAAGACTGCCAGCATGGCAAGGCCTACGTTGAAGGGGGACCTGACCTGCAAAGTTTATCAAATTTCATGCTTGTTCCATGCCTGGATTGGACCCTTGCATGGCTACATCGACCAGGCCCCCGATTAATTTCCAATCACATCGAAGCGGCTTCACACCTGTCGAGCCTTGACTAAAGGAGGAAGTCCAGACCACGAAGGTGTTGGAAGGGTGGAGAAGCGCAATTACAAAAACTGGGCTCCGAACACTAATCAGCGCTTTCCCCCAAGCAGCACAGTGCCGCACTAGGTGCAAGCCTTGGGTGAAACAAGGAAACTCGCAGGAATGAATAAAAATTTCGAAAGGCATCATGATGCGTCATGATTGATACTGTGTCATCATCTTTCATGAGTCCTTGATGTTTTATGTCACCCATCAGTTTTTGCCTCAATCAAGACCCCAAAAAAAGGATCGTTCGCACGTGGATGCAAGTGTTGTTTCAGCATGGTTCTTGGTTCCAAGGTGTTCGCCTCTCAGCTGTTCAGTACTCCTGCGAGAAGGAGGCCCCAACAACACCTGTGCTGTTCACATCCAACTCTCAGCTTGGTATTGCTAGACTGCCACAAGAAAAGGCCTTCTTTGCTACACAGCTTGTGTTCTCTCTAAGAAAATCTGAATGACTTTTAACCAAAAACTCGCGGTGGGTTCAAAGAGCAATGGTTTGCTCAAAACTTCATTGCAGTACAGTAGCCAGAATGCAAAAACATTTCCCAATATGTCCGGTCATGAACTTTTTCAAGGCCACCAAAGTCTACATCAAATTCACTCAAATTCTTATGGAAAAGAGTGGGATGTGGGATGATGTGGGATGGGATAGAGCTTTTCGATGTTTTGAACCACGTCGTCGGTTCTCGACGCTGTGCTCCATCTCCGTCCTGGCAGTCCGAGATCGATTTGAGCGAGTTTGGAGTTTCGGTTTGGATTTTGACAGGACCGGATGGAACAGATGGACCAGCCACCGAAGCAGAATCGAGAGGCAAGGTGCTGAAGGGTTTGAAACAGTTTGCTTCGGTTGGATTTGGAGGTTTTCGAAGTTGAGCTGTTTGAAGAGTTTTGAAGCTGCTGCAGCAAAGAGTGAGCAACCAAGGGAATCTACCTCAGACCAAGAAGATGTTGGAATTAAGAGGAATCATAGTCGCGCCATCGTTGGAGGAGCCTCATCTTGGGCCTTTGCATAATGTTGAACATTTGCAGGAGGCAGAGAAGGCCTGCTTTCTTCAACTGACTGTGTGATACTGTGTGATTCTTCATCCAAGTGTCTTGAATCTGCACTGGACACTAGACACTTTGCTGCGTAAATTCGTCATTTTTTTTTACTTGACTATATAGATCCTCACCTCATTCACTACATTCTTGCAGGCGAATCTTGAGGCGCTGAAGGAGCGAGATCCAGCTTTAAAGGAACTGTTGGAGTTTCTTGGCCCAGACCGATGTTTTGTTTTTATGCTCGGAAAATGTTCCCTGGCAATACCTTTTTATCAACTTTTTTCGATGCTAAGATGTTGACATAGGATTGTGATGGTTTATGGTTTCCGGGTGTCCAAATGTGTCCAATGTTTTCTCTGTTTCTTTTAATTAGGGGGGCGATGCCAGGGTGCGTGAGTTCCAAGACTCGACCAGAAGAATCGGAAAGAACTAAGTCGCTCTAATGTCGCTCTGAATTAGGCGTACAAACTCAAGCTGGAAAGTGAGCAGCTCAATTTGCTTGTTGATAAATTTCATGCTTGTTCTATATTTCCACCTTGATTGTTACATTGTTCTATAAATTTCACCAGCAAATTCACATGTCGCGGACTTGTGCAGCAGCCAAGCTGCACAGGCAAGTGCACTGGATGTAGCAACAGACACATTACAGATCTACAATCTAACGAATCTGGAACGAATCTAGCCAAGCTATGGTTGGTTCATTTATGTACAGCGCTCTACTACTCTGCTATAAACATGATTTTGGCCTATCTTTGATAATAGTGTGTATATGATATATATAATATATATATATAATATACGTACAGTAATAGATTATACATGACACGGTTACATAGATTATCATTATTACTACTATTATCATTATACTTCAATATATTTCAGCCCCTTATTGGAATCCCTGTTATAGCCAAACAGTATGGTGGTGGTGGTGCTGGGTCGTGTTTTTTCTTCCTGGCTTATTTTGAAACACGTCACGCAGGGAAGACATAGGTGCATTGGAAAGCCCGGAGATCAAGAGCGCCTTTGAGCTGTACAGGCCGGACGTGGCGACGTCACACGACGAGTCTGGAAACTTTAGTGTAGCAGTTGGCTCTCACTCTGGAGATGCTCAGGAAGTGTAGAGCCATAGCTGCCATAGCTATAAGATTAGCAGCTGCAAGAGCATGGCAGGGGAGAAGTGAGGTTTTGGAGCTGGTGGCTTCAACTGCTGCTGAGGTAACTAAAGAGGCAAGGGAGGCATCAGCGCCACAGACCACAGAGCAGCAGCAGGAGCCGCATCCTGAGGACAACTACTTCAGCAAATACCGAGTTCCTTTTCCCAAAGCCCCTGGCATGTCCAGAGAGGCGTTCGAGGCTGCGGCCAAATTACCAGGACCAACGCCACCATCCAAGCAACTGACAGAGTTCTTCCCAGCAGAACAGAAAGTCACGAAAGAGCAGAAAGAACCGAAGGATGAAAAGAAAGACAAGAAAAAACATACTGAAGCGAAGGATAGAACGGGGAGATGGGCGGGGAAAATGGTGCCAGTCACTAGTTTTTAGCAGGTGTTTTTTACTGATACTGGATGTGATGGTGTTCCTATATTGGTTTACTTTTCAACTTCCCAATTCCCAATTCTCAATTGTCCCAATTCCCAACGGAAGTTCTTACGTGTATGTGAATTTGTTGGGGTTTCCTAGTTTCTGGGTAGGATAGTAGGATACCTGGTGCCTTGAAGATACCACCGCCAAGGACAAGAAGGAGGAGAAGTCGTCAGCAAAGAAGGCGAAGAAGGAGAAGGACCCACAGAATAAAGACAAGAGGGCACCATCTGTGACTGAGGCTGGTAGTAGTTCAAAGCGCACAAAAGTATCAAAGAAATAGCGGGTGTTTCGCAACACAGGTGGGTGTTGGGTGGAACCATTGCAACCCTTTGCAATGCAATGTTCCCTGCCTGGAGATCTTTGAGACCGTGGTGTGGCACAAGTGGTTGTTGTGTTCCTACTGACCTAATGGGTTTAGTATTCAAGATAAGTGATATCATTATGTACTTTCACAGCAACATGTTGTCTAAGATTTCACTTTTGAAACCTCGATGTTGGTTTTGGGTTGCAACCATGTCACTGCGGTGAATAGCAGTGTCAAACTGCTGAACATCTCCACGTTTCAATGTCCAAATGGCAAGTAGGGCTTGGCTACTGCAAACATCAAGGTGGGAAAAGGAAGAAAAAAAGGTGCCTTTTTGCAGCGGGTACATTTCATTTTTAATCTGATGTGGTGCCAGCCACACCCAGCGTCTACCCAGGTGTTTCTCAAAATGGATGTCCCCTTAATTTCCTTAAAATCATAAAAAACCCCTTCCTCGCGAAATTTGACACTTCACCTAAAGGGAGGTTAACTTGGATGTCTAAGGGCATAGAGTGAACCGACCTGGGACCCTTCGTAGGGAATGGTTGGGTCGGCCCCTATAGCTTTGTCTACCCTCCACCCTCCAAAAAATTAACATATCCCCCTGATAAGGCATATTTGAGTCGATGATTTTCCTTTTCCCCAGGTGGGATATGTTAGTTCCCTTGAGGGTAATTGGTGGTTTGGGATTCGAATCGGCGTACCCATAAGTAACAATCCCTTTCAGGAATCCAAACCACCAATCCAAACCAAAAATTAACCATAGCTGAACAGTCATAATACCCTCCAGTAAACTAACATGGCGATTGGTGGAAAAATCCCCAACTTTCAAGAGGGAATACATCTACAGTACATTCATCGTCCATTTCGCACCCACCATGTTAGTTTAGAGGGTAATTGAAAAATATCACCAAATGTTCTTGAGATTGATCAATTGCTCAATGACTACACTAGCCTTTCTGCCCCCAAAAAAAAGTCTACTGTAATCTTATTTTTCTGGGTCAATCGTGTAATTTATCATCATGTTACCATCATCACTTTGGGGATTTCAAATTTCAATTCGCCCAAAAAAAAACACACAAAAAACACGAACCCTGAGTTCCCCTGCGCACTGCAGCCCAAACTGTTGAACTTGAAATGGACACGAAGTGCAGCAGAAATCTTGTTGCATGCTGGCCTGGATATCTCCCAAGTCGTTGCCAGCTATCAGAATTCACAAAAAAAAGGGGGATCAAGGCTAAGGGAAGTCTTCGCAAAAAAAATGCAGAATGGGAAATGTTGAAACAGAGGAGAAGTTTTGAGAGCTTCCAACAAGTTCTTCCAAAATCGTGAGGATGTTATGGTGGGGTCTCAGCTGTTGAACAACTTAAGCGGCTCAGGAATTCCAGCAGATCATCCGAACGGAACAACCGAGCCACGTAAAAAAAAAAAACTCTTACATACTTTCCATTGAATCCTGGCTGGTTAATAGGGATCCTTATATATAATGGTTCACCACACAACAGGGTATGATTTCATCCCCCATGTACACTAAACAACAAAACGGGTACCTTTTTTTAATTGCTCAACTGACATCTAATTCCCACCTCCAAACTTCCATTTCGACGGAGTGTTACAAACTCAGCTTCTGGCCATTGTTCCAACTGTAAGTCCACATTGATCGCATCCGTCATCACGGGCCCTCAGTGCCGTTACAGAATTTGTATTTTGGAAAAAAATGGAAATCACAAGCAAAAATGTCTTTTGCATGGAGTAAGCTGTTTCTAATATCATGTTCCATTTAAGTTTCAAAATGATTACGAAAATGCTCAATCCTTCCCCCAAGCCCTGTCACCCATCAGTCGCAACGTCTGCCTGGACAAAAACATCTGAAGACAATCTCAAACCTCCTATTCAAAATGCGATATTTCTTAAACATATCAACTGGTGACTGGCAGATGTTTCAACCATCAACAGTGGGAATGAATTATAATCTATCATTAATGACTTATATCTTATAAAGGTATAATCAACCATTCAAATCCCTACAGCTACCAACAGTCAGAACAACTTCTGCGAAAGCTTCCCACTCTTGCCGCCATTGGGTCTCCCAACGCACAGGTGCTGACAAAACCGAAGAACTTTTGCACCTCAACAAACTTTCCGAAGAAAGAAACGGATGGCCATTCCACTTTTTTATCGGATTTTGGGGATGATATGGATGTTTCCGAAAATACCCCCAAATAATCCATTTTAATAGGGTTTTCCATTATAAACCATCCATTTTGGGGTACCCCTATTTTTGGAAACACCCATATATTTGGACCCCGACCTCGCAGAGAAAGAGCAAGGGTGCCAAGCACAGCAGGAGACCTCAGGTCTTTCCATCTTCCATGGATTCGCTTTTTTTTGGGATGGGAGGCAACAAATTATATAAATAGATAAATCCCTGAGAAAAACTGTTGGCTATTTGGTGAGGTCCGGTTTTTAGGTCAAGAGATATAGTTTTGTTTAATCTGTTTTTCAACATGGATGCAAGAACTTTCCCTGTTCCCAAGGTTTGCTTGAAAAAGGAAACGATTTTACATGTGTGTGATTTGTGCGCATGGGCGAACATAAGCTCCAGTGAAACTAACATAGCGCTGGCTTCAAATCACCTGTTTCCAATAAGAAAGATCGTTTACAAATGGTGGATGTTTCATTTGCATTCCAATCGTTCCAGGCTGGACCACCTAACTTTATGTAAGATATTGATAGATATGGCATCACTCGTGTATATCACCCAGGATTTGGGAGTCCATCGGCTCGTCCTTGCGAGCTCCTTCCGGCAGACAGGGAAAGAGGAGAGCTGGGCATGGCAAGTTTTTTTATCATGCAAGTCCTAACATTCAGCCAATGGTCATTTGTTGGTTTGGGGCCCGGTGGTTTGGGATTCAAAAGGTACCCCCATAAGTAGCAATCCATTTCATTTTCGGGAATCCCAGGAATCCAAAGCACCGGGCCCCCAACCAACAACTAACCAATAGCTGAGACCCAAAAAAAACAGAGCCAAAAAAAAAACATGAAACGAAAACTTCTTACAATCCATCTAAGACAGATTGGAACCCCTTGTTCAGGGATTCTCAAATATATAACATACGACATGTCAGAAAAGACTCATGGCTGTGTCCGATGATTTTTTTTCTAAACATCTATTAGTCAAAAGAACCAGTTCTTTAGCAGAGGCGAGGTAGACCAAGATCCATGTGGATGGGAATCGCCATTCCCCAAGGTGTATTAAAGCTCATCACTCAAAATTGTTTTGAATCTGTCGAATGTTACTGAATGACCAAAAAACATAACTATCTGGGCAAATGATTGTAATTCCTAAACCTGAACATTTTGGTGATTTTGGGGGGATATGTTCCCTTAAAACTCACCACAAACTTGGTGGGAATTTCCCCGCAAAAGGTGGCTGAAATTTGCCAACCTAGAAAACCCCCATGGGCAACTGGGCACCAGCTACCCACAAATAAGCAGCAGCAAATCATACATCCTCGAGGCCTCACTCTGAATGGCATGGCTGGGCTGGGATCTGGATTCATGTGAGCCACGAAAGAGAAAAAAAACTCATGACATTCCATTGAATCCCGGTTGTTTTATAGGGATCCTTAAAAATGGTCCATGATAATCTTTACATAACTGCGTAGTTTGTCATCCCCCGTGTACCCCAAACAACCAGTTTTTTTTCATTGCTCAATTCACCTCTCCAACTTTCCCCTTTTAAACCATGTGGTGATGTGAGGTCTTCACAAGCCTTTGCTGTCTTCGTAGAGATTGACGTTCTCCACCTGCAAATGCCTCATCGTTCGTCACATCACGGCTGGAATTTTTTTTTCTTCCTGACGTCCCAGCAGGTAGATACAAAAAACACCATTTTGAGGTCCCCAAACCAGTGATGTATATTTGAAACCAACCAAGAAAGGGACATGAACATTGCAAACCCTGAAATGTTCCGTGGCGGTTCCGGAAGTTCCGAATGACTGGATTTTCTGTCGATGACTTGGGCTAACCTGCATCTGCTCGTTGAATTTTGGGATAGGCTGATGGGTATATATGATGGGATGCGAAGCACCTCCCACTAACTGCGGCAAGTGAAAGTTTGTAGGGACCCCTTACTAAGCAATGTTGCATATTCCTGGTGGTGACTGGCATCCTGGTAGAGGGCTACTAACTATCCTAATGCTTCTCGGCAAGGACATCCTAACCACCCAATTCCATGATACGCCACCCCCCCTGATACACAAAACTTCCCAGTCGAACTTTCATCAGGCTTGCACGGCTAGAAGCTAGGGACTGGGGCCCAAGTTTGCCGAAAAAACAACAAATACATACAAATACAGCAACACAAACCTCCACCCTTCTTCTCCCATCTCCAGATTCTGTTTCTTATCGTCAGGATCTACCTGCAAATTGGACGTCTTCAAGTAATGTTACAAGCTGCTACAAGCCATGATGATACTCCATCATCTGTGGCGCCTTGGTCTTAATTTGCACCCGACCCAACCAGAAATCGAACAACTTTAAAGTGACCATTCAGAGCAGCTATGTAGAGAGGCGTTGCTCCATCATCTGTGGTGCCTTGGTCTTTATTGGCATCAGACTCAACCAGAAATCGGACAACTTCAAGGTGA
>OMLO01005959.1_pt1 | contig 10244 bp, 4 predicted proteins | sample 1674811 | NCBI WGS metagenome assembly OMLO01 (sample SAMN06265003, study PRJEB25207) | coral metagenome | isolation source: Coral host | place: Mexico:La Bocana,Puerto Morelos, Mexico | collected 2008-11-13
GTTTGCACTGATCCTGACATATACATTCTTTCTTCTGAAACTGAATAAAATGAAGCCCTATTTAGTCTCCCAAGATGTGTGGCATAATTATACATGACATTTATCAAATATAGACCAAATATAAGTTACAGAAAACATAGATTCTAATAATAATAATAATTATTATAACAGCTTAGTTATTATTATTTTTTTCAAACAGTCCATACCTAATGGGGTTTATGTAGAATATGCTAATTATGTAATAATACTATGCGACAATTTTTTCATTTGATCAGACTTTGCCATATGAGCAGTCCAGGTTGTTGGAGCTGATCAAGACAGACAACAAGGTTTGATGCATCAAATTTCCTTTTTGTTTAATACCAGTAATAAGAAATAAAACACATAATAATTATTATGAGATCTTGCAATGATGAAACAAAGACCAGATTACAAATGATGATTTACAGTGTGTGTGCACTGGATCCAATAGACAGTAGGAACAACTGTACATTGTTGACTGATGTTTAACCATTTATCTGTTAAATTCATATTTTGTCATTATAGGTTTTCAACAAAGTAGTCATGGTATTTGCTTCCTTGTGCCGGGAAATGGACCAGCTGAAACATGAGGTAACAGATTTTGTAAAACTTGCAGAAGCAGCTACAAAATTGCAACACAACTAACTGCAAACCTGTACTGAACAGGTTAAATTTTTATCTCACAAATACTTGTTCTTTTCATGGCCATGCATTTCTTTATAGTTAAGAACAAGATATGGTAGCCTACTGGATTTCTTATCGGACTTTTATCTAAAGGTCTGATGTCTAGTGCACTTCTTATTGGTAATTCAATATATTCATGGCGTCTCTCTTCATCCAGGTGAAACCGGCACTTGCAACCTTCATGTATGAAGGAATCTCAGATTAAAAATTAATGTATGAAAACCTGCAATGTACTTGCATCTTATAATAAAATAAATATCTTAATTAACCACTCCCCAAATGGGGCTTTTCAGGGCAAAGGAAACCAAATGTTGAAACAAATAATACAAAAGAACATAACATGGCTAAAAATCCCATCTGGAAGGAGGTAGACATGCTATGTATTTGCAGGAGTTTCAAAGGAGTTGAACTAGGGTCTACTGAGAAACAACTCCAGCTTAGTGGTCAGAGTGGGACTTGAACCTGCAACCTCCTGATTGATCAAGTCCAATGCTGTAACCACTTAGCCACGCTGCCTCCAGAAGCAGAAGGATTTCTGGAAATATGGTCGTGTTGATCATTAATTTGTTATGTTTTGTAATAATCAAATACTTTCATTAATAAGAAAATATAATACTTGTTTCAGGCCACTACAAAGTTCTACACTCCACTGTTACTCTATGAAGAAGTTGGTATGTAAAGGGGAATTCAGTTTTGTTGATTAAAAACACATTTTAGACTCCTTTGGTTGCTCTGTGATAGTCTGGACTACTAAATGGCAATGTTCTACACACTGTACTGAGAACAACAAGACATCGCATCTTTTATTCACATCCAAGACACTTAAAATCACTTCAAAAATAATTATTATTTTATTATTTTTTTTTATTATTATAATAATAAAAAAATAAATCTATACAAACTTTATACCAAGACCTGACTGCTTCAAATCCTATGCTAATGTTGTAAGATTAATATTATTACTGTCTAGCTATAAAAAAAAAGTGTAAACAATATAGAATGCGAAGTGCAAACCATTATGTGAATTGGATATGATATACAGTGTATTGAAAGTGATATGTAAAAATCAGTAACAAATTGATATCAAATGACAAATTACGAAATTATAAACTGGAAAGTTGTCAGTTTTTGTGTAGCAGTAAACTTATAATTTGATATCGCTCATGTGTAGTGTTTTGTTTAGGTGGTGACAAAGACAAGGCCCAAGAGGGTGACAATCAAGTGCATCTAGGGAGAATGTTACCTTTACTACAGGAAGTTTCTAGTTTTGTGACCCGCTCTTATGAAGTTGTCAAGAATGTCATTCAACAGCTGGCCTCTTTGTATTCAAAGTAAGAAAACAATATTGTGGAGGATTGGAAATTCTGTTAGACATCCCAGTGATAAGTCACTTTTTAGAAGTCTGCTGGGCAAGTAGCTTTTCAGCCTTACTTGCCGAACAGGCAAGCGGCCAAGCAAGTTATCTGCCAACTAAATAAAGAAAAAATAGGTAAACTAAGGGCAAGCAAATTTAAGGGCTGCTTGTCTGAAGGGCGAGCTAGATACAAGATACAAGGCCTGTAATCTCATAAGCCTGATGTTATGAGTGAACTGGCATTACTGATATAGTGCTTACCTGAACCTATCTTACATGAGTTTGAATTTACTTGTTTAGAGATGGCCCCAAGGTCATGGATGTCACAGGAGTTCATTTTACGGTAAATACCTATATCCCTTACTTTCTTTTAGTGTGAAATGCACTGTTTACACATTGTCGTGTGAATGAGTGGTTTTATAAAGTCGTGGGATGTGAGTTCACCAAAGCTGCTTGTTTCCACAGACTGTGTTTGAACATCTTGCTGGTCTCATTGGGGTACTGATCACTTTGGATGAGATTATTGATGCCAGTCACACTCTTAAAGAACACTGGAAACAGTACAGAAGGTACTTGTATGATACTTATCGGTACCTAGTGAATTAATAGTAATAAATTAATCTATCATAATTGTAATTGGTTAATTAATTGATTAATTGTAATTAATTTATTATGAAAGGTGAATTCACCTTTATATTTCATTATCGAGCTTTTCAATATCTTTATTCACCTAATTAATTTTTTATAATTAATTATCATTAATGAATAATTTCATGTATCTGCTGGCCAATGTCTTGATATTGTAACAAGAAGTCAGATGTCAATCTTTTTGGTCAGTTTGTTGGCTATTGGTTGGTTGGTAATTTTATTGTAGTAGTTGGTGACTTGCAGTAGCATAAAACATCTTACAGAACATACTTGTGTCAAGTGGTTAATTCTTTTAATTTTTCCTTTTGAATGAACTTTAGAATGATCAAATCAGTTTACCACAACACTGCTATGTTTGGTGTTGAAGAAGCAAAGTTACGTCCACTTGAAAAACTTTTGATGAGTTTAGAAGGGCAGCTTCTTGATGGTGTTATTTTGCAGGTATTATGAGTAAATTTGCTCTAATTCAGGGGTTGTTTCAGTACGACAGCAGCTGGTGTTTACAGTCAGGCAAAACTTTAAGAACTAAGCTTCTTTTTATTAAAGAATATCTTTCCTCTGATGGTCACACCAGGAAGGCACAATTATTGCCACAGCCATTCGATTTGCCTGGTGCCGGGCTGTAAATGAAACCCCTCCTAACTAACAACAAAACTCATTTGAAAAGGTTATGCCTGAGCTAATCACGATAGATAATCAAGTGTTTAATTTTATTATAATTGTTCTTATCCATTGATTAATTATTTATTTACAGAACTGTATTGAACAGCAATTTGAGAGCCAGTATCTCAAAGTGACCAGAATCAATGAATTTGCTGAGGAATTCCTTTATAACATCCGAATCATCTTTCAAAGTCTTGATACAAGAATGAGTATGTGTGCTATATGAGCATGAGTACTGTACATTACAAGTTAGGAAAACCTGTGTTTGATTCAAATTTAGTTATAAATCTTGGGGTGTAAATTACTTTTAAAATTGAAGACTATTTGTCGTTCCATCTACTTTCTTTCTATTGTCTTGCAGTAGTGGTAAATCATCTCCAAATAACAGTACATGTATATCTACAGTGTAAGGTGTAGTCTACATCAGGCCAGCGGCCCATACAGCTAGAGCCCAACCCAGTTTCTGTAGTATTAAGCGATCTGGAGTATTTCAATCTACTGCCCCTCGCATGGTTGCATGTACCACCAGCATTAAATTAACAATAACTGGTACCCATTTGTACACCTGAGTGGAAAGAGCCACTCTGAGAAGTACTGTAGAAGTGTCTCACCCAAGAACATAATGCAGTGACTCCATCTAGGGCTCTACCCTTGGCCTCTTGATCTAACATCCAGCGTGCTAGCCATTAGACCACTGTCCCTCCACATACTGTATGTACAATGTACTTTCCTAATTTCTTGCTTTTAATCTCAGGTGAACCCCATGAAGTAGATCAACGGCAGAAACTTGTTGGTCTCCTTGGATTGTATATCTTGCATTATCAACTTTACAGAGGAATTGACAAAAAGTTCTTCAGCAAGTTGTGGGATATCCACAAAAAAGTGAGGCATACAGAAATAAACTTTTTTTGTAACCCTTAAGACGACTTTCTTGTGGCAATCTTGAATGTTTTTTTTCTCACAACATACATGATTGTAGCCTCCTGTAGCAGATGGTCATTGGGTTTGTGACACAACCTAAATGGGGAAGGAAGATGGCATGACAAGCCCAAGAACCATCTGTGTAGGAGGCTAATATGATTGAGTTCTTGAAAAAGAAATTAGAAACTGTGATTTTCCGTTGGCTGAGGAACGAAAGAAGTGGAAAACGTTTTTCTCACACACGACTGGGAGTCTGGGTTGGCAGGGCTCCCAGCGGTGAGTGAGAGGCACATCTTTGCAACTATAAATGTTGATTTTCTTATTCATTAAGGTACCAATCGCCCATTGTACTGATGTCCTGAAGAGAAATTACTTTAAATCAGATCACTACTGACAAATATTTATTCATTATTAGGTGCCAGCCGTTCATCTTGCTGGTGATATCATGTTCTTCCCAAACGAATTTCTCCTCCGAAGAATTCCTCTCCTTAACAAGATTGTTGACAAGAAACAAAAAGCTGCCGTGGAAACCTCTAAGGAGCAGTATTTGACAAGCTGCACTCAAAACTTGGTTAGGTGAGATAAATTGTCGTCAATTTTTACTTTGAGATTTGAGAGATAGTGAGACTAGAAGTGTTTTCTTTGCAAGCGTGGGACATTTTCACTTTTGCAACTGTTGAACCCAGACTTTGCAAGACACTCACATTTCTGCTAATTATCATTGCTTGTTTGGGCTTCTTGATCCGTTGATTTTAGTCTTGCGGCGAGCTTCTGCTAACTACCTGGAACCGGAAATTCACTATAACAATGTTATGATATCCTAGAACAGGCAGCGATTTTTGTAGAATTCAGACAATGTTATTTATTATGAGAATTTAGGTAAAAGGTTTTTACAATGTTGTCAATCACCCACTATGCTAGACTATGAGTCTATCTTGGCTTTTGTAATGTAAATAAAGAGAAGTACCATGTATCGTTCTGTTTCCTAGTAATTTAATATTAGCAAAGGAAATGCAAGCAAATAGCATGTCATTTATTTCGGAGGGGTACACCCCCCTTTTCAAGAAGTGGAGGTTACATTCAGCAATACTCTTTCAGTAGCTTTTTATTCTGCAAAACTGTACCTACGCCACATGGGCGAAACGTTTGAAAGCTGAAAAGATATTTTACTATTCAATCGTCTTTTGCTATCTAGAGATGCACAACTGTACCAGATGCAGGTCAGCTCATGGATGGTCCACATGGAGTCGGCTCTGACTAAGGGAGGGTCTTTAGTAGATGATCTCAATGCACGCTGTGTCCTCTTCATAAAGGTACCTTGTTCAGTTCTTGTCTGCAGGACCAGAGAATTATGACGTGAACTTGACCAGCACTCACTGTTGTCATGTGTTTTTGTTTTTGTTAAGGGTGTCCTTATTGCGCACACTGTGAGTCACTTGGTGCGTACTATTATGAACATGTATCTAGTACTGTCCAAACCGCTGACCAAGGCTGCTGCGTTGGCCCTGTGCAGGCTCACGGAACTTCTCAAGGTGAATGTTCGTTAAGAACTATCTGTTGCATGCCTGTGTATGAAGCCGTATTGAGTTACTGTATAACCCTTAGGTTCCAAATAGTTCGTCTTTACTTGCTTCACATCGTTTCTCAGAAATGCATATTATCCAAAATGAAATTTCTGAAGTACTGAGAACTAAGATGTAACCACACAAAACACTGCACATGAAACACTCTTACTAACTGAGTTAGAGGTCCGGTCTTAAAAATAAGAACCGAGTTTTTTCTACTTCGATTTATGAAGTGCACACAGACGGACCAAGGAGAGGGGGATTACTAATTTACATCTCTTCTGTGTGTCTGACGGGTTTGGGGACGATTTCTCTTCACGCGGAACGCAGTCAAATTTCTATCGCACGTCGAAAGCAAAACGAGTCAATTTGAAATCGTTGTTTTTTTGGGGACTTGAACCGGTAACCTCGGGTTTTCGTGTCTCGTGCCCTAACCACTCGATCATGCTGCTAGAGTTATATTCTCTCTGTGTTTTTTTCCAGGCTATTGAGCACACGTTTCACCGGCGCAGTATGCTGATAGCAGAGAGTGTTAATCACATGATCCAACATTTGACGTTCATGGCGTTAGCTTGTATTGATACTGCTAAGGTACTGTTAGTAAGAACACGTACAATTTACACTAGATATAAAGTCGGTACAGTACTGATACATCCATCCTCGTTGTGCCGTGGGACGCATAAGGCGTCAGTATGGACGTAAAGTCAATAAAACATAGGTCGTTTTGAATTAAGGGCGGCTTAACACTAGTAGACACCGAGCTGCGAAGACTTTAATTTTGAACTACAGAAGATTAATTCCAAAAGCGTACTCGATATTTTTGAGTTCTAGGGACTTGAAACTAAATTGCAAAGACCTTTTCCTTAATTTAAATCGACGAGCTAAATATTGTGGCATGTGGTGGTTTTGTGCAAAGTCAATAATATAGATCTTGTTGGGCTAGGAAGGCCTCAACACTAGCTGACAACAAGCTGCGCAGACTTTGATTTTGGCCTACATAAGATTGATTCCGTATTGCGTAGACGATTTTTTGGAGCTCTAGTGACTTGGGCTAAAGATTATCGCACGCGTTGGTTATGTGCATATTTCGTATAAATTTAAGCTTGTTTTAAAAGGGACTCGACACTAGCTGATACCGAGCTGCGCAGACTTTGATTTACATTGATTTACGTCTGATAACCAAGTATTTCCAATCAGTTATATTGTTAGTTTGAAAACTTTACACAAGGTAGTTGCGAAGTTCGGGGGGAGGAGTGCATCTTATCGCTAAATACGCCTTATTAACGAAAAGCTACGGTGTTTACTTTTCAATTTGCAGAAGCGTATCGCAGCAGACAGGAAGTACACAGACAAACGACTTGTAAGTTTTATTTCTAGCCATTCAATGATTGCCTTCAACTCTTGTTGTGTCAGAGATTTCTAAACACTTTTTCTTGAAAACTGATGGAAACGTTGTTGAGTGGAGGCAGTGAATATCGTTAACAATTTGTTTTTGTGTTTTAGGATGTGTTGGCAGCTCTTGCTTTGGTTCAGAATGCCCTGAATGGGCCAGGTATTATATATATGTCTTTACTGATCTCAATTCACAACGTGAAAGCTTTCCAGAATGTCCGGAAAAGAGGAAAAACCACGGATGTATATCCAGATTTTCGTAAATTTCCATTTGATTTTCCTTCCGTATTTTTCCGAATTTTCGGTTGAATCGTTCGCATAATTTTGGAAATTCGATAAAAAACGTTTCCACGAAAATTTCCCTAAATCAATTGCTCTCCGTTTCGAAATTTCGGGAATTTTTGGTTAAATAGAAAACGACCAAATGACTTTGACAGCGTGTGAGCCCACGAGCAGACAGTCGACGATAGGCATCAGCTTCAGAGTGACTGGGTTTTCTTTAGTTACTCTCTTTGTTCATGAGATCAAAATTCTTTTGTTGTAATCTCTTCTCCCGCAGCAACAAAGGAGCGCAGGCTTGTCACCATGTTAGGTCTTCACGTCGGAACACAGATGGTAAGTCTTAAAACTTGTCTTTTTTGATAATGATTGTGCACGGAGCAGACAAGTATTCCGGGGGGACTCACATATGAAAAGATTGGGATGCTGGTCGGAAAATTTGAATTAAACCCTAAAGGAGACCAATTTGGGCGTGGCCTAAGCTTTATTTGACCCTTACGAGATACCACTTAAAGTGGAATAGGGTTGATTACCAGCCGTTGTTCAGAAAAGGAGCCCGAGCTAGTAGACTGGACTCGAAAGACCGGAGGAAATTGAATCGAAGAACGAGAGAGCGTTTTTTTTTATTCTTATTATTATTATTAGTGTCTCGAGTACATCCCAAAAGAGTGGAAAGTAGTATTTCGTGAACACACTGAGACGACGCGCACCTCCGATCCTTTTCCCCCACCCTCGGGTATTCACGATTTGCCTATCACATTTCTACTGGATTGTCAACTCTTCTGAATCTCCATCATTCTTCACACGCGTGTTTATGTGTACTCTACTGCAAGTACATTTGTGCATGTTCGTGTTTATATATGTTCATTGCTCTGCATAATTTTTGCATTTTATTGCATTTCTGCCTTTGTACTGTCTGTACTGTCTGTCTGTACTGTCTAAGGTTTTCCTACACAAGCGTAACGGCAATGTCGATTGGTATTATATGGGTAATGATAGTATGTAATAGCTTGATAGCTTGGCGTTGCTTGGTTGCGGCAAACTTGAGGTTCTCGGTGTTTCAGCAAGAAAAAAGGAGAAAGTATATGTGTTTGTGTTGTTTGTTTCATTCAAGCTAAAACGCCTTGAACTTCAATCAAGCATCTTTTAACCACCATCACCCATAATGTATTTCGAGATTGTTGTGTACGCCTCTGCGCTTCTGCGCTTCTGTCTATGGAGACAGTACAAAGTGAGAGTGGAGTGGGCGCCAGTGTAAACAGTGCTGTTTGCAGTGAACCCAGACTACTTGCGGCTCTACCACACACTGGGAGTCTTTCGTGCCTTTTTAAGGATTTTCAAGGCCGGAAAGAACAGTTTCCTTGCAGTGTAATGAATAATATCTCTCGCTCTTCCCGGATGATTATCCACGCAATCAGTTGTGTTCCGTTTTCATACAGAGATCATTTAGAGACGATGAGATGGCCAGTCTAACCAGTGTGATGAAGCGAATAAACCTCATCAGTGATCTGAGAGGAAGAGTCAGGAAAGCTTGTGATTGCAGCTTCATTCACTGGCATAGGGTAAGTTGATGTATTTCAGTACCACGTTGAATTTGTATCGCGGAATATCTGGTAAAAACTCCACTAGGATCTTTCAACCGAAACTTAATTCTCTCTTATTGAATACATAACGTCTCCTCCCTGTTGTCTTCTCAATTAAGATCATTTTGGACATTGTAAGCTGATCAGTGAAAGTGAAAAATGGGACGAGGGGTGAAGGGGGTAGGGGAGGGGTCGGAAGGTGGTAATGTCAATTAATCAGTCGATGAACCAGTACCAAGTCTTTTATCCGTTCTTCTGTTCGTGTGAGCGTCCGTCGTCTTCGTTCGCTCGTTAATTTCTTTGGTTAGTTCAATTAATTGGCATTCAATTTATTACTTAGTCAGTTTGCTTGCGATAATTCTGAAGTGAATCTGTTGACTACTCGATCAACCTCTCTAAGAATTGATGTGGCTGCTCTTCAAAGCAATTTGATTCATGTGAGCAGTTCAACTGGATAAGCCAATACTAATTCTATATGACCCTGTCTAAATACAGCTAAGTGTACTTCCCTTATCTCTTTTGCAGGTGGTGTTTCCAATTTATTTGGATGATCTTTATGAGAGTGCCACAGATGTCCATCGAATTCATGTAAGCTAATTTAACTAGCACTGTTTTTAAAATGCACCTAACTTCCAAATTTCTTTTTACGAATGCGTATTAACTTTATATTCGAAATAACTCTGAGAAGAACATTTTGAATTTGGTGAAATTCTCAATTTGTTCAGCTCTTGCGAAACTAGAAACGCCGTCATTTTCTTTAACGGCCGAGTTTTTAGGGGAATGGGTCCAGTAGCTACTTGCTAACATAAAATCGGGCGCCCGCGCATCATTTCCTTCAGGATTCCTCGTATAAAGACGAGTAATAGCCTGATTAGTTTTCCAGTGCATTAATTTGTGACAGAGGTCTTATCCGTTAGCCCTGCGGCTTGTCGTAAAAGACAGCGTTTTATCCTGACTTCTTATAAGCAGGGCATTTCATGACAACAGTTTTTATTGAGCCATTCTTCTACGTCAACATATGCTTTGTTTAGCCAAGTGATCTGTCTTTTTATTTTTTCTTTTCTTTCTTCAGTACATGATTGCCGCTTTAGGAGACTGTGTTCCAGTCCTTCAGCAAGTGAAGCACGAGCCGTC
>OMLO01005961.1_pt1 | contig 10242 bp, 9 predicted proteins | sample 1674811 | NCBI WGS metagenome assembly OMLO01 (sample SAMN06265003, study PRJEB25207) | coral metagenome | isolation source: Coral host | place: Mexico:La Bocana,Puerto Morelos, Mexico | collected 2008-11-13
AAGCTGTGGAACTTTTCTATGTGTTATTATTATTATACATGAAATATTTTTCTATTAAAATTGTTTGTTGTCTGTTTTATGTACTAATCATATCCATAGCTTAATGGTTATTCCAAAATCATAACTTGATATCCCAAATTATCCTGTTTAGATCTACACATGAATTTTTTTATAATTCACATTGTGATGCTGCAAATTTCCTAATGATGATAATCATATATAGGACAACCGCAACAGTCATGAAAAAGATGCTTAAAATATCAAGAAATTATTTCCCTTAGGAGACAATTTTTTCTCGCAATGCATTTGCTTAAATCAACTTAATTTTCTGCATCAGAAATACACCATAATCCATATAATGGAATTGGTAGAGACAGGAAATCACGATATTGTTTAAAAGGTGTGGGATTGCGGATTATTTTGCACGCATTTCATAATGACGCTATATTTTGGCAAAGGCAAAGTCCGACTCAAAGCTGTCAAGAACAAAGAACACTCCATGCGCCAACAAAATATCAAGTTACGATTCTAACAAAAGCGAAAATGAATATTTCCCTCGAAGAAACTCTGACACTAATTTTCTCAACTTGTCCATAAATTCGAGTCTTAAGAACGAGAAGAGGATTCCCCAAAGAAGACGAACGAAATGGACAAACAAAAGCTTACTTCGTCTCCAAAAATGGGCAGGAAACGAACCAAAGAAGGAAACGGGTGCCATATATGGTTGGAATGTTTTAAAGGACACAGAGTTTGAAAATCGGACGCGAAAGATTTGCCGCGAAAGTGAGAGCAAACTAAATCAAAACATACGATTTGGACATTCTCTGAAAACAGACGACGAAAAAAATTTGAAAACATGCCAAAAGCGTAGGAAGCTGATGGAAAATATGCCTTGATACTAAATACCCTTAAGAAGCGAGGTATATTTATAAATTTGTAATCAAGTATCCCGGACTCCAAAAAAAAAAAAATTCGACTAAGGAAGTCGAATTACCAATCGTTCAAATATAAACCTATCTATGCATAAACAGATTAGATCTCCTTATATTTTTATCATTGGTATAAAACGTACAAAGACATGAGCAGAGGAGAGCTGTATTGTACTGTAAACTCGGGCACAAATATACAGCTAACCTGCATTTTCTCCGCGTCGTTTTCGTTCACCGTGTAAGTCAAATCTGTTTCTTCGTATCCTGTAGCAGACATTCTCTGGTCCGGATTTGGAATCTGTGAAACTGGAGGATCGGGCGAATTCAAACAAGTTTGAATGAGAGCTTTTCCACTCTCCGAAGTTATCATCGGCTGCAGCTTTCTAGTGGCGAACGTGTAAACATGACCAGTTTCTGAAGCGACCAACAACATCACCTGCGTGCCAGTTAGCGTGCTCAATTCGTAGGCCTTTAAAAGAAATAAAAAATATGGTAAAATTCACAAGGAAATTAAAAAAAATAAAAACTGTATGTATTCAACAACAAATAGAAAAATATAAGCTTAATTAAGCTTAAAAGCGCGGTCCAATCATCAACTGAAAAACTAACCTTTTTCATTATTCCTGTTTTCCTTTTACTAAACGTCGTGTATCTTCTCAGTTTATTGGAGATAAACTTCATTTCGATCTTAACCCGTCCTCTAGTCTTTTTCTTGGGCCTCTCTTCCACTAGCATGCTTTCAGCGTCGCCATCGTCGTCGCTGTCTGCTTGTCGTTTCATTCCGTGTCCATCGTGGTGCTCGCCGGCCATCGCTGCTTCGAATTCCCCTTCCTCTATCGTGGTTGGATCAAGAACTCCGCTACCTTGTGCTTGAGCTCCGTAATGCATGTTCTCCAGTTCGTCTGTTGTTGTTGTTGATTCTTCGCTCTGCATTATGCCAGTTGTAGGATGGCCTTTTATGGAGACGGAACTCGAAAACCTGTTACCTTTTTTGTCGTTTCTTTGCTTTCTAAAAAGGAATGTGGGTGGACCAATATGGCGGTCTTATCCCATGATCCTGCTGAATCACGTGACTGAGCGCAATAAACCGGAAACAAGCCAAAGACACCGGTTGCTGGCAAATTATTTTCAACAACAAAAGCCTAAGTGTCATTCCAGCTTATTAACCCAACCTTCGAGAAATGAAATAACTTGGGATCGTACTTTTGTATGTTGAAAAATATTCATCAGTTATAAATTCCCGTTGGCCGAAAAAACTTTTCGTTGGTCGACAAGTTGTCCAAGTTGTTCTTTTCCTGTCTTGTGACTTCTCGGGCGCCAATCAAAACAATAAAGCGACAAGAGATTATGATATCAAAACATTTAGCTATTTATTTTTAAAAATCATAGAAGATCCCTAATACAGACATAGGACGTTTCAAGACGTCAGTACAGCAGACCCAACCTTCTTTGACTTCTTTTTGACGCTGGTGTACAGAAAAATTGAAAGTTCTCTCATCTTCGTCTGACGAAGCTATTAGAAGAAAAAAACAGGAAGCTTAAAAAGTGGCTTTAAGTTTTTGTGAATGAATCTCTGTTCTGGTTAATAATTATTATTTTATTTCTTTATTTCGGGCATTGCTATTTGAAGTGTTGTTTTTTTTTAGTCTTGTTTATACGACAATTATCAACCTCTCTTTGGTCGTGGGCTTGGCACTATAATATAAGTTTCCGTTTTAGAAAGAGCCGCAAATATTACAATGGTCCTTTTATTGCTCGGGCGCTTCCAGATTTACCTCACCGGAAGCTGCTCCTTGCAACTGACGAAACTTTTCTCGAGCCTTCGTTATCACCTAGTCAGCGGATGCTGCAAATGACAACAAAAGTTCCCGTATGTGCAGACGTGTGGATTCTCAGTTTCTTCTGTGCTGTGGCCACGGAAAATTGGTATTTTTGTTCCTTTTGTTTACAGAACTTTTCGTGAAACGGGTCCAGCAGAGGTTTTGGATTATGTGCTGAAAGTGCTACGTACATACCATCGTTAAATACAGAGTACGAGATGCGTGAGGTCGTGCTTACTGCTGCCAGTCTGGCGCTAACAGGCGCTGTTGTGGCAAATGCTTATTATCAAAAACATCAGTTTTACCCATCTGTTGTGTACCTGACCAAGTCTAGCCCGAGTATGGCGGTAAGTTATAAGTTAAGACGCACTCGAGAGCTTGAAGGAGCTCGCTTGTCGTCAATTAATTTGCTTGATTATTCAATACATAACTTCGGTATCCGCGTTTGTTGACAAGAGCCTTTGGAGCAAGCTTGATTTTTTTCCCTGTAGGTTTTGTACCTTCAAGCGTTTGTGCTTGTGATTTTGTTCGGTAAAATGATGAGGAAAGTATTCTTTGGAACGCTTCGAGCTGCAGAAATGGAGGTATAGTACTTCTTCTAGTAGTCTGTAGTCTCAAAAAATGAATGCTTAGTTAATATTTGCTAAAATGTCTTGAAGGGAGCACCCAGCCTCTGCATGCATTGAGGACCATATTGAAAAACAGGAAGTGAATTATGGACGCTGGAAATCATAAGGATTTTTATGAGACAAAGACCCTTTGCCCTCCAGTTTCACTGCTGTGGTTCTCCATTCAAATCCTTTTTTTTTTGGTAGTTTTCAAGCTTCCATAAGATCTTAGCCTTCCAGTAAGAGGTGACAATTACCTACCAACACCCTCTAGGAAACAAAATTGAAAGTGAAAGAAGGAAGGAGAAGTTTGGATTTCCTAATGGACAACAACCCAGTTACTAAGATCAAAATTAGCATTGTGTAACTGCATAAATGTCCACAAGTCATTGATATTCTAAACTCTTAATATCACAGATCTCAATAAAGAATGACTATTTTTCGGAAATTCAGACTTAGAAAGTGTTTTCCATTTCAGCATTTAATTGAGAGATCATGGTATGCTGTTACAGAAACTTGCTTGGCATTCACAGTTTTCCGAGATGACTTCAGTCCTCGTTTTGTTGCACAGTTCACTCTTCTTTTGTTTCTCAAGTGTTTCCATTGGTTAGCAGAAGACCGCATTGATTACATGGAGAGAAGTCCACTGTTAACATGGTTATTCCATGTTAGAGCTGTGCTTCTTCTGATGTTTTTGGGCATGGTAGATGCTGTTTTGGTCCATATTGCTTACAACACAACAATGCAAAGTGGAGCATCAGTACAACTCGTATTTGGATTTGAGGTTAGCAATAGGTTAGAAATACTCCACAATCAAACAGGTCGGGATGTATATGTTTTGCCAATGTTTGATGCCAGGACCTCAACACATTATCTTAAATTGTCTCCCACACAAGAGTTACATGTAAAATATGCCATCGGATGCAGATAACTCAGCTTTTCAGAGTTTTTTGGAGTGTATTGGTTGCTGCCCAGCTATGCATGTTCGTCCCAAAGCAGCAGCTAATTCAACTAAGCTATACAGACCATTGTAAAGCTACATGATATGTCCTGCATCAGTATCAAATTTTTTGCTCAAATCAGGTGTACACTACATTTACAGTTATACTTGTTTGGTTTTCATTTGGTCTTTCATTCTCCAATCCAAACAATAGTGTAACAACTACAAGAGATATTTGTTTATGCTGGTAGTGTGACATTTAATAAACATAAATGCATCTTATTTGCATTACATTGCAGTATGCCATTCTTTTGACAATAGTAGTAACCATTCAGATGAAGTACGTTCTGCATATAATAGACCTCCGAAGTGAAAATCCTTGGGACAACAAAGCTGTCTATCTTCTTTATACTGAGTTAATTACAGGTAAGAGGAAACCAAACAATACAGTGATAGGTATGTTTATGTCATTGAGACTCAAAGTGTTTGGGCATGATAGAAGGAAAGAGCAAAAAACAGGTGTACTCATTCTTTCTCCTTCTTGCTGAACTTCTGTCAAGCAATGCTAAACTATCGCTGCCTGTAATAACAATAGGCCATATGGATATGCTTGGTATTGGACTGGAACTAGTTTGCAATGGAGGCTCAGGCAAGGGAATTTCATTATAAAGAGTTTTATGTCATTTGCATTTGAAAAGATGGCCTGCATTAGCTGCAGTTATAAGCAACAATCTTAGACAAAATAAATGAACATCTTGACCAACCCCCCCCCCCCCCATTTCAATGATTCCAAAATGGCGCGTTTTTGCTCCTTTGTGCCTCCCTGTTTGCTTTGGGGGGGAAGGAGGCTAATTGTTCCTTTGTGTTCTGTCCAAGATTGTAGTTCCAATCCAGTAACGGGATATATGAATATGGTCTATTCAATGGTATTGTCGTGTATGCCATCATGCTCTTGTGCAACAACTCTTTTCAAAAGAGCTGTGTTTATATTTAGATGTAAATATGTTTTATGATGCATGCTTACAATATTGCACAGCCATAATTAAACATTGTTTTTCTGCTTTGTGATTAATTATCCTGACTGTGCAGTTTTAGGAAGTACATGTACATGTATAATCTATCTAAAACCCTGGCATTAAAAGAAAGTTCATTTACAATTTGGTAAAGGGTATAGATATTTTCTCAAACAACACAATCCAGTTATTTGAAGCTATGTAAGCTTGGGAAATATTATATATTTAATTTTTGGTTGAATCAAGTGCCCTTTTTAAGACTTTGACTTTTCTGTTTCAGGAGCTATCAAGACTGTGCTTTATAGTTGTTTTATGGTCATCATGATCAAAGTTCATACATTCCCACTATTTGCTATTAGACCCATGTACCTAACATTAAGGTAAGGCTACTCTAGCCATGTTATTAATCAGTTCTTTCTGCTTGAATCAAGCTTTCTTCTACTTATAATAAAACTCCTTGCCAATTTAGTAGGTATCAAAAGTGACTGAAATGTAACTTTGAAGCTCTTTTTTAACCATTGGGTAAGAAGACAGCTTCCCAGAGTCATCATAATTGCAACTTGAGACTCCAGATACAGTGGTCATTTTTACCAGGACCAAATGTAACTTTGAAGCTCTTTTTTAACCATTGAGTAAGAAGCCAGCTTCCCAGAGTCATCATAATTGGAACTTGAGACTCCAGATGCAGTGGTCATTTTTACCAGGACCAATTCCCAAAATGTAAAAATAGTTGCTCAAATGTTGTTGTTTATAGTGGTCAATATCCTTAGTTACAGTTAATAGCTACATGTAGTTCACAGGTATGCCACTTGAACTGAAAGAAACAAATTTATGAACTAAACGTAATAGGCTTGAACATCCCAACTGGCGGTAGGTGAATCACTTAGCTATTTGCAAGCATGATCAAGGAGTTAAACTAGGGTCTACTTGAACCTGCGACCTCCACTTTTCAAGTCGGGCACCCTGATTACTGGGCTCAGCTGCCATACCACCTCCTCCTGCTACAGTTGTATGTTGTGTTCCTGCTATTCTGAAAGTGCTTTCAGCCACCCAGGAATACAGATAGTTACCAGAGAAAAATGGTTAAGGTACAGACTCAACAACATTATTTTGTTGCTGTTGTTTTATTTCAGAGGATTCAAGAAATGTATCAGTGATGTCATCATGTCTCGGCGAGCTATTTCAAACATGAACACACTGTAAGTATGAAAACTAGATTAAATTGCTTCCAGCATACATGTATCTGTGGAAAATTTGCGGTCGACCAGAAAACTTGCTGTTTGAGTTTCTCTAACATGCACTTGAATGATCATCTATGATCAACAGAGCCAAGTTAAATTCGCTTCATTCTGTAGACTGTATTATGTAGCAAAGGTCATGAGTTTGATCCCATTGAACACTGAAGTTACATGTACCTTGTGACTGCTTGATGAGTTGCAGCATAGCTGCTTAAGATATCTTTAATTTAGTTTCACCTTAACTGCTGTTGGCCATACACACCTTTTGTTCTTGCTCATGAAAAGTGTCATCCGGTCATGAGTGTCGTTCATCTGGGGCAAGACAATTATAGTAGATTTTAGGGCAAGCAACGTTTCATGTTCACTTGCCTGATGGACAGAGACCCAGAAAAGTAACTAGAAAGGAAAACAAAAACAAGCATGCACTTTCTTTAGGCAAGTGAAATTCAAATGTTTTTAAGCTCTACTGAGTGAGGCTGCCTTTTAGACTTTCTTTGACAATGGGCCCCCTCCTTCAGACCAAACAGTCTTAAGTTTGTTGAAAAGTTCCCTTTGATCCCATTAGTTATCCAGATGCCACACCTGAGGAGCTCCAACAGGGTGACAATGTGTGCATCATATGCCGCGAAGAAATGACAACAGGCTGTAAAAAACTACCTTGCAATCACATATTCCACACAAGCTGCTTACGGTCATGGTTTCAAAGACAACAAACATGTCCAACCTGTAGAATGGATGTCCTTAGACCTCAACCTCCACCACAGCCTCAGCAGCCGCCACCACAACAAGGTCCACAGCCCCCATTTGGCTTCCCTCCTATGGGAGTTCCTCCCACTATGGGAATCCCCCCTACTCCAGGGATGCCACCACAGGGTCCACCAAATGGTAGAGAACTTTTTCATTGTACTTTCTGTTTTTTGTTAAAAAAAAACATACATACCATATACAAATGTAGTTAACATCTAAACAATTGCTGCCTGATTAATCTCTTTGCATGTATTCATAGCATTTCTTTGTTCATGAATTCTTTTCTTTCATAAAACGTCATGATTCTTAAGTCCCAAGCCTTTCTTGAGACAAGCAGAAAAAGTCAGTAACTGGATAAGTCTAACTTGTTCTCACAAGAAAATAATCCTGAGTTATTTTCTGCCTCTGTAAGTTTGAAGATCAAAGAAAATTTAAGTTTTCACCAGCAGTGCAAGGTGGAACTCAAGCACAAGCATTCCAGCAAACACTAAGTAACAGAAGAAAAGAAAAATAAAATTCTGTGCATCAGTTGAGTGAATTTTAATTGAATTTTTATTTCAGCTGTTCCAGCCATGTTTCCTGGTTGGCCTCCCATGGGTGTCCCTCCTATGCCACCAGGACAACAACCTCCAGCCACATCACATGAACCTGCACCTGGTGCTGCTGCAACAGCTGGTGCTAGTTCTTTACCACAACAAGGTACAGATATCAAAATATTCTCACCTTTTCATTCTGTTCCTTCATTCACATTGCATGATACCATACACTTGTTAATTTTACATTGACTACATGCCACAGGGACTTGTAATATTAACCCATTCGCCACCTGTAACTGCGTTGGCCTTTGTTCCACTTCTGATGTCATCACCTTTGGCCAAAATTGGAATCACTTATACTCAAGTTCTGTAGGAGGAAAGACGTTTCCAGGAGGGATTGGGTAATAAGAGCCTGAAATTTGCACAGAAATGATCAGAAATTTGAGCAAAAACTCGGAGCAAAATTTGCCTTAACTATACTAGGCTGCTCCTTGGTAGGAATACTCTGTCTCAATGGTGCAAGCAATCCCAATAGCTGGTCAACAAGTGCAGCAAAAGGATGTGAAAAGGAGAAAAAGTAAAAGGGAGAAAACAAAAGCAAAACCAAAATGCCTAAAGATGTTCAACTTCTGCTTCAAAACTCTCTAAACAAGCCCAAGCAAAAATCACATACATGTATAAAGACACAATGCTAAGGGAAAGAAAGACATAGCTTTTTTGAGTAGATTGGAGCTAATTAAGCTCATACCCAGGCTGAAAGTGCCAGAAATGTCTAAGAAATGTGTCTTTTCTAAAATCTCCAGGTATCAATGGGTTAAAGCCTTTTTGAAGCAAGTAGCCCTCAAGATTCAACTGTGATAATAATTCTTAAAACATTTTTATCTGTTTTCTTCTGACAGGTCCAACAACTCAAGATACCAGTCAAGCTCAGGTATTGTTGCACTTCAAACTCTAAATCAATTTACTAATGCCGAGTTTTAGTATTTTGGGGAGAATAAAAATAGTGCACCAGGAGATGGTGGACATCAAAAGTAAAATCAAGGAGGCCATTGCATCAGATGTGTCATCACACTTACATGTAAAGTAGATAAACTGTAAACAAAACTACTGAGAAACTTTAAATGGACAAATATTTGTTACTTGTAACCACTAGTCATGTGACAATGTGAGCTGAAGAAGACACTGAGATATGGTCAATAGCTTTGTTTGCTTTATATTTAGGAGCTTGAGGCAAGAACTATGTTATTTATTTTTCTTTTGTTTGTTTCTTGTTTCAGATGCCAGGTTTTGGCATGCCTCCTCCCTTTATGTTTCCACCACCCTTCATGATGCCACCCTTTATGTTTGGTGAGTTATTTTCATTTGCAAGTATAGTGGACTAAGAACTCAAAGGAGCTCCCTTGTTAAGTCAGAGTTACATGTACAGTCATGAGGCAGGCAGCAAAGTCAGTATGCATAATTGATTGATTGATTTGTTGGTTGATTGATTGATTGATTGATTGATTGACTACTCCCTAAATGGGGATTTTCAGGTCCAATGGCAACAAATAGTGGAAAACTGAAACTTGTGGTGTTTTTGGAGTATTTGAAAAACTGTGGGAACCTGAGCCATAAGGGGACATGAGCCTCTCAGCTCATGTTCCCACAGCATTTGTATTATCCCAAACTGTCACTTGTGTTTCTATTTAACCATTAGATTTTGAGCATAGAAATCAAGAGTGAATAATAAACGTAATTGTTTTAGCACAGTTTAATCGTTCAAAACATTATCTAAATCCTCTTCACAGACACCTCGAAAAACGCAAATGAGCTGCCTTAATTTTTTTACAAGCGTGTACTGCTGCACTACTCACTGTCTACAGCAGAACAGATAGTGGATGACGTAGCCAATCAGCGAATGGTATTCATGATAGAACCCTAAACTGATCTTTTATCAAACAAGAGAACTGTTTGTCAGTTCACAATACCTGAGAAACACATTGAGTCAATATAATCATGGCCACTAAATTAAGTCACAAGTTTTGTAAGAAAGCATTGCATAATAGCATGTTCATACTCCCGCACAGGCATTGACGACTTCTTATCTGTTTTCAGGTTCTCTCAGCACTCCACCCAATGTTGACTTTTCATCTTTGAATGTTGAGCAGTTAATAGCAGTTGAGGGTCAAGAAAGACAGAATGTGGAGACGAGAATTAACATGCTACGAACTGTGCATGCCCTGCTGGATGCAGCTATAATTCAACTCAATCAGTACACTCAGATCACTCAGATGATGAACATGCAGAGGTAAATCTAATAAATATGAACACATAACGCCTCTCCTCAGGGAACTCCAGCGGATAGAATTTAAGATTCTTCTAATTACATTTAAAGCACTCAATAAGCAGGCTCCAACTTATTTAACAGATCT
>OMLO01005962.1_pt1 | contig 10242 bp, 12 predicted proteins | sample 1674811 | NCBI WGS metagenome assembly OMLO01 (sample SAMN06265003, study PRJEB25207) | coral metagenome | isolation source: Coral host | place: Mexico:La Bocana,Puerto Morelos, Mexico | collected 2008-11-13
TCACGCATCACGCATCACGCATCACGCATCACGCATCACGCATCTTGTGAGTTTCCTGCTCATTTCTACAGAGTTTCATATTTGACTCGAATCACACTTTCTTGCTAGTTTACATAAGGACAATTCTCTGGTATTATTACAAAAGCTTTCCCAAATCAGGCATCCTAACCGAGCCTCTGAAACAAAGTTCTTATGAGCCTCACCTTTTCCTGTAACGTTCTGGAATTTAACAGCTGCATCCTGAATGGCGGGGAACTGTTCATAGATTTGATTCCATATAGTTACAGAATTTATGAACGTTAGGTTTGCCTCCTGAATCGTCCTTTCCAAATCTAAGAAGGAAAATAAGATGTAATATGTTCATACCTAGTCGTGCCCTTTTGGTACGCTTTGGTGGCATATCAAGCGAGTTTGGTCGAGCCGTAGTTCGTATTTTGACGTGGTCGAGCCATAATACCCATGGCTAGACCAAACCAGCCGCCGTACCAAACGATACCGCCAAAGCGTACCAAAAAGGTAGGATTAGGTATTTACCATACCCTTTTCCGCCAAGTGACCATGACATCGTAGCCATATCATCGTAGGTCAGTGACTTGATATCGCAGGATATCAGGACAGTAGACACGACTTCTGATTGGCTAAATGCAAATATGGGCACGGTAAGTGTGAAATGAACCTCTGATTTTTTTATTTTCCAAAACGTTTGTTTTCAAGTGCCTTGCGTAGAGAACCATGTTGTAACACTCACTCTGTACAGTAATATTTCTTTCTAGTGTGCCGTTGTAAAGGTCGTAGACCTCTTGCCACATGGCTTCTGCACTGATTTGTAAGTCATCCAAAGAAAATACGCTGAGCTGTGGAGGATGAGGCGGTCAATTAGTTATGAAATCAAAACACTTTTTAAAATCCTCAAAGCATCAATCTTTTAAGGCGGAGAAGCCCAAAACAGATGACAGCATTTTACACGAAAATGATGATAACATGGACTGGGGCAAACGAAATTGTTACATTTTCCTTATTCATATATCAATGATCACCAACTGAATTATTTCATCAAAATGAATTATTTGTAGATACCAGCTGATACATTCAGAAAGAGGCCTTGACATAACCAAATGCTTTTGAGTCGACCTATAGAAACTGTGGGAAACCGACACTTACTTGTTGGAAGATCATGTTGATCGTGTTATTCGCCAGTTCCGCAAGATCCAGAGTTATGTTCACAAGTTCACTTATTTCAGAATATCTCTCGATAGCTGACAGAGCTGGTGTACCGTGGGAACGACTGCTATTAAACGTCCTTCAAATAAACAACAAGAGTAACACAGCAGTAGACTAATCAAAGATTACACCAAAAGAATAAAAAAACTTGTAAGAGTTCTAATCACAACCTCGTTCCCAGTGTCTCTCATCTTCGCGCCCTCCTCTCCCGCTTTAGGGGGGCTAGAAGAGGTTGTTCTGATCAAACTGTAAGACTTAAGTTACCCTCAGCTGATTTTTGTCAAAACACATCCAGTTTGTGGTTAATAAACTTGGCTAAATCAAATAATTCTACTGATGACGCTGAATCACCATTTCTCTCTCGAACGAACCAGAAACATAAACACCGTCCATTTAAATCAGTTAAAACAGCTCCTCAAATAAAAAAATTAAAGACTCACTGTTCCATTTGGCGAGCAAGTGACTCCAGATACAATGCTTGATTCTGAGCCAGCTGTAATTCAACCTCAGCTATTGCAAGCTTTTGCTTGATTTTTTCGACTTCTGTTTCCAGTAGGTTCGATACGTCTGTAAGTCCAAGTCCACTAGATGGAACGAAATTACCGCTGGCTATATCGGAGGGGTCCTAACACATAACAAAATAAGAATTGTTCAAGTCATATTTCACAGCACTGCTAAAAAATTCAATTTGCAAATATTCAAACTATGTGCACGGTCCCAAGTCAAATACAGGTGGAATAAATTTCTTACTAAGTTATAGAAATTCTGCGTTTTCAACCTAAAAATATCTCATGAGGACACCTGAGGACACCTGTGTAAAAATATGTCATATTTATAGATTGCGATTTAAATGTACGGGAGTGAAAAAACGAGAAGTTGAAAGTTTTCCAGGCAGTGGCAAAGGCACTGTATCGACTTTTTTAGCATTCTATGTACCTTATTCCAAAATGGTCGCCATTGTAGTGTTCTTTTGTTTTCCTTCAAATTTACCTCTTGTTGCGTCGTTCTTAAATTTGAAATTCAAGAGAACATTTTCCCTTGAACGAGGCAACAAAGGCTATAGAATTACGGCCATTTTGGAATTAGATGTATAGTGTAATATTGTTTTGAAACACTAACAAAATTGTGTCGCTTGAAGTTTTTCAAACGCAACATTTAGCCCAATAATCGACTTTTCAAACCAATACACTTACAGTTACTGAAATTCTATCATTGTTTTGTAAAGCAAGAAATATGTAAATAGCTAATCAAGCCGTGTTAATTTAAACACGATTCAGTGGTGTTTAGCTACCGTTTGTTATTTACCTGCGGTATAAGTGAATACCATTCAGTGATGATGTTATCAAAAAAGTCTCCAACTTTGGACAAATCAATAAATGCCACGCCCATGAAATCATCTTCGTCATCAGGATCGTAATCATACACAGCCAGCCTCACTTGAGTGAAATTCAACTGTTCCATGGTAATTTTGAAGCGAAATACATCGCCAAATGGGAAATCTGGGTTGAGGTCACCTGTAACAGGAGGAAACCAAGATAAAAAATTTTCACGGACGTGTTGACCTTCGTCGAGAAAGACTCCACTTTAGATCCCTTGTTTCTGACGAATCAGAAATTCTCCAATAAAGGCTAACTGACTAGAACAGTGGGTCCGAAAGTGGCTTGAACAACTTACTAGTTAAATCAAAATGAACAATGCCACGCGAACCCGGCTCGACCACAATTATGCGAAATTTAATTTGAGTTGATTACTGCATTTAGCAGACAGCCGCCATGTTGGTGTATTTCTTTGATACATCAAAAGTTTAATTTGGTAGGTTCTATATTTTTAATATAATTTGACTTCACTTAAAGCCTGTTAAGATGTCACTGCTATACCGCATATATCAGTATGAAAATTTAAATGACATAAAGTTATTCGGTCGGAAACACGTTCATCCCGCGGAACAACAAAAGGTTTATTTTTTTTCATACTGTCACAATTCTCAAATGATCTCAAATGCCTATAATATGTCCAAAATATAAATTAAGTCGTATGCGAAGCTCTCTAGCCACATGAAATGATATATTATGGGCGCTGAGTTTTTTGGCAAAGCGAGAAGAAATTTGCATTCACATATTTGGCCACAACAGAGTCAAACACCTGGTAAGTTAAAACAGGTGAAAGTGATAACTTGTCGAGCAAGCGATACTTACGACAGGCACTCTTCAACAAGCCCAGCCCTAGGCCATTACAATAACGAAAGCAAGAAACTCCTGAATTAAATAGAACATGAAGTCTCAAAGAAATAACCGAAGCTTACTAACGTCTTACAATTAGAGTTTGATCATTGGACCGCTATAATTGTATGCGTGCATTACCGTTAACCGTGGAGGACCTTTGAGTTCCCTCGTTATTCCAGTCAGGGATAGTTGATACCAAGACATACGGGTCTGAAGTTTGACTGGAAAGGTCTTTCGGTGGCAGATTACGGCCCCTTTCTATCCGTATGGCAAACTGTGTTTGTTCTTGTTCGTATTGTAGCATGGATACCTCCAGTTCTCCATTGACAGGCAATAATGTGCTGCGATATTGCTGTTGTGAATAGAATATTTTGAAACACACAATTAGATTTTCTTCTCCATTCGGTGTTGGAGACTTAGTGTCACTAAACAATTTTCCGAAGTCTACTGTTTCAGAAACTATATAGACTAGTTTTTCCATTTAGTGAATTTTCTCCTTTATTCCTAGCAAATTGTCGTAAGCATTTAAAAAGGACTGTCTGTGTAGTTTGTTCTAATGACAAAGTAGAATAGGAAGTCCTCAAGCGATGACAGTTCATACGATTCAAAGAAATAAAAAATGGCATCTGTAGATCTGAGAATGAAGAACGCCATTCTGATTTGCGATCATGAATTTGATTGTAAGTTTGTCTCTGGCAAGCGTCTTTTTACCTTCGAGTTTTATAAGCTACGTTTGTTCAGAATCGTTGAACATTTAGGAATTCATGGACACAGGTACACTGACTGGAGTCAGTTGGGGTTGAAACCAAATCGATTTAGATACAAAATATCAAATTAGGAGTTATGTGAGAATATTTGCTGAAAAGTTGTACATTACATTAAATTACCTCAAATATGGAGTTCCCCGTAATCAGAACATTTCTTGTATCGTTTAATGTCGCATTTGCTTTTGCCAACAAAACACTGGTATTATTCAAAGCTAGTAATTCTTCTTCAACAAGATTCTGCGAAAAAAAGTAAGCAGAAGATGAAATGACAGTGACCTCAACGCCCAAGACATGTTATTATTTATTTACTCATTTATATATTTATTTACTTCATAAAAGTATGTAAATTTTAGGAAGTTAAAATTATTTCATAGAGCCGTATAGTTAAAATTTCTTCCTTTAATGTCTTTACTGCAACGTCATGTTAAAAATAACTGGCCACAGAAACATTACGGTGTTACGTGCCAGTTAGGCACGAAGAGGATTATGTCTGTAGGTATGCGAGTCTTCAGGTCTCTGTCTTTGCCACGAATGACTTTTACCGTTTTACTTAAAAAGAAAACAAAACTTAATTAAGGTCACTAAAAACTCTTTTTTCCTCTAAAGCTTTCCTACCTTTGTGTCTATCAGGATCGCTTGTATTTCTCTGGAATGGTTATATACTTGCTCAATTGAATCCATGAACAGTGTGTTTGACTGATTCCAGCTCTCCTGAATCCGGTTAAAATTGGCAGCTTTTTGTTGTATGGAGTCGTCAAGCTCTCTGGCGCGAAATAACTGAGAAAAGATCTGCGAAATAACGAATAAATACCCAATAAGCTGACTCATTTGATAAAAATAAAATTAACAAGTTATCATTTATTAATCTATTTATTCATTTTTTTGTTTATGCACCAGTCACCAGTTTCTGCAAAAATATAGTTTTATGAGGATTTCAAGGAAGTTAGTCATTAGAGTAATTTTCTAATAGCTCATCATGTTAATTAAGTAAATCTCTACGCAACTAAATATCGCAATAAATATAAATATCGCGGTAACCAACGGAAGAACTTTTAATTTTTTATACTTTTTCTAACAGCATTTTGAAAAAGCCGGTCAAGCTTAGCTAAGCTGGGCTTTGCAGTTTTCGATTCTATAAGTGGCACCAGAACATATTCACATTTAAGCTAAATACCCGCGTTAAAGTTTGTTCGACATGAGCAGATATGTTTTCAGCCATTCTTGTATGTTCAGTAATGTTCCAGGAATACTGAGTAAAGTTTCTTTCTGTTGTTTTGCGCCACGCCTCCGTTGAGTGCGTCAAGGCTTGTGATGCAGCGGCATTGTATTCCTCAAGTGCCTGGCGTATATCTCCGATGATAACATCCACAGCTGTAGAGGAAATATGTGTATATTTTGTTTTGAGTTAAAAGGAAAAAAAAAGAACTGATAACTTTCAACAACACAAATAACCATAAAAAGCAATTTGAAACCGGGGAGTTGTCTACCCAAAATTCAAAGCCAAAGTTTCGTATGATTAGAATTCTGTAGATGCAAGGGTCAATAAATGCTGTTTGTAATGCTTTAGTCAGAAGCCCGTCGTGTTAAATAACCGACCGAACAATATCCATATCTCCGTTAATCAGTTTATCTGACTTGTAAAGACCAAACATCTTAATTTTGTAGATTTTTCAGATATTTGTAACTCGAAGTATAGGTAAATTGTTGTTTTCCTTGTTAACATAATAAATAACCTTTAAACATTTCAATGGCAATCATATGTTCGTCGTCTTGTTAAACTTACCTGCATTACTGTTAAGAATAGATTGAGGAACGTTTCAGAATCATATTCAGCATCTTGTGTGACATTTATTTTTACCTAGCTTTTTTTAATATACATCACTTCCTAGCAAAGATACGCTTCAAGGGGTTTGTGGGAGCGGGTATTCCGCTGAACAACGTGAATTCTAAGAAGACAGGTCCTGCTTCTGAGCTCGTTAGTCACTACGCAATGTTTGTTTTCTTTCCACTGGAATAATCTAAACTATTTATCGCTAACTTGTTTTTTTTTGTATTTGTGGCCTTGTTGAGCTTTGGACTAAAGCAAACATGAACAGCCATGATCGTTCTTTTAAATAACGGTCAGCCGTCGTCTGATACTTCAGTTTTAATCGTTTTTGATCCCACAACGTAATTGCTCTTTTATAACTGTTGGATGAAAACAGTATACGAAAACAGAAATTGCTTCATAGGAAGTCGAAAGAGGCTTGTAAAGAGGACTTACAAGTAACATATTGTCTGGCAGATACTGTGGCTTCCTTTTCGGTCGTGATTTCCTCTAGAATCTTCGTGGTGTTTGCGGCAGCTTCGTTTGCAAAACTACTGAGATCCCCAGCCTAAAAATATAAAAGCAAAAGAAAGATGGGAATAAGTACACAAAAGCAATGAAAAGGTATTTATAGTGAAGCGTAGGGACACCTTAAATCAGGAATAGTGGTTTTGGTCTCTGCCAGCAGAAGAATTTATCGAAAATTGTTATCAATATGGTAATGTTCTTGTTTCTAAGGTGTCTAAAATCACCAGATTACACGTGTGCATCTACTCAAGTGTAGAAGATGGCTAAAATGTTCCGTTTGTCTAGCATAACTCTTATTTTAATTTCAATTAATAATTGTTGTAAATAAAGTTAAATTAGAGGATTAACATTTGCCATTTCTTACCCTGACTGAGAACTTATTCAGGCTGTTGTTGGTTTCAGGCACATGTGAGGTTATGAGGTCTTGGTAAATTTGATTTCCTGCAGAAATCCTTGAATAGAACTGTTCTCTTCCAGCCTGAAACAGCAGAACAAAAGTGCCACTAAGAACAGACATTTGAAATGTGGGAATGTTGGTAACTAACGTAGAAATTTACAAACCTTGGCCTGCCTTAACGAACTAGACACTGCTACCATTGGTTCATTGAAGTCTGTCAATTGTTTGAGTGAGTGAACCTTTACATCTGTTTCATTTACATAATGTGAATTATTGACAATCATGCCCCTCAGATTCTGTACACACATGGAACACGCTGTGTAGAAAAAAATAAACATTAGGCAAATCTAGTTAAATCCGCAGTTGGCGATATAAAAAAAAAATAAAAATAAAATAAAAATTAAAAAAAAATTTATTTTACCGAGTTCTTTTGCTACCCTTTTCAGCAGAAGCGCATCCAAATATCAAAAATCTAAGCAAACGTGTTGTTTAACATGATATCTCAAAATCGACCAAGTAATAATGGGTCCCGCATGTCCAGGTTACTGTGTTTTGTTTTGCGTGCAACTACAAGTAAAAATTATGCAAAGAAATGAATGATCACAGCAGTTTTTCACAACACAACTTCAGCAGCTGTGAAAATAAAGCCTGAAAGAATATATTGGTAAGCTGTTCTATATAATAATAATTATAATAATAATAATAATAATAATAATAACAATAATATTAATATAATAATAATAGTAATATTAATGGTTTATTAACAGAGTATTTATACAAAATGGCTTTTCATCTGTTACATGGAGACGCTGCGGTATCCTTAAAGGTTCCGTTTTATTTAGTGACCATAAGCCTGGTAGTGTTACCTCAGCGTAATTGTCTAGTGACAGTTGCTCGTTGTAAAGACAAATAGGATGGCCAAGAGGGATCCTGAATTGCTTTAAATATTATTTAAGTGAAATAAAATCCCTTCTCTCTTTGATTGGAAGTCGTCTTAAATCAATTATGTTGCTTATGTTCTCATATTTCCCATAAACAAAACTTGCAGCAGAAGATTTATGACCAGTTTGACTAAAAATCACCTTCACATCCCGTATCCGAAAGGTCGGTAAAAAATTTCATACACTGATCACATGACCTTCCAGTGACCCCTGGCTTGCACTGACACTGTCCAATGGTATCGTTTGTACATACTGTATCGGGAATTGCTCCTGTTGCGTTACACTCACAGTCTAAAAGGTGAAAATACGATAGAAAAAGTTGGTTAATTGGAGTAACAGCTGTCATGCCATTATTAAGGCAGTCTTTGAGTATATATCAATGAATTAATATTTAGTTCTTATAATATAAAATAAACATGTTCTCACTGAATGTACGGTTTGTTTCTCTTTCTCTTCTATTTTCATTTGACGAAAAACCAAGATTGCTTTACAAAGGGCAAATGACAATAGAGGTTCCACACACACGTTTGTCGGAATTATTGTGATATTTGATGCTAGTATTACCAAACTGTGTCTGATATGCAGCAGTTGTAGGTGAGGTTATGAGATACTTTATTTCTCGATTGGTGCAAGTATGTGTACGAACTCCAGAAACGAGTAAAGTGAATTAAAAGTCAAATTATAAAATAAATGTAATGTTATTCTTCACTTCTCGTTCACAGAACCCCTCCTCAGTTTGTTCACTCTTTACCTCTGCAGGGCTCGATCGGAAGTCCGTAGAATCCGGAAGTGCACTGTGCACATTTTAATCCTGCTGCATTAGCCTTGCATGGGCATTGTCCGCTGACGGAACATTGCAGGTTTGCCGAGCCAAAAGTGTTGCATCCACAGTCCTCGCATCCCTCGGGACCCAAGTTAAAAGTGTTGGCCTGTCAGAAATAACGTGGAAAATATTCAACCGTGATAGAAACAAAATACTGTCGCTACAGACTTGAATCAACAGGAACCACGAGAGATAATGATTACCTCGCACAAGGTACAGTTCCTTCCAGTGACTTTGGTTTTACAGTTACATTGGCCACTAACTCTGTCACATGTCTGATCCAACGAACCAATTTCACTGCACGCACACGCTGGGGAGACATTATGTAAAAGATAGTTGAGAATTTAATTACAGATACTTTGACACGTCACGTCAGTTCACATCACACATCTCAGTTTTCAAAGCGACACCATTAGACACTAATCTTCAAAGTGCTCGTCAACTTGGATGGGCGTGGCTCTACCCGGAATGTCATTGCTTGATTTTAGGACACTACTAGGCTACATACTATGTACAGCACAATATAGATAGTGACTAGCGTAGCCAAGAAGAAAACAATGGTAAAACTCGTTAGAAACACAGAAAACGTTTCGAATTTTAATTTGAAAACACTGCAAAGAAGAGAAAGGAAAACTGCTGGCCTATTTTGATTATCAAATTGTAAATTCTCTTTGCTCCCATCATCATTGCGACAACAGTTCGTGCTAGTTCTGTGTTTATCAAGCTCTTAGCGCGCACTACACTCAAGGTGTCATATTTTTTGTTGTATTGCATGCAAATACCCTTACCTTGACACTGTTGATGAACTGCATTTCCGAACGTTCCAGTATCACAATGCTGACAGTAGAAGCCAGTTGTGTTAAACTGACATTCAAGACACTCCCCGGTTCTTAGACACTTGTCAGTGTTGTTGTTACATTGACACGGCAGACATGTCCGTCCCACGGTGTTCTCAGGACATTCACACTCGCCAGTTGTCACGTCACATACTTGGTTTGGTCCATTACAACCACAAGCTGAAAAATTAGCACAACTGAAGATGACACTTTATTCGCTAAAATTTACCCTAAAATTCTTAACTTGATGGTTGGTAATCTGTCCAACTATGTCCATTTTTCACAGTTATATGTTTATATTCCTTGGATTTCAAGGTAACTTGTTCATTGCAGAAAATGAAAAGATGAGAAATGATGAAACAAGAAGCCAGAGGTTAGCCTCAAGTGTCATGTTCTACGTTGACCCGCAATTAAGATACTCACGTGTACATCCGCTGTCCGTAAGATTGTAGAAGCCTGGTTTGCATCTACTGCAGTCGCGTCCTTCAACACCAGGCTTACATGAACACTGGCCCCCATACTCCTCACATGTCGCACTGTCAGATCCCAGGGTATCACACTTACACGCTAAAATGTGAAAAAAAAGAATCACTTTATACTAATAGAGAGGCTTTGACTTGAGTCTCGAAAAGTAATTGCTTTTGCATAACTACGCTACGAGACTGGCTAATACTCGCGCCACTTTCTCATCCAATCAAAA
>OMLO01005963.1_pt1 | contig 10239 bp, 5 predicted proteins | sample 1674811 | NCBI WGS metagenome assembly OMLO01 (sample SAMN06265003, study PRJEB25207) | coral metagenome | isolation source: Coral host | place: Mexico:La Bocana,Puerto Morelos, Mexico | collected 2008-11-13
GACGAAGGGCTAACGCTCGAAACGTCAGCTTTATAACACGTTACGGTGGCCAATTTACATTTTCAACTTAGTTGATACCCCCACCGACGCAGCACCACAGTTTCTTTAGAAACTTTCACCCTTTATCCTTTAGAATCAGTCTCACAGACCTTATTTGCTTGTAAAAGTGCTTTGAATTATCGACTAACTTAAAAACAGGCTAATTTTACTACTTCCAAAACAATTTGTAATTGGCAGCCATATTTGAAAAGGGTAGATTCTTCAGACAAATAAATCGTCTTTCCATGGAACATCGTAACTTATTAACTGCTCTGGATTTTTCCTAGTCTTTGTGAACGATCAAGCGAACTCTAATCAACATAAATAGCAGCTATGAGCGACAACATTGGACAAACGCTCTCCTACATAGCCTCAGCTAATCAAGAGCTCAGAAAACAGCGCACTGAAGAAGCTGTCATTCAGTTCTGCAAGGGGTATGCCTTGGCGCCTGGCCTTGTGAAGGATCACCTAGTCACCCTGCCGCACAGCACCATGCAAATTGTACTTTGTACCTTGGAGGACTGGTGCATATGTGGGGGCGACTCAGCGCACCTGTTATTGAATTCAGAAATAACACTTTCTCTTGAACAAATCTGCGACCTCATCACGTCTCCGGGTCTCCGTCCGGACAGTAGCGTAGCATGGTCGACGAAGCTAAGATCGCAGATGCGAAGCAAAAGTTATCCAGAAGCGATAACGACATGCTTTGAGGCGGTGAAGGTATTTTCCAATCATAGCGATGTGATTTTCTTCCTGGTTCACCGCGCAGTGGCTTATCTGCTCTTAAACGAAAAAAGCTACGCAGTGAAGGATTTTATCGCTGCCTGTGACAGAGACTTTGACGCTGGTTTAGCCTGCATCAAAGAAACAGGAAATAAACTACTCCCTGCCATATTGGAAGCGCTTTACGATGCAATTGCTACACTTGCCAAAAAGTCGACGAGCATCAGTGTAGAAGACAGATTCTTATTAATTAAAATTGACCGCCTCGTTGTAGGATTGAATCCCGAGGATTCATATACACTTGGAGACTGCGCCGGTCACATGATCAAACTGAATCAGTTCAAAGAAGCAGTGGTCCTACTGTCGGATGGAATAGACCACGTGACGTCATCCGGGAATCGGCAGAAAGCGGAAGCAGTAGAGCTCTTTCTTCAAAGAGCTCAGTGCTACTTAGCTCTGAAGGAAACTGAGTCCGCCCTGAACGACTATCTCTGTGCGGCCGCCATTGATGAAGATGTTACTCAGATCACCATCCTTGCGTCACCACATCAGCATCAAAGTTGCATAGCGACTCTCTCAAAGCAACTTGCCTCCGAGCTTCTCACTCGCTTCCGTCTTAAAGTCAAGGTGACCAGCTCATGCTCAGTTGATACTAAAATTACTGCTGACAGCCTTGATAGAGCAGCGCAGATGTATCGGCTGTTATATCTTATGGACAGCAATAACGTGGACGCGTTATTGAACGCAGCGGAGTGCTTGAAGCTTCAAGACAAAGATTCCAAAGCGATCAGCGCACTCGATGAAGTGCTCACAGTTCGTCCATTGTGCTCCAAAGCGTACTACACTCGCGCTTTCTGCCACATGAAAACCGCTGACATGATGAATGCCCTCGCAGACTTCAACATGACACTCGACATCCAACCAAATTTTGTCCAAGCACTGTGCGGCCGCGCTTTTGTTTGGCTTATGAGCGGGAAACTCGAGAAAGCCGCTAACGACTTGACAGCCGCCAGTAGGATCTCTGTTGGTGCTACTGTAACCTGGATAACAGAACTGTCAGAATATGAACAAGAGACGTTGAAGAATCAAATTAAGGAATACTTGGTAATCAATTTGAAGAAGCGCCAACAGAACGACGATTCGCGCGAGGACGCCTCGTTTCTTCCTTTGGGTGATATTTTGACTCGCGCGTTCGCCACGGATTTCGAGTGTCATCTCGTGTTCGCGGAGATTTTACAGTCACTGTGTAAAATGGACGAAGCGCAGGCAATTCTTGTACGCTTGATAACACACAATCCGGATGAATATTTAGCTACCCTCCATCTAGCTGCGTTGAAAATGAGAAGAAAGAAAACGGCTGACGCGCTAGAAGACATCTGTACACTTCTGAAAACGATAGGCGAAGAAAAACTGTCGAGTTCCTTGCTGAGACTAACTGATGACGATCGCGCGCGCTTAACGCGCGAGGCGCATTGTGAAGGAGTGCAAAGATTTAACACACGTCCAGGAGATACCTCGGTCGAAGGATATTTCTCAGTGGCAATCGCCGCCTCTCCAAACAAAGCCATTGAGTCTTACATTTGGCGCGCAAAATTGCAATCGTTCAAAGGTCAGTTTGACTTAGCCATTCATGACTTGACTACTGTGCTTGGTAAGAAGCCAAGCTACGTGGAAGTCCTGTGTAAGCGAGCACTTTTGTTTACTCTTCAGAACAATCGCAAGGCGAGTTACCAAGACCTACTGCAGTCGTTACTTCTCAACGCCCAAGCACTGAAGAGTTTCATTCTGTCGCTTCCTGAAGATCGCAAACATCTCATTTTAAGAACTCTCGAGGACTGTGCTCAGATGCTGTTTTCTCATTACTTGTCGCGAGGTATCCGCTCCAAGTTCATCTTGAAGCTTTGTCACTTGTTGGTTCAAATTGGCAGTGACGTCATGTCTTACCACAGCATGTACGCCGACGGGCTTATAATCTTCGAAGACTACCGGAAAGCTGCCGAAGAGCTCGATATCACTGAACGACTCTGCCCCGACGATGTGTCGGTCCTAAGCCGAAGTGGACTCGTACATACAAAACTGAATGAAATTGAAGCTGCAGCATCGAAGTTTCAAAAAGTGAGCGAAATTAATCCTGAAGCTCTGGAGTTTGCGCTTAATGCTTTGAATTCGGGACAGAAGCAAAGTATCTTTCGAGAAGCCATTGAGAAAGCTAATCAACATACTCACTTGAATCAAAACAGCCATGCCCTGGGTTTTTTTACGCTTGCCACTGTCGCCGCCTCTGATGGTCAGCGCAACGAGATTTTGCGCATGCGGTGTAAATGCTTTGAACGCCTCCTACGTTTCCAGGAAGCCATAGAAGACCTGACGTCTGTCATCACATCCGGGGTACCTGTTGTCGGCGATCTCGTGGCACGTGCAAATCTTCATTTACTCAATGACAATTTTAACAGTGCATGCCTTGACTTCGTGGTCGCTTTGGACACACAAGAAGTGACGGCCATGACACTAATTTCGTCTTATCCCGGGAAAGAAGCTGCCATTAAAGCATTTCTCAAGGCAGCGATGGCGGATCTCAACCGTAGGAAGTTCTCCAATGGCCTCAGAGTTAGCACCTGTGGACTTAAGTTTGACCCCAACAATGTCGAACTAAGAACTCTAAAGCGAAAATTTGAATTGGGACTAAGCAACAAATGTTTCATTCAGTGACAAAAAAACATTCAGTTTCTTCAAGATAAGATTTTTGTGGTAATTGTCAAAGTTAGCCAGTGTTGAGGAAACAAATGTGTACTCCTCTTGCGAAAATTTTTAGAAATTAGTTATCCTTTCTGAACTGATTACTTTTGATATTGCTCCTGTGCGATTGTCTGTTATGTCAGGAGCTCGGCAATTACAATTTTGTCTCATCAGGCAAGTATTTCATCACGGTTACGGCGAGTTGTAGAATTTTGATGGTCATTACATTTTAATGGTGTTAACTAAATTCCTTCTCTTGTATACCTCGCAGCATACGGTACGTGCTCGGAGAAACAACGCGCAATTTAACACTGGCATCCAAAGCGGTACTTATTCAACCCTGTCGCTACTTAACAACGACATGGAAAAATTAAAAGAATTAGACTGAAGTTTTTTTCTGAGTTTACAGGATTGTTATTGCTATCGCTTTTGAATAGGAATCTAGTTGTTGAATTTTTTTCATTTTTTTTAACGAGCGCCTCCCAATTTTGGCCGTCTTTTTCAATTATGTTAAACTGGGACCATGCGATCAAGCGTTCTTTTTTCGTCTTAAATATTAACCAGGCTCTAACTAATCTTAGTCTTTTTCCAAAACACTTCCCGCGCTTTTCACCAATCACGTGTTTTGACTGGAATGGACTAAGCCCGCGATTTTCAGCGGAGAAGTTGTGAAGCGACGAAACGGCACATTACAATCACAACTACTGACGTCAATCACTTCTGTCAATCTTCAACTAATGAACTGTGCATGCTCATACCATAATTAATGAAGGCCATTCCCCTGTATCATGCTAAACCTAAACGTGCATGCTAAACGTTTTTTCGGAAACTTTTCCCACTGCTTCCTAGACTTTATCACATGCATTATAAGAGGAGATTTTTGGTCTCGGCGAGCAACAAGAACTGAGCGTTGCAAAATTTGTGATGCAGGTATTGTGGAAAAGGCTCGTTATCATTTCTCACTAATAAAAGAGAAGAAAAAGTTCAACGCGAGGTCAGTCTTTTTGTTGTTCGACAGTGAAAAAAAACAAGTTCCATTTGGTACATGAAACAGATTCCGTGATTGCAGTGTTTCTCTATTTCAATGGGTCGTCGTTTTTTTTGTTTGTTTCCAGAAGAACACTGTGTCGTAAGATATCAAACACGAAAGAACGTGTTTGACCACATTTCCAAACACCAAGAAGAGAGTTGAAAATCCCCAGCCGCTGTTCGGGAAAGGAGCCCGCGCGGGACGCAGACTAGCCTCCTACGCAGACGTTCTTACGGGTTCGTCACGCAATCATTCCTCATTCCTCCCCACGAACGTGGGAGGAATGATTGCGTGACGAACTCGTAAGAGGCTAGACGCAGACCAGACACGAGAGAGCGGCGGAAATCGAGCCTAAAATGCAACACGTGGCGGAGTATTATTAACGAATTTCAAGGTGTTTGGAAATTCGGTCAAACACTGTGCTGAGTGTTTGATATACCTGCTAATCGAAACTAAAACTAAAGTCGAAACGGAGAAATAAAATCGCAAACATCAATCCATTAAGATCCGCATCCAAACGCCGCCGCGATCATTAAACTTTCTTTAACTTGACGAATTATTAATGCACGTGGGAAACGAAAGGACATCGCCCACATCGGTAGGTGTAAAAAGGCTGAAAATTAGTGCACACACAGAAACACAATAGCACTAACTGTTCAAACACTTGACGTTTTATTAGCGTAATGCCGTTTTTCATTACTGACAATATTTACATTCAATCTTACAAAAGAAAATACAGCCATAAAATGAAATAAATCACATACGTACGAATAAATAAATTATTGCAAGCCTGAACTAAAAATTCAACAACTCCAGTCCAATGCTACGAAAATTACGGACACTGAAACAACATGCCTTAAAAGTCACTTTCATAATTCTTACAACTTAGTCTTAGCGTCATTTTTCCTTCAGATACTTTAAGCTAAAATTTGAGATTTTGGTCACAATTTTTACACTTATGGGCTGACAATTGACCGTTCGTAACGATAAATACTTTTAATCACAATTTTGTGCTGGGTTTGATTACTAATGAGTACAAACTGTGAGCATATTTTCTTGGATATAAATACGTAACAGCATGAAAAATGTCCTTATTTTTTTCATCGTAAAGTTATAATTCTTCTAAAAGAAATTTGTTTTAGATCAGGCTTGATCAACTCGTTCATTCTTAAGACTTAATTTTTGAAATAAGTTATGAAATACAAAAGAGAAACTGGAGGCCTATATTTTACTGGAAAATGAGATTGGGTTAGAAAATAGCGAGTGAAGTAACACTTTAATATAGCGGTTTAAATTACGTCATTGTGATTGATCAAAAAACACGCGTCAGTTAATCAGCCAATCAGAAGCAAAACCAACCCAATCGCGGCTTGGCCACGCGAATTTTCCCGCGCTTAGCATCGGTCACGTGTATTTCGCTCACGTTCTTATTGGTTTACTTTTTATTCAGGTCTGAGTTCTTTGTCACTGCTTTGGCGGACGGAATTTTTTCATTTTGAATTGCCAGGCTCAACTAAATACAATTGTATATGCAAAGGGTAGCAAAGGAGACATCTTGATCCCGTTTCACACCATGATTTTCACACATTCCCACATCACGTATAGCACGCACATTTCTTGCCAAACCAGGTATATCCCCTTTGCGACCCTTCTGTACACACATCCTTATTAAAGTGATGTGCGGTTCGCTAGAACTTATCATAACAATTAAAAATCTTCGTCAGAATCTAGCAGTGTTGAATTCTCATTGTCATACTTGTACCCATGCCCATCAAGTACAGTAACCTGCATTCCTGGCCTGATGGAGTCTAAATTGTCCACAACAGTGCTCCGATACGACGTCACTGAGCTTCCGTGCATAGCACTTTCCTCGTTAAAACTTTTCAAGTTCTGTGCATTGGCGTAATGCTGGTAAGACCTGGAGAAGTTGTGTATCGCATCGTCTACGATATCTTTTGGGTTAATTGTCTGCCGCAGATTCCTTGAGATGCTTTTCAAGGCAATTCCTTGTCCCCGCTCGTCGAGTTTTCTCTGATGGCGGTAAATTGAGTAAGGGAAGGCGAACCTGAGAGCGATGGAGGCTAGAAACATTTCTATGCACACCACGAAATTCTGATAGCCAGCAGCTATTGTTCCCGCAGATATATTGTGATAAGTGCGTATAGCGCCCGCCTTCTCTAACACGGCTAGCAGAACACCTGAAGAAAAAGGAACGAAAATAATTTTTGACGTGATAACGAATGGTTTGCTGAATTGGTCTTTAAGCATCACTTGGTAGACACAATGTTTATCAAATTTCACGCTAGGTTCTTTAGGAATTAACAATTTGCAGTTGGTAGTTCTATTTTTTCGTGTTCATTTAGGGAAAAACAGTTTTTGATCGGTTTTGTTGATTCGAAGTTTTTAATGGCATAAAATGGGTGTAAACGGTTGAGTTTGCCAATTAAGAACTTTCCCACACACTCGTGAAACTTGTGCAACATACTGTAACCAATTGTAAGAAACCTAGAGTAATGGTGTTCTTTTCAACCAATCAGAAGCATTGTGACTTCAGGTTTCCCGCGCTTGGCAAGGGTGACGCATGTTTGTTTCCAGTTTAAATGGGTTCCTTGCAAGATTTTTTGTTAGTCGTGATTGGTACCATGTAATTATTAGTTTTGGTTCAACAACAATCACTAATAAATAGCTCCCAGGTCACAGCAAGTAACTCTTATGTCACTTTGAATTCAGATGGGTTATTCCTACCTTGCCAGAAAGACAAGAATATAACAGACTTGATGGTGAAAAATTTTAACACAGGATAGTAAGGGCTGAGTAGATCACTTGTGGCTTGGTAAAACAGAAACAGTGCGTACAATGCCAAGGACACTGTGATGTTGTACACTATTGTAATATACAAATAACCGCGGTCCGCTCTGAAACAAAAGAAAATAAAAAACATGTCTTCGCTATGATGCTTCTGTTGTATAAAGAGGCTTGGCTATTTCAAGCTCTACCTTATACAAATATCACCTTTTATTAGCAGTCAATCAGTGCTTAACCCTCCCCCCAGAAACGTTTTTTTTGGAACAGTCTAATCAGATATTATATTAACGGGGATCCTGCAACATTGCGGCTTAAGGTTCAACTAGCAACTTTTGAAATTTGCTTGGGAACTTGCCAAGATCCAGATTTCATACTCCCACATAAAATATATGTCAAAGAGGAAATACATTTTCTTCTGAAAGAACTTAAGGTTCTAAGTAATAGTGCAGTAAAACACATTGCATGCATTTGTACCCAGTGTTGGGTAAATGAACTCATTATGCGCTGAACTTAAGATCTAACAGTCACATGACCGTGATTACCTCCAGTCTCCATCTGAGTAGTACCCAAGCGGCTGAAGAATAAGTGTGATCACTGCCATGATGGGTTTTATAACACAGTATTGAAGTGTGGCCTATATGAAAATTGTTCAAATATGAGAATAAAAATATTATCCAGACATGTGACAAGAAAACCTTCCAGGTGGTGATTTTTCCCTGAACCTTAGAAAGAGTGATCTCACTAAAATGTGTGATGCATCACAAGAAAGCTAGTTTAGCCAATCAGAATGTAAAAATTATCTGAAAGCTAAATTAAAATTCTAGGCTAAATTAAGCTGTAGAGAAAGTGTTTGGTTGGGGAACACTTTTATTGTTAAATGTCTTGTGACCTGCAAGTAATCAGTCAGAGTGGATGTTGTTGGGGAAAAATTCCTGCTGTAACAATTTTGAATATTTTACTTCCTTGCCTGTGGGAAGAAAAGCTTTGCCCATGTGTTTGTACTTCTTTGTCTGCAGCGGGCGATTCAAGCTCAAAATAGCATTTTCAGTGTATTGTAGTTTGCAAAAAATGGAAATTTTAAATTCACCTGTTTACAGAATCTGAGGAAAACTATCGTATACTGACATCCTGTCAGACAGCATGTACACCATAACCAACTGGCTCTGAAATATAAACATAAGTTACTAGTAAGATTACTCATCAAGAAATTATACTCCAGAAGCAAGTTGAAAACCAAATTGCAGGGGAGAGTGTGATAACTATTAGGTCAAAATATTCAGTCATGCTTTACTGTGTAGTTTTGACTTCAAATTAAGGATGTTCGCGCTAATTGTTACTGCACATCCTTAGTGCGCACAAAATTCACATGCCACATCATGCATCGAGCGCATGTGCTAGGTAGTAAAGTGAACAATAATAGGGCAAATGGCCATTGCTATGACTTTGCTTGGATTTAACGATCTTGGACATTCGGTGACCCCTGTTTTTCTTTCAATGGGTCATTTTCTCTACCGATTTTCTACATTTTGTGAAGAAATGAAAAAAATCTATCGAGTAGAAGTTTGAATATTTTGCAAAAGGCTCTATCAAATTCTGTTTATTTGACCTCTTCCTTTAGCTGTGCGTTAGTTTCAAATGCCTCTTTTAAGGGTTAAGGTTTGCTAAAATGATGAAAATTTCAGTGCGAACATCCTTAAGGTGGGTAACCAGGAGTAAATTACATACTCCTGCTGGCTGGGATGCTTTTCCAACAGGATTTACCCCTCTACCCCTCAGGCGTTTTGACCCATTTATACCCCTAAGTCAAGAGAGGTGCTATGTCTGAGGACAGTCCAGTGGATGCACAGGAAGAAATTCTCCAACTGTCGGGCTGGGCTCAAAAAAGCACCATCCCATTGTCTCAGAGAAGTAGATTTTCCTTCTCAGCAAGTAGTTTTTTATTCTACATTTATTTGCCCGATGAGCTAGAGCTTGAGAAAGTCATTTGCCAACTAAATTATGAAAAGAGCAAACTAATACTTGGAATGGGTAAGCAAAATTCCAGCTACTTATCGCAAGGGCAAGCTGGAATTCAAGTTCTTTTGAGCCCTGTAGAGTCCATAAGCTCAATTACCAGTCGCTGTTTTGGGAAATGAGCCTGCATTTTGGAACGGAGAAAGCAGTGGAAATCAAGCTTACAAGGATTGTGGTTTTGATAGACCATTCCTTCATACAAAATAGTGTTCTCTAATAAATAACTGCAGAACTTTAAATTTCTTTGGCAAGACTTACTTGATTGGCTTTCCTCTTATTTCACTCAAGATTGACATCTCACCACCCAAATATTCATAACACAAACTTAAAAAATTGTAAATGACAAATGCTGAAAAAAAAAGAACCACGATTACAAATTATGTTATGCATAGGACAAAAAATATTAACCTTCTACCAAAGAATAATTTATATTTATCCAAGAAAACTGTGTTTGAAGGAAGCTTGGGCAGAGTGACTTATAAAAGTCTTACTGAACACATAAAGTAGAAGTGAAAGCATAGAGGATGCATTAATCACTTAACAACGGCAAAAGGTTTTTACTTAATGAACTATTAGTAGTAAACAGTCACCCCCACCCACCCCACCACCTAGATTTGAACCAGATGGTCACCATTTGTTTTAAGAGTACCCATTCATAGTAATGAGCCAAGTTAATTGGAAGCTAACAAATGCTAAAAGTCCTCACATTCTCCTCCATATATACAAGAGAAAAGCTGTTATAGCGTTATAGCGTTATCAGTGGTTTTACATGTAAACAAGGCAAAAGCGTCAATTTGGCTTTCTATTGACCCTTTTGCCTCATTTTTAAGCATTTACCGGTATAAACAAAAGAATAATTATTTGACCACATAGACTCAACTACAATAACAGCT
>OMLO01005964.1_pt1 | contig 10238 bp, 7 predicted proteins | sample 1674811 | NCBI WGS metagenome assembly OMLO01 (sample SAMN06265003, study PRJEB25207) | coral metagenome | isolation source: Coral host | place: Mexico:La Bocana,Puerto Morelos, Mexico | collected 2008-11-13
TCAAGGTAATATCGCAAAACCATTTTCAAGGAACCTCTTGAGGGAAATTTTCAAATATAACTTCCTTTATTGTAATTGGATAGCCTTTTCGTTAAAATGACGTGGTCTGAATACTTTGTGAAAGCGAGAATGAAACTCAATTATTTCGCACGCATGCTCCGAGGTGCGAGCTTTGATCTTACCGCTTGAAACAATCACCGTTGAGTTCACTTTCAACGAGCTATCGGCGAGTACGGATCGTGTATTTACCATTGACAACCTAGAAGTCTCTGGGAGCTACAATATTCCGAACAGCGCGAGCTACGTACAGATTCAATGACATGGCTAAACCAGTGGAACACGTCAAACGACCCATGAACGCTTTTATGGTTTGGTCCCGAGAAGAGAGGCGAAAAATCGCCCAAGACAATCCAAAGATGCACAACTCTGAAATCAGCAAGAGGCTCGGAGCGGAATGGAAGCAGTTGACGGACGAGGAGAAAAAACCGTTTGTCGAGGAAGCGAAGCATCTAAGAGCGCAACACATGAAGGAACATCCAGATTACAAGTACAGGCCTAGGAGAAAACCCAAATCACTGCTCAAGAAAGTGGACCGCTATCCATTTCCTCTGCCGTGTTTACCAACTTCTGACGAATTGCTGAAGTGCAGTCCGCCTGGTATTCCGACAACGTCATTCGTGACTGATCCTTACTCGACCACCGTTAACGGCAAGGCGCGATCGTTCCTGCCGGTATCATCGGGGTACACTTACGACTCAAGTTCTGGGCACTCCATCACCGCATCAAGATTTGACCGCAGTCTAGAGATTCCAAGTGCTGTACGCCCTGACATGCTGACGGGTGGGCAAATGTACCCTCATTCCCTGTACCCAAGCGCACCAACGACAAGTTCTCCTCTACTGAACGCCTCCGGAATGCCTGTACTTCCTGGGAGCCAACTCAGCCCCCATTCTCATCTTCACGCCGTTCAAGGGGCTAACGGACAGTACACAGTCCCTTGTAACTGTACGTCGTGGCAAGGACAAGATGTTCGTAGGCCCGTGGCCTATTTACTCCTTTAGCTCAAGTAACTGACTCTTAAATCTATTTATCACAATGAAACTATTTATGTATAATACAGCAACTAACTGGTGTAAATTATTCTTATCGAGCAAGCAAGAATTTTATTATCCCAGGCGAGTTTTTTTTTAAGGTTCACCGACCGCCGACGAAAACATTTCACCGAGTAGAGATGTTGAGCACTTCAGACGAGCAAATTTCTGACCACATAAACCAATGCTTGCTCGCGGCGCGTCAGAATTTGTATATTATATAGCTAAGTGTGTGAATATTTAAATATTGAAATAATTCTCAATCGACCTCATTTCAAGGGTTAGTTGCTTCAAGGACATTCTCCAATTTTCCGACTCGGTTCGCCAGTTGTAGAGCGATTGCAAATGGTCTGGTCGCGCGCTATTTACAAGAGCGAATTTCACTTGTAATTTAAATTTGACAAAACTAACCCAAAGTTTTCACCGATCTGTCACATTAAAATTAGCATTGAATGTAATTTGTTGTCAGCTTTTGTTGTCTCAGTTGGGTTTATTTGACACTAGCCTTCACGGTGAAGGACGGTGAAATTCCGTTAGCATCGTAAATTTTCCCTTGTCACCGGTTGGCAAGCCTTTCCTCCCGATTATACAAGGCTACTGCTTTCGTTTACATCCTTTGTGTTTAGGTGTAAACTATGTGTGTGTGGTTTGAAAGAGCAAATAGTTTTGCTGCTCCGTCAGAGGAAACAATCTACGGATAACTAGCATTTAAACGCGCAACTAAAAGCTAAACACACAAATTTCGCGGGAGACAGTTTGCGTATGCGAAGTACACTTTCTTCGGGGTTTCCTTCAGGTTCAAAGAAGGTGAATTTGTATAATAATTACAGAAACCCTAAACAGATGGCGTCCCGCGAAGAAAATTATTTCCTTCAAATGCATCTTTGAACGGAAGCATCTGTAATCTTATTGCTGCTTAGAAAGCCTTACAAAAAACTCCCCCTTCCATCGATTTAGGCCGGCGTCCCGTCGTTTCAGTGAAAAACACAGCTGTAAAAAACCGTGGACAGAACCTCCGCGGTAAGTCATTGTAAATCTTGCTTTCGCATATTGATAATTGTATAAAAGAAACAGAGAGACAAGGGTCGAGAATAACAACATAATAAAAAAAACATGAGGAGTTGAATGAAAGAGATGACATAAATAAATAAATGGACGATCAAGACGAGATAAAATGAATAACAAAGGTGAGTGAATTACAATTGCCTTAATTCTAATATCTCCATAACAATAGATTACATCCACAAAGTACAATCAATGAATAGCGGCACAATGAGCGAATCGGTAAATAAGGGAAAAACAGGAATGAATGGCACGGCTTTCGGAATAAGCGAGGCAGTGATGAAATGGCTCGAATGGGTATTACGTGTTTGTAGATGCTTAAAGAACGCGGCAGGCGACACAATCAGTTCAAAGAGGCCACCGCTTAGAGCGCGCCTTAAACAAACACCGAGAGAAAGGGGGGCGAATAGTTCATAATCGTCCTTATTCTAATCGTCTTTTAACCCATTGAAAAAGGGAATCGCGAAGAATATTTCGCGTGGATTCGCGATAAACCCGAGCAAAAAAGGCCTCCAGTACAAAATCGCACGGATCACATTAGAGTGCGTTGGCAGATGGCTAGACAGCGACGGGTCTTTGTAAACTCCGTGCGACATTTATTGGGCTTAAAGAGGCTATGCAAGTGACAAAAATCAAAGCTTTCAATTATAGCCATTGTCTTTGTTTTATAAAACACAGGGATTGTTTGTAAAATGTGTTCGAAATGATCTGTTTGCCGATTTACGAGAGCGCATGATTTCGGTGAGTTTGCACTTTCTGAGCGCGCGACTTTTTTTTCTGATGGTTTCCGCGGGAAAAATTTCACGTGAAACGTTGGCTGTCGCGAAAGTGACAACGTAGGAGCGTGTGGCGTTTCTCGTCAAACAAGTTTCGCTTATATATAGTAATAGCTCAGTCATTAGCTGTCGATGTGTCTTTTTCGGCACTTGAATTTAAGAAAACATAATCTTTAATCCCACGCTACTAGGTGTGAGCTAGAGAAAGCGATATCCATAATCGATCAGTGTTGTTTGCCAAGCGATCGCTGTCCTTTGGTTCAAAACACTCCAGTTTTATCGCTCCTCTTAAGATAATCAACACCGACAAGAACTTTACCTCTGGGCAAGGAAATGGAAAATACAAATTTGTTTTATACCGACATTTGTCAGCCGAATTTTCCACTTTTCTTTTTTTCTCCTAATTGTTTATCCTTGAAGATCATCAACACCTTACCAACGGGGTTGCCAAAACCGTTCGCCCCGAAATTACAGCATTATATTTGGTGACCTGTGTTTAGCTGTTTTCAATTCTGCCTCCCGCTGAAATAAATGGAAAAAGAAGAGTGCTTATTGCAAACAACGCCAAATAGCTTTGATTGCCTTTCAGTGCCCCGGCAAGCGGCCTTCAGCGTCGCGAGTTTTTAAAAATTCGTAAACGCTGTGATTTTTCCACGGTAATTACAACGTTAACTTTGTCAAAGCGGTTTTTTGATCTGTTCGTGCGACATATAGAAATCATCATAATAAAAGGGGTCTTTTTTAAGACTAAAAACGCACGGAAAAAAAGTCAAGGCGAGCGATGGCGTAATCATGTGATTCGTGGACTTGGTCGCTTGATTACAAGAGCACTGCGTTTTTCGCCTGTTGAGGAGACCGTAGACCATTTTTAATCGCTGTTTTAAAAGCTCGCTTGGTGAAAACTGTACTTCTGTCAAAACCGCCTGTAGCGTTTGTACTTAATTACTGGCCAAACAAAGAGTCGAAACACAGGTTTTAAGTTTTCGAAAACTATTACAATTATTCAATTGCATTGAACGCCGAGACAAAGAGAACGTCAAAGCTAAAAGTTTTGATTCATTAGGGTCGACGTGAAATTGAGCCTAGAAAGAACCGAAGCCAAATAAGTCATTATAAGAAAATAATGGGTTGATGAGCGAGTGGCTGGCGTAAATATAACCCCGTATTATTTATTAATGCTAATGTTTAAACTAAAATGAAAACTTTCATTACAAGAGGATGTTTCTGGAATAATGAATGCCGTTAAGTCGCATTTTATCAAGAGAGACAGCAGTTTTTAAAGTGGATTTACACTCGTCATTTGGCAATCTAAACAAGATCTTTGAATATTCTGCAAGTGTATCGATTTCAAGTGCGTTTCGAATTAAACGTGCGAACTTTCTCAGCTACTTTACCCAGGCTATTAAAACACAAAACTGCGAATTTCAAATCGATAAAAATTATCGATAGGGGGTCAACGTCGAAACATATTAATTTCTAAAAAAACCGTTCCATTTCTGTTTTTCAAAGCTGGAGGAAACGTTAATAAAAATAAAGAAGACACTAAAGACAGATCAAAGCAAATGACATTTTCTGTTGACCAATTTCGACTTTCCGGCGCATCAACGTCAACTGCAACTTTTCATTTTGTTATTAGCTTTCAGCCGACACAAAGTTATCACGTTTTCATTAGGAGAGGATTACAATCGAAATTACTTGCTATGTGTCGTGTATGCAAATATTGAAGATAAAATCCCCATTTTTGTCTGCCGATAACATCAGTGCCAGAAGTAAATTGTCCCGCGACACTGTCGTTCATACAATGCTGATTGAAAAGGAAAAGTGTTTTTAATTTTTTACGTCAGGGAAACTAAACGTTTCCTTCTTTTATTTTCGTGTGAGATCAAAGTTATGCGCGTATTTTTAATTCCTCCCCCTGCTGAACCCACCTCCCCCCGTCTCCCCGCTACAAAAGAACTCTGGGGTAATCTGAGCCAACGATACTCAGCGGCTTTCACCATTCCATCATGCTTATAATTAGTTCAAAATGGCGGACGGAATGGCCGGCTCGTAAGTTTTAGCAGCACATACTTCTCGCTCGATCTCTCGCAATTTACGCAGTATGAGTTGGATATTTGGATCAAAGGCGTCCAAATCTCAGCTACCGCCTACAACAGCTCTTCAACAACAAAGACTAAAGCAAATTGAATCATTGCGCTCTTTTCACAAGTGAGTCATTTCCTTTCCTCCTTCAATGTTTTTCATTCGATTCCACTGGAACTTCTTTCATTTGCTACCATGTCACAGCCTGTTTTCGTTTTTGGCCTCAGCGGTTCTTTTTAGAACCTCAGTTACTCCTAAAATGGCTTCAAGAAAGCTAGGTACTGTTTATTTACCGTCTAGGAAGAACTAGAAGACCGGCAAATGGAAAATTTCTGCTTAAAGGTCAACACATACGGGAAGTGGGACAAGTCCCTTCGTGCGTTCGTACAGAACGCATGTTGCAGGAAAATTGCGCGAACTGGTGCACACGAGGCAGATATTGTTTTTTTTCTAAGTTGTAGCAGGAACAGTTTGCAAGAGCAGTGCATATGATGAAATTCGACATTGAAAATTGAGGTGCTTTTGTCCCTGCTTTATGACGCACCTATTCAAACCAGCTGAATTTCAAGCAACATGTCCCAAGGATAAAATATCGCCTGGGAAATTTTGTCCCCACAACAAAAGCGGGAGGTGTTACCGAGCAGCTACACCAGTCACCTGACTGTCAGTTTGGGACCCATTTAGGAAATGTATTTGCATCAGTGCAGGAATTTCACTTTCAATTTGTCTTTGAAGTAGAATTAATGTTTCCACATCGTTTCGCTTCCCCATTGGATGTACTTTCTTGTAAACTTCAGCCAATTGTAAAATTGCTTGTTATGAACAAACAAAAACTGAGGTTCAGATGACAATCATATGCGGGTACCTTTACTATTGAATGTGAAGAAGATATATATGTTATTTACCGGCTGGGAGGTCCGTATCGTGAAAAACTGTGACCGAGGTCTTGAAAATGCTCACAGTTTTTCATGATACGGACCGACCCAAAGCCGGTAAATAACTTATTTATTTTTTTCTTACTGTAAGGGAGCTCAATTTTGTCACACAGCGAGCTAGCCGGGCGGAATCGCTCCGTGAGTGGGCAAGATCGAAAATTTCCGCCTGCTCCCGGAACCAATCAGATTGCAGGATTTAGAGAATTCCGCCCACTCACAAGCCAAGAAAAAAATAAATTTATGTATGAACTTTCGAGCATGAGAGAATTCTATGTTTTAATGGTACTTTTTATATCCAAGTTAGAAAGTCATGTAAATTTATCAATTTCCACTTTGGCCTGTCATATGCTTTTGTAACAATCATAGTTTTTCTCCACCTCTACCCCTCCTTCTCTCCTCCCTCCCTTCCATCTCCCCCTCCCCTACCTCCCTTTCTTTCTCCCACCACCCTCTCCTCTTCCTCTTCCCTCTATCCTTACCCTCCTTACTTGCTTTCCTATTTTCCGGGATCTCTCTGTTCCTTGTTGTATTTCATTTTTGTAAGTATTTTGTTGTTGACTAGTTGTGTTTCACTTTTTTTTTTCAGCGTAACAGAAGTGCAAAGAGATGTGGAATACAGAGTTACCTTCAATGTGGGGAATTCAACTGTTTCTCTGAACATGTATGAAACAGAAACCAACTTTGCTTTAATTTTCAATTCACTCATTAGAATGTTTACAGTGTATTAATTGAAATCAATCAACTTTCTTAAATACTCATTAGTCATAACTCCTGTAGTGTACAACTAGTAATCAAATTCCTCACAAAGTGAACAAACACTTAAACAGTCCATAAGAATTATATAAATGTAAATTTATTTCTTATTATTAATGTTCTGTTTGATTATTTTATTTTTCCTTCTGTAAATGATTTCTGACACACAAGAGCAATATCGCACGTACACTTGTTGAAAAATTGTTGTGAACTTACCCCTTAATCATATAGGTTCATTGGTCCATGTTTGAATCAACCTATTGAGTTCATCTTTGTTGTTGTGGCCCATCACGCTGCCAGAGCTTATCCCGGTCTCCGTAGTATGAAGTAACTAGGAGTATTTCTACTCCCCCTTGGATGGGATGCTAGTCCATTACAGGGTTACCCCCCAGCATTAAATTTACCAGTATCTATTTATACTCCTGGGTGGAGAGAGTCACTGTGAGAGTTAAACACGAAACAATGTCCACTGCAAGGGCTCAAACCTGGACCGCTCATTCCGAAGATGAGTGCACTAGGCAACCACATCCCTCAATGATATTATATTAAAGCCAATAAAATACCACAATATGGCACCTTAAGCTTCTTTTAATGTAGATTCTTGCAAACTAAGTGACTTGTCTTTTGTTTTGACTAATCTGTGTACACACTACAAAATCATTTTTTTCAGTAAAAAGAGAAAATTTTATATGTCGGGAAATGCAGTTCTATTTAATTTTAATCCTTGTTTATTCATCTTTATCATTACAGAACTCTACCACCCCAATTTCCTAATGAAAGACCTATTGTGAAAGTCTCACCTCCCTTGCGTCATCCATGGGTTAATGATCAAGTAAGAAAGTTATCTTTTGTTACAAACTAATCCCTAATCATCTAAATTTTAAAGAAAGAATCAGTAAGATATTTGCATATAATAAATTTATACCTATAGTTTTTGTCTCATTTACTAACATATGAGACAAATCCAGAGAATTGGCTTGCTGACTATTGATTTGTGAATCTATATACCTGTACTTTTTAGTGAAAAACATTTCATCTGTAATAATTTTAAACACCAAACAATCAGTTAATTTAGTATGTGTCATAAAAGTAAAGGTACATTGTTACATGCAAGTCTGTATATGAGCCAAGTGGCCCATCAAGCTGGAGCTTATCTACAGTTTCTGTAGCATGAAGCGACTACATGAAGGGCTATTTCTACCACCCCTACCCCCTGGATACCCCTAGCATTTAATTCGCCTGTACTCATTTATACACGTGGGTGATGACAGGCACAGTGAGAGTAAAGTGTCCTGCCCAAGAACACTTAGCCTTAGCCCTTAACAAGGGCTAGGGCTAAGGGCTAACCATGAGATCATCAGTCTTCTCACAGTGTGTGACAAAGCAAAGATGAAAAAAACTCTGCTATAAATGGAAAATGTATTTGTCACTCAGAGCCAAAATTATGAAAATAATATGTGCAATAATGGTAATGGAAAGCACCAATAACAATTATGGGAGCTAAACAGTAATATTTATTATTAATAACTCTCTTTTTTTTGTTAGATGGTGGTTGTTGGATGTCCTGGCATAAATAGTGTAAGATATATATGTTATTTGCCGCCCGGGAGGTCTGTATTGGCAAAAACTGTGCCCCAGGTCTTGAGTATGGCCTGAGGCCGCAGGCTGAGGGCCGTGCTCAAGACCAAGGGCACAGTTTTTCCCAATACAGACTGACCTAGGCCGGCAAATAACGTGTAAACTTATTTTTTTTCTGTGGGAAATTCCTTTATAAGAAATATTTATGTTGATTTCTTACTGAAGCAGTTTCACACTGGTCATGCGCGTGCGTTTGACATTTCGGACAAGCAATGTTCGCTACATGACAGAAATCATGGAAAACAAATTTGCTACGATAGCTGTCATTATCCGAATCTGTATAATTGTTAACCTTTTGTCCAATGTTTACATTTTTGTGTAAATTTTCAGTGCTACAAAAAGCTGCTAAAATAGAAATATCCTTGTTAGAAAACTCGGAGGGGTCCATACGTGGAGTCCAGATGGGAAAATCTGGGCTGCTGGAGCATGCGGAATTAGCCAATCAGATTCGAGGATTTGGGTTTCCGGACCACTGAGATGCTTCAGAAAAAAATAAAATTACAATAAGAATATTAAGTGACTGGTGTTTTTTTTTCATACTCTGTACATGAAAGCATTTTCTTGTTGCATGCTATCCAGTAGATGTTGTACTTTTATCAAATGTTTCTTTAATTTTGATTAATATTTATAAGGGTGATAGGCCTCTCAATAACCTTTACATCCAGATGTATTAATTAGTACTCCAGGACAAAAACGTGTAGATATAGGAAGTCATTTTTAATTACTTACATGTAGACAATACATATATTTCAAGTTTGGGTTTGAATTTATTGACTTCTTTATCTCCCACATGGTCTCAGTACATTCTGGAGTGTAAAAATATATTTTTCCTCTGTAACTGTAAGCCTCAGTACATTTTTGGACACACATATAGACCCCACATCCTACATCTTGTTGTGGATGTACTGATAAAGTCAGGAGATTGGTCAGCATCTTATTAGTAATGCATGTAATCAACTCAAACTGGCAGATGCTGTCCGTGCAAATTTGATAATTGTATTATTCCCCAATTTGTTTTACTTTTTAGTTTTACATGCACTCTAACTTGGGTAGAACCATCACAGAGATTGCCAAAGAATTCTCTGATCACCCCCCTCAGTTTCTTGGTCCACTCACATCCCAACCACAACCACAGTAAGTATTGTTGATTGTTTTTTTTGTTTTAATTTCTCTGGTCAGTGCTTAAATGTGTAGTCTAAATAATCCCTGCCATCTTGGGACTAGAATCAGTTTCCTGTGGATATGCTTTTTAGTCACTTACTATCAGTTATCCCGAACCCCTGACATGTTTTGGTATAATTTTTCTGTTTGAGAGTTTGAGATGGTGGTGTGAAACTGTAGTTAAAATTTTCTTCTTACTTGTACATACATGTAGTATTGATAGATTTCTTCGTTTAGTTAATCTTTTCCGTGAAATTAACTTGATGTGTACAGTAGCTGCTGTCACATTCAAGTTTGACAAGTTCTCATTTTATAGTTGCTGTTCTTGGCCGAGACACTGAAACAAATGCTGGTAATTCTCGTTGTGGCGTTTGTGTGTGGCAAAAAGCCAAGTAAAACAAACAAACTACAGAGTGTGACATAGGTGTTTTAAGTAAACAGCTACTTCAATTCTGTGAATTTAATTCTCAAACTCAGCCAAATAAGATAACATTGAAAGGCCCTCTTTCCAGTTTCATCAACGATTTCTTGTGAAAGCTACCAACTTATAGAAGCTTCTGTTTTACTGGGAACTTATGAAGGGCATTTGAGTTCTACATTGTAAATCATGGCATTCGTCTATAGCTGAGCTTCATTTGCCAACCATAGCTGTGTTCATGTGATCAAATAATATGTCAATTAAATTCAATGTGGGCAGCTGTGTGCATGTGATCAAATATGATGTCAATTAAATTCAATGT
>OMLO01005965.1_pt1 | contig 10237 bp, 2 predicted proteins | sample 1674811 | NCBI WGS metagenome assembly OMLO01 (sample SAMN06265003, study PRJEB25207) | coral metagenome | isolation source: Coral host | place: Mexico:La Bocana,Puerto Morelos, Mexico | collected 2008-11-13
TCCTTAGTGTTGACTAAATCAAGCACTCTTACCCATATCCAGACAAAAATCTGGTTTGTGTCATTAACAAGAAAACCCATGCATTAGGCACGAGATTGACTAATTACATCAAGCACATCCCATGTACGTTGTACCACACTCCTCATGTGAATAAAGACACGCTCAGAGTCTACAGGACCTGGATCAAAACAGAACCACCCAAAACGTGACTGTAAGGGATTTACCGGAGCCATCGGTGATGGCCATGCTAAAGCAGGACACTGCCAAAACAAATGGTCGTGGCTCCCCATAGGGTGCTTGCAATGCGGACAAGACGCCACATACAAATCAGGGTTAGCCTGATGATTGCATAAAGGGGATCGAAAAGATCCCAACAACACGGCGCGTCCAGCGCCATCGGTGTTTTGAAGTTGTCGCCAAGTGGCTTCCAAATCCACCGCCGAAAAAAACTGACAGAGCTGCTCCAACGTGAACTGAGTACGGAGCTGAGTGACCTCTCGCCTTTGTTTTTTTTGTTCAAGGAGATTGACAAAACATTGCTGTTTATAGGCCAACCTAAGCGTATGCAGTTGCAATTGCTCATCCTGTCTGAGAGTCCTAAGATCTAAAATCCGAAAGTCATGAGGTGTGAGCTGATCCCACAACGGAGGCTTTTTCCAAAGCCAGGGTTCGACCTCCCGCCATCCCATGGTATGCAACTTTTTCCTTAGAATGTGAATGCTCGTATGGGCACCAAGGTTCCAACTTGGCCTGTGATTACACAGAATTCTTTTCCGCAACCGAGTCCATTGCCGGGTCATTGAGACACAAGACATGTCAGTTTGAGCACCGTACAAGATTTTCCTGAGCCACGGAGATGCATTTGTTCCTGTTTTCAGTGCTCGAGAGAGCCATGTAAAAAGTTTTTTACTGACCCCCAAAGTGCAGGGCCGAGCAACCCAACCATAGGAAAATTTACTAAGCACAAAAGTCTTGTGCGCCCGTAAGCTACGGGACCAACCCATACCGATGCTACACAGCAGTGCAGCTCTTTGAAATGAAGCCTGAATTCGTTTGACCTCAGAAGGAGCGTCAGACCGAGGTTTGGAAACAGAAGTTGCTCCCAAGAACTGCACCTCAGTTTTGACCCAAGAGGGGTCACAATTGTCTGCAAGTTGCCGGCACTTTTGTCGGCCTCTAGCTGCAACCTGAGTTTTAGCCCACGATTCCTTAAGGCCAACTTGACTGCTAAAGTCCTGCCAAGAAGTAATAAACTGTTCAATGGTTGACCAATGCCGAGCCACGAAAGACCTGTCATCGACATAAACCACAAGATGAGATGGACTGAGGTTTCCAACCACGTTTTCAACAAATCTGATGCCGGCGCTTAGCCAAAGCGCTAAAATTGCTGGCGCGCATGGGCATCCTTGGGGAGTTGACTTAGTAGTCTCTAATGTTTCGGGGTGAGTATGTTGTTCAAATTGGATGAACCGTTGCTGTTGTCCCCAAACCGCAAAAAGCACCTCAGTGAAACCGATAGGCCATCCAAGAGACCTCAAAAACATACGTGTAGTGAGAGGGTTCATGCGATCATATGCTTCCTGATAGTCTAAACTGCAGATAAAACCAGGAGCCTTAGCGAACGAATCTTGGAGGACACTGACTCCCGCTTCCGATCCCAAAGAATTAGGTCCATGCGTGATGGCCACATGTTTGTGTTCAGCAATCCATTGTTGAATTTCTTTGGCAGTGATCCAAGAACTAGCCCAAATTCTCCAAAAGGCCGACAAAACACTAATAGGCCTCATTCCGCTGACATGCAGAAAACCGTTAGAATCGATTTTATGTGCCTTGGGCAAATTGATTTGCCTTACCTGAGTCATTTGAGTGGGCACAGCGCCCGCTTGAAGCCAACGGCCGGCTAACCTGTGCCAAATTTTAATTGCGTCAAGTGGCAAAAATTTTAATTCACCTGCAGCCCAGCCGTCACATCCTGCCGAACCTTCGGCATCTCTGACCACTTTCCACATTCGTGAAAAAGGAACATCATGGATTGGAAAGCTATTGACTTGCCCAAACCAACTGGTCAACACCTCAGAAGCGTCATTGGGGTCTATTTGTTGGGAATCCTGAACCTTTTTCCAATGATCAAAAATCATTTGCGCACCTTGGTGTCGATTTTCAGCAGTCCCATTCTCATTAAAGACAGTGCACTTCTCAGTAAAAGATTCTTTACAGCGAATCCATTTACCAAGTTTTTTGAAAGTGCCTTGGTTCATGTCATCCTTCCATTTGCGGAGACAGTCGTATTTCTGAGTGTACTCAAGTTTCCTTTGTTCAGTATGGAGATCCTGAATAACTTTCTCAACATGTACAAGGATGTCCTTAACGCTGGCATCACAAAGTTGAGGACAAACTTTGTTAATGAGATTCAGAGGGGGGTGGACATTTAATTTACAACACCTACGGACTTCAAAAAGCCTCGCAAGTTTGCGACGAAGTTTGCGTAAACCCTCCCCAGGCGCTGGGTTTCCAGCAACTCTGGTGCTTTCCAAGCACCATTGATGATAAGCAACCGCACCTTTTGAGATGAGACCCGGCTGCTTCCTTAGATATCGAAGCTCCTGCAGGAGATCCTCAGAGGACGTTTCATTCCTTAACAACTCAAGGGCAGTGATGAAACAATCTTGAAGACAAACCATGAAAAGATCCCATTCGTTTTGAATGCTGTTTTGGTTCGGTCCATTCTTGTCAACTGAGTCAACAAGTTGGCCAAAACAAATATCACCGGTGATCTTGGACCAAGCCCGCTCAAGGACATCAAGCCACTCATCACTAGATAAACTAGGGGGCTTAAACCAAACGGGAAAGGGAGGCAAGCGACCCTTCCAAGGAGAAAGTTGAGTATGGAACATGTTAATCCAAAAACCTTTGTGGTCACTAAGGACAACGTTGTTTTCCACCTTGTCAAACTTAACTGCGGAGTTGCCGCCAACACGGCCCATAGCCCAATCAATACAAGTTCGTCCTTGCCACCGAGTAGGTTCAGTGGAAGAGGAAATGAGAGTGGCCCCAAAAGAATACAAAAGGGCAGGAACCAAGTGATTGTCATCGGGGGTACAATTGAAATCCCCAAGAATGACCCACTCGTGGCTGTCAATTTTAAAAGAGGCCCAGAAATTAGCAATGGCTTCAGAGCACACCTGATCGTGTCCCGGAGGACAATAGACATTGATATACCTGACCCCCTGGATCCAGACAGCGCAAATTTGCACACCCTGATGTGTGAGCGATTCTGCAAAGCAATGACGCACGGACTTGTGCACTAACCAAGCAACTCCCCCAGTGGCCCTGGTGGAAACCGGCCCAGGGACATAGAAAGACTTATAACCCTTAGCAAGGCAGTGCCGGGAAAAACCTGGCCATTCAGTTTTAGACATAGAGACTTCTTGGAGAGCCACAACATGTGCCCCAAGACACTTTTCCCCAAGGAGCCGCCAGGCCCCAGGGGCCCCCTGAGTGTTGATGCAAAAACACTTGCAGTAGTCAAGCTTTGTCACATTTGACGGACCTGGATTAGAAGCTTCGCCAATTCTGACGCCAAGCAACCCACCGACCTTAAATCGGGCATACGACCTACTCACCAGGGAGAGGTACAGTAAAAGGTGAACAATATAACTTGTAAGAGGGATAGGATTCAGATTGGAGTTCCCCTTCTTTGTTTCGTTTGACTTTTCTGATTTCTCCTGATTCATGTTGACACGAGTTCAAAGCTATTAAAAAGTGGAGTTTCGACTCAAACAAACTTGTAGAATGAGGAGAAGCATGGGGAACTTGTTCAGCCCAAATACATCGAAAGACGAAACCATGAAAGACCCTCAGATCCTGCCTGATGGAAAAAGGTCATGCCACTGGCCTTCTCTTCAGGGGTCAGCTTCCAGAGTTCCAAAGGGTCCAACTGAATCACTGGGGCGGAGCGGACGATGTAGGCATGAACGCAATGACCAGCAATGTGAATGGCAGCAGCAAGCATTGTGAATTTGGCTATCACGATGTGAAAATCAATGGGATCATCAATAGGCACCCACTCCCTGGACGAACCCACACGTCTCATAGTGGTCTGAAGACTCTTCAGGGTAGGCAACACCAGCAATGCGAAATTGAGGTCCATGGCATAACCACCACCCTTGGCACAGGGATAGGCCAAAGACTTTTTGAAGCCGCCCTCCAAGTTGGACAGAAAACCGATCGCAAAGACCACCACGTTCATGAGAAACAAGACGAAAGTGGTGAGTTGTTGTTCTCCCATTCCACACTTGCGGAAGCATCGAGTGACACTTTGGAACCATGAAAGAGTCTCTTCAGGTAAAGCCACTTCTGCTTTGTCAGTGCCACCCTCCTCATCTCCACAATGAGCATTGGCTTTCTTCGCCCATTCCTTCCTTCGTTGTGCAACAATCTGTCTGCGTTCTTCTACAAGTCGATCCATTGTAGCCTTTGACAACATCCAGCCCAAGACTCTGGGCCGATAGCGTCTGGAGAAAAGCCAGCTACCAGGCCTTCGGTATGCTTGGATCATTGCAAAGACATAGAGAATCAAAATCAAACCCAAGAAAGCTCCCACGCCCAAGGCAATGTTCTCATAAAGCTCAAAGGCAAAGCCTGTGACTTTGATACTGGACTTGTGAGACCTATTTGTGAAATCATTGTTCCGAGTGCTGGCAAAGTGATGCTCACCTACCACTTTCATCTCAACCAGGCCACCATCAAAGTAGGCTGAGGCACCATTCAACTGCTTGCAATTGGTCTCGGAATTCTGGTCGTTGGTGTCTGGGTCACAAGTGACAATCTTGTCCTGATCCAAATATGCAAATCGATCCACCAAAGCCTTGCCCTCTGGATCGTTCGGGTTGGCCGTGGCATCGAACAATAGCGTCTGCTTCTCCAAAGGCAAGGGAATTGTCTCAGCTCGTGACTGGACCTGGACCAAGTTGGATCTATCTGTACCGGCACGACCGTTCCCTGCATTGTTGTTATTGTTGGCATCTGATCCTGTCCATTGAAAGTGCAAAAGTGTGCCCACCTCCACAGACAAGTCTGATGGAATAAAGTCATACTCCACAGAAGGATAGACTTGAACAATATTTCCGCGACGGCCTCGGATGTTCAAGTTCACAATGCGCCTGTCCATGGGAACATCTGCAGGCCGTTCCATGACCAGGAAAGTGTGCGTCCGATCCTCAAAAGTTCGGCCAAATTGATTAGTGTTCACCTGAAGTTGCAACAGCCGACTGGTATCAAGTCCATTTTCTCCCAAGCCCAGCCAGTCTGCCACAGGGTCTTGAGCCAAGGGTAATGGAACACCTGGTCGTCCACTGAAGGTTCTGCGACGACGATTGTTGGGATTCGGATCATTGAACTTGGCGTCCATGAAGAAAGGATCCGCTTTCACGCCTCACCAGTCAACGCAACGGATGCATCAGAAATACATCCAGGTTCACTCTCTCAAAACTGCTTGTACTCAATGCTGTGCTGTACATTGAAATTCATGCGTATAGTGCTTGTGTATATGTATATTATGTTGATTGGGTACGTATCATGATGATAAATTTCTTTTCTACTGCACATGCATTTCAGGTGGGCTATATTTGAGAAACATCGAAAAGATATGAAAGAACAAAATGCAAAAACGCGGAAAGAAATCTGCGAAAACCGTGCCTGACAGTTGCGCACCCTCCTCAACTGGATTCGCAAGTGAGCCATAGTCAAAGTCCTAGCAACGACTCGGAATGATTGATCTACAGAAACGCATCCTTGCAATATGATGGAATACTAAACATGTATATATTACATGTATATATATATACGTATAATATATATATATGCATATCAGGAATTACACCAACCAAAAGAGAGACCGCTCAAAATAAAAACAATGACTTGCGCCATCTATATCGCTTTTTTTTCACCTGCTCCACGCCATCTTCCTCTTTTCCCATCTCCATATGACTTCCGCCGTCTTCTTTCACCCAGAGTGCTAGGAGATCTATGACTATCTATCTATGATGTATTCAAAAAGTAACCAAATCTCTATCGCCTTCACTACAATTTCATCAATGTTCAATAGAATTTCACCCATGTATGCTCCTTGGTGGTGATGTTGTAGCGAATACGCAGCACCACTCTACCTGTAAGGAACTCCGGAATCTTCCACACGTAGTAGTGAGGCTGGCCATTCCTCACATTGCCATTGTGGTTGTCACGACTGCTGATGCCTCCTGTGCACTCTGGAGGAGGCTCTTCAAAAGCCGCTTGTTCCTTCCACTCGCCGTCATTTGCAGCACAAGCATCAGGATTGTTGTACTGAGGCAAAGTGCAATAGCCCTTGGCCTTCACGTTTTGAGATTCCATCCTGTAGTATTCACAACGCTCTTGTGGTTCCTCCGTCAAGACTGCAATGTCATGCCATGGAGTTGGGTGCCAATATGGATAGTAGTCACGCTCCTCAGGGCATTCCAGGCCATGTCGTTGCTGGCCACGACGACGGCCATTGCCATTGGGATTTTGGCGAGTAGAAGTTGCGCCACCGTTCTCCTCAATCTGCTGATCTGCGGTAAAGAGACCCTTGTTGCGCTCACGTTCAATACCTTGGGTCCCACCCAAATGCCAGCAAAATGCAAAAAAAACATGTAAGTTGCATGGAGTCTAAAGCCTGTGACGGCCCGCCCTTTCCAGCTCAACATTAGCTAAAACCACGCTTTCATATTGAAAGTATCAAGTACTGTATGTATACTGGGTAGATGCAAGTATACTCATCTACGACTCCTCCACGACTTTTATATACACTCACAGCAACATTGAAAGAATCTGTCAAGGTTGTCATTTCTACACATATCTACACTGTACGCTAGGTAATCCACACTATTCTCCAGTGCTAACCACCCTCTAACCACTCCTCAACCCCTATCTAAAGTTCAGATTTTAGCTACACATCTGGTAGAAGTCATATGGCTCGTGATAACCTCGGGATACCTCTGCAGTCTCCTCCTCTGTCGGATCATCATCATCCCCACCTGCGCTGGTTTGGTCTGTGCCATCCCTGAGATTGGGATTGTCATTTTCTGCCATGTACTGAAGGATGATTTGGCATCGCAAATTGGGATGCCCCACACCACAGCCATGTTGATGATGCCACTCAATGTAGAGTTCCGACCCCTGGTAGAACTTCATGGTACCCTTTGTGGCACCTTCAACTGTGACATCATAGTTGTTGTTTTCATCCTTGCAGGCTGGCTTGCAGTCATCTCCGATCTGGTAGCCGGACGCAGCGTTGTTCTGTGAATCAAACAGCCGGTTGGCATTTTGCACATTGTTGCTTTGTTCACGAAGCTTGTTGTTTGATCCTCGTGGACTGTTCAAGTACATGTCCGCGTTGGAAGACCGAATCGCTGCGAACAGCAAGGTCATAATTACTTGGAATGCCATGACTGCCATGGTTCAGACTGGTGAAGGCGGGTGCTTCTAAGAGGCTTTGAAGGAGCAATTGGGCAACTTGAACCGAAGCAAGAAGTGAAATTCTATATGAAAGTTTTGCAACAACTCAACCGACTCAACTATCAATACAAAATATGTCCCACAGAGAACCGGCACCCATCAGCTAACGATGACAAGCATCTTTCTGTTGCCTAGATCCAAGATGATAGGATTTAAACGGAATTTAATCCAAATTAAATGCAGCAGTGAAACTTGAATCGGCGACATGGACAGCCTGTGAGCTGTAGCCAGTCACGTGAGTGCGTGCTTCAGTGAGTCATATCGGTCGACACGTCCACAACTGAGCACTCACCCAACGACCCGAGACAGAGCTGCATGGGAAAATACGGCGAATTCGTGAGATAAAGGTCGAATCCCACAACACTATACATTCACCAATGAAATGAAGGGAGCAACCTCTGCTCCGTCCAAAAACTTGAGCTCAGAAATGAATCAAGAATTTGGAGACCATCTATACATACCAAAATTGAAGCCTGCAACAGGCAGTTGCCCATAGAATCAGAAGATATTAGAAGTTCTCCTTGAAGAAAGAGAAGCGCGTGCCACCAGGGGTGCCGACCAAGTCAGAATTCTTGATGCTCTCTCGAGACAGCGCCTCCCCAATGATGGGTGAACCACACAAAAAGACACCAATGTGCTGACCCTTGTGCTTGTCACGATTTTGCTTGAAGATACGACCCCAATTTGGTCGCCCAAAGAACTGGCCAGCTGCACAGGGAAGTTTCTTCACCTCAGTGGATCATCATTTTTGGTTCACGCATTCTTAAAACAAACTGTCTGCAAATGTGCAAAACAACGTGAAAACTAAGAAGCTCACTTGGGAAAGCTCAACCTCACCGGTCAAGAATAGAGTAATGTCAACGATCCCCGCTGCGGGACCTTCTGCTGCATCAGACAGCAGGTCACAGAACCAGTCGAACTCTTCCTGCCCGCGGCAGATCCAGTAGAAGTAAATCCTCAGTGAATTCAAAGGCTTCAAGAGATGACTACACCAACATGTAGTGCTGCACACAGAGTGCTTCCCAAAATGCTAGAAGAGTCCTTTTCGTCTTAAGAGTACAAAAAATGAACAGAGCTGCACTGTACAAGGTCTTCTCTTGAAGACAAACTATATACGGTACATCATTATACATCTACAATATAGTATATAAGTATATAGTGTATAGTATACACTATACATGTATATATTACGGTATTTATATAATCATCATAAACATTCATAAACTACAAAAATATTTCTTATCGCCCAAGAATCTTCTTGGGAACCACCACAAGGTCCTCAACCAAACGTTGAAGTCCAGCCCGCGCATCATCATTGCCTCCATTGCCCATGGCACTCTTCCATGCAGAAGGTCGGGTGGCAGTGTTCATGATGGTTTCTCGCTGCTTGGAACGCAGCTGCACGGATCGTAGGATGGAAGCAAAGGGAGTGACACCAATACCAGCTCCTACCACCATCAAAGTATCAAAGCCCCAAACTTTCTGAGCAGGAGCACCGAAGGGACCGGTGACCTGCAAAACTACTGCTTCTGGTGGAAGCGTGCCTGGCTGAACGCGGCTAACCATAGTCTCTCCAGACTGAGCTGGTCTCAGCTCCTTGCCCGAAGTGTTTCGGCCCAAAAGTCTAGGACCCTGGTCCTCTGTGCCCTCTGATGCCTCAGATACTTGTGATACCTTGGGAGTGTTGAAGACAACGGGGCTGTTTGACAGTGTGCACTTGTTGTACTCAATCAACATAGGAGACCTGGGAGGTTTGGCATCTTTCAAGTCCACGCCAGCTGCTTGTGCTGGAGCATCTTGCGTCAGGCGCTTTCGCAAAGCAGAGCACCAGTCCAGGGTGTTTGGGGCACGAATGTGGACACTGATGCAGTTTTCTTCTGGTGCTGAGGTTAGTGTGAAGGGATGCCATTCACCCTTCCAACCCAGCAGAATGTACTGACCAGCCTGGTATGCAAAGCCCTGAGGCAGTTCAAAGGTCAGTCCGATCACATCTCTGGGCAAGAGTTTCACACTTCTCAGATGCAAATAGAGAGCTTGGTGGTTGGCCAAGAGCAGCCTGTCCACGATCACGAACAGGACTGGGAAGAAGAACCAAATCCAAAGCCGGGCAGGTGCATGAAGCAGAAGCAGCACATAGATGAGCTTCCATGACATGTGCACTCGCCAGAACAAGTTGAAACCACCAATGCGACGACTCAGGCAATTCGTCCGACGGCGAGAGCAGTTCAGCGCAGTAAGGAGGATGGCAAGCATCATGAAAGTCAAAATGATACCAGTGAGTCCCGCGCAACGCATCTGGATATTGAAGATCTGCAGGGAAAAAGCTTGACATCACATGAAATTGAAGGAGTATTGGATAGTCATAGGTTCACTTGAGTGTCCGGAAATTCTGGGCAACGGCAAAAACTATTTGGGAGAGGTACAGTAGAAGAAGTTGTAGGTGAAGATGCCCAACGATACGCAATCATCACCACAAAAGTGCATCAAAGATGCACCAAAAACCTTAGAAAATTCCTTAGTGTTGACAAAACGAGCACTCACCAAAGTGCATCAAAGATGCACCAAAAACCTTAGAAAGTTCCTTAGTGTTGACAAAACGAGCACTCACCAAAAGACCTTAGTAGGGTTCCTTAGTGTTGACTAAATCAAGCACTCTTACCCATATCCAGACAAAAATCTGGTTTGTGTCATTAACAAGAAAACC
>OMLO01005967.1_pt1 | contig 10235 bp, 4 predicted proteins | sample 1674811 | NCBI WGS metagenome assembly OMLO01 (sample SAMN06265003, study PRJEB25207) | coral metagenome | isolation source: Coral host | place: Mexico:La Bocana,Puerto Morelos, Mexico | collected 2008-11-13
CATGGGTTTATTACAAGAAAACATTGATAAATATTGACTTGCTCTATACTTCAATTTAATTATCCTTTGATATATCCTCACAGAACAATTCAGCAAATACTTCTTCTCATGTTGTGTGCAACTTAATTTAATCTTACCCTTTTCGTATGAAGCTTACAAACATTCTTTGTAACTCTTCTAACCTTCGCATAATGATGTAGCCAAGAACGGTGTGTGACGTTGTATGTATATTGAGCGTAATAGTCATCGAATTTCTTTCGCTTACATCAAGTGAGGAATTGTCCACGAAGGCAGCCATTGCTTAAACTATGCGTTTCAAGTCATGCGTCACCTTGCTTTTGTGAATGTATCGATTACATGCATTATGTCAGTATATATAATCGTGACATGATGATAGATAGATAGATTGATAGAAAACTGAAACCTGGACTCTGCCTACCTTACAGGTTGCCCGAGTAATAACCTACGGTACATGCATATAGCAATATTTGATAACTTCTTCCATAATTCACTGCAGAGAGTAAATTTCAAAAGTCCCCCCCCCTCTCTTCTTTCCCTAACCAATGTTCAAAAGCAAGTCTATTGCACCCAGCTCACCTCCAATAATACAAACAGCCGTATCCAAAAGTTATTTTTTTTTCCGTTCATTTGTTTGGTTGGTGGCCTTTCTGCCATACTGTCTGTCTGTTTTTTTTTGACATTTTTCAATTTTTTCTTTTCCATTTGTCCGTCTGTCTGTAGGTCTGTCTGTCAATCACCTGTTGCCACAATGAAATTAAAACTTAAAAATGTACATGCATGTTTTACAAAATTTTATGTGACTAGAAAAAACTGGTTTGTCATGGATGTAAGTTTATAGAACAAAATATGTTTTGCAATGTAGGTCCATGCAGTGAAGTTAAATAAAGAAAGTGGTGAACATAAGCAGAAGATTGTGTTGAATATCACTTTAAAAGGGATCAGGATAACAGATGAAAAAACTCTGGTGAGTGTACATGCTTAGGTGATCAACAAGATCAGTTGTCTTTGTTTTAATCAAGATAGAGTTTGTTAGAACAGTGGCGCCCTATTAATCCAGTCACCAATGGGCTCCAAAAAATGTGGCTGTATTAACATCACGGTGGTAGCCATATTAAAGGGGTTCTTTAAATGCAAAAATGACTGAATGACCTTGTGTTCAGGCTAGAATAAAGTTGCCATATATAATTTATAATAAGATGGTAGCCAATAAGGCAGTGTCCCACTGTAGACGATAGGGAGTGGAAGAATCCAGGAAAGGGACACCGAGGACATCATCAGTTAAAATATGAACTTATATTATATAAAGTCAGGATTTAGTTTCTTTCTCGCTGTCAAAACTATCGTGAAATTGAATATGACACACGGCATTATACTCAGAATAGATTTTTAAAAATTAACTGCCATAGTTCACATTTTCCGGACAATTCAGAATTTGGTCATTTCATTTTCAATTGTCTTTTTGCAGAGGATAGTGAAGAAATGTACCAACAATTTTAACACACATTCACAGCCATTGTTCTGTTTGCCATTACCATTGTGGTTGTCTAAAACTCCCTAGCATTTTTTCCACCACCTTATATCTGGTTTTGGCGTAACTGTTGTAGTTAAAAATTAAATTCCTTTGCCTCTTAACCATTCGATGATTATGAATAATTAGGGTTAGAAGACAAAGGAAATTGAGAATCAAACTAGGTTAAAATTATTTTTACCTGAATTTAATTTTTAACTACAACATGGCCAATTTTTCTTGAACATTTAAATTTTCTCCTCAACAATAGTGACATTAGACCCAAGATGAAAATTCAATTTTAATAGGAGCAAAGTAATCTAACTTGAAATAATATTAATAATATTATATAGGCTTTATACAAGCACCGTATGAGAGCAAAACTTAGTGTGTGTATAATTGTAATGCATGAAAAGCAACTAAAAGACATAAGTGTTTCCTGAATGTTTATGAAAGTCATCATGAAGGGTACATTTAGAAAAGTATAGTTATATAACATGCGAATGTTGTTAAAATTTGTGCATGAATTGCCGTGGACAGCCTCCATTTGCTAACTTTGTGCATAATTTTAAAACTTTATTGTAAAAATCGATTTTGTTGTAATCCATGCTTTTAACTTTTATTTCAGAAAGTGCAATATGATCATCCCATCAATAAAATATCATTCATAACACATGACCCAGAAGACAAGAAAGTCTTTGGGTATGTCTGCAGCCAGCCTTGCTCCACAGGACACAAGCTGTTTGCTATCAAGACAGAAAAATCTGTATGTAAAAGCAGTTTTCAATTGTGTTTGTGAATGACTAGTTAACTCTGACTAGCTTACTGGATAGGTTCCTCTGTTTGCAATTGTGTGCTTCATCCTTACCCGCTGGAGCAGTTATTGGATGTTGTCTAAACGTATTTAATTGTGAAACTATCCAAATCTTGCGCTACAGTCAGACATCTGCACCAAAATGACATTAGCATTTTGTAATGACAATCTAGGACCATGTTGCCTTTGAAATGTGTAGTACCACAAAATACCCATTACCTCTCCCTTAGGAAGGATTTTTTCTTAGACCCTCCCTCCCTGTCCACTCCTCTAAAAATTCTAATTGAAGCTGAACATACATTTTTCACTTTTTTGGCCTTAGAGAAACCCCAAGGAAATTGCACTTCTGTGGGGGGAAGTAAAATTTACAAATTGTTGTTGTTGTTTTATAGCCTTTAGACAAAATGTACAAAATGTGACGCAAACATGCATTTGTCCTTTACTGCACTCCTTAGTAATATTATTACCAGGTGCCTCATATATGCCTACCCTAAGCTATCCCTGGCTGTTTTCCAGCACCCATTTATACACCTGGGTGGAAAGTGAAAGGGTAACACAACCTGGGGACCTCAGGTAAGGCTTACCCAGGTCTACTGCTTGATCCAGAGTCCATCAATGATACTAAACATTACCCAAGCCCATTGTAACACGTAATATTTAGAACTTGTGTTAATTCCTCAAAATTTTGGTTTTGATTCTCCCCAGGCTGGAGTTGTCACTGAGGTCCTGTTTGAACTATTTCAAGTTGTATTTCAACTTCGACAACAGGCTGGATTAACAAAAAAGGCTCCCAATTCGGCTCAAGTGTCAAATGGTAAACAGTATTTTTTTAGTACCCTCATGTATGACCAAACATACTATTAAAAATAAGGGCATTGGGGCTTTTTTTATGCACCCCTTTGATAAGGTGTTTTAATAAGCTATGTTTCAGCAAAATGTCCGAATGTTCGACCAATATTTGTCCAACATGAGATAAGAAGAGTCTGCAAATTAAATATCCAAAATAAAAGGTCCAAAAGTTTTCGCAAGTAGTGTTCAAATCCTTGATGATGTCGTTGGGTTGCAAGTGCTTGGTTTACTGTCCATCCCTGAGTTTGATTGTTGCCTAAGATCCTGTACCTTAGTTAAGTGTTTCCCAATTGCCTCAAGGGTTTCAATATCATGTCTAGTATCTATTTACAAGAGCAAAATGTTATTGAATGATTGATAGTGTGCAGTGTGCCCTCATATAATTTACTCAATCACATTACCGGTACTCTTTGAACATTTTAGGTCCAAGCCCGCAGGTGTCAGATGGCATTTATGAGGTATGTTTGCTGTTGGGATGAATCTCGATTGAAGTCTCATCTGCCCGATGAAATCATCATCATCTTCTGTTCGTTATTATAATTGAGCCCAGATGTCTGTTGAAATGAAAATATCTCTGCTTACAGCACAGTTGTTGCAAATTCTTCAAACGTTGCAAGTTTGAGGCAAATCTTATCCATGCGATGGATTTTAATTTGCATCTGTGGAACTCTTCTCTATAACATATCTTGAATTTTTTCTTGCTAGAAAGTGCAAAACTTGGCCAAAATGCAAACAAACTGGAAAGCACTTTCCCCAATGTGTAAGGATAAAACTGGCAATATAGCCTTTGCAACGTCATTCACAGCTCATGGTGCATGCAAAGCATCATGATGGTTAACTCAATTTTCCTGGCAGACGCTTTTCATTGGGCATGGATCTGTAATGGGAAAGGTTTACTTTTTAAAATAAGATATAAATCTCTAAGTGGTTTGCCTGCCTGTGGTAACCAGCCCCCCTCATGCTAAAAGTTTCTATAAAACTCCTGATCATATTTTGTCAAAAATATGCATTGCGATACAAGAGGAAATCTAAAATCCTGAAATAGGAAAAACAAAGAACCCAGCATTCACGACAAAAGAATTGTTCAATTGATGTGAAACCACTGACAGAAACAGTTTATTACCTGAACACCAACTTTAGAACAAATCTGTTTTTCTGAGCCAATTAAGTTTGTACATGACCTTATTTTATGGCTAGCTCAGTAAGCAGGCAAGCTGAAGTGATTCCTGTGCTTTGCCAGATGGTCCTATTTGCCCGTTTGGGATTACCCACTGTCTCTCACAAGAAAATAGTGTTTTTCTATGTAATAAATCCTCTAGTGATCAAGCTTGCTCAGTCAAGATGACTTGGTATTGGCTTCATTCTTTTTTGTTAATTTTCTGAATGTTTATGGACCTCAACGGCATGCTGGTCCCCAAACATGCAATATTCAACCATTTTTTTGCCATTAACCCAATGGTCAATAACCAAATGTATTTTCTAATCAATTTTAGGTGCCATATAAGAATGGTAACAATAAAAATGTCACAGCAAGTCCAGAAGATCAGCAGTATGCTGAGCCAGTGACACCTACGACAAAAAATGATCCACATTATAAAGTACCGGTAAGTAATTTTGAATCCGGGTAACATACATGAACCATGATATCTACATCTATAAAAAATAACTATGGATCATCAGTGCCTTCGATAACTTTCTGGGGAAATGTGTTCTTGGTGGTACAGTGATATTTGTCCATGGCTATTATTTCTTCCAAGAAACGGCCAGTTTTCCAAGAACGTAGCTTGGTAATGTTCAAGGACAAATATCAGAGAATATTTCTGTGCTAAAATGGAGGATATTGTTCTCATTTTAATATTTTTTTGCAACACTTGCAGTTTTGATAATTGGGGAATATAAGTCACTCACAGATATTTTCCAGTTTTTGGCTGGAGCATATTCAGTCGTGTGACTCATTTAAACCAATCTTGTGCAAGTAAAAAGATCGATAGACTATAATTAAGAGGTCCCAGTTGAATTCATTGCACCATAAAATGAATAGTACATCAAGTGAGATCATGTTGAGTCATTTTATAGTTGTTGTTGTGTGTCTTTGTCTGAGTAGGTTCCAAACAAACAGCCTGTTCAGCCTGCCCTTCCACCAATACCAGGAGAAAACAACAAAGATCCTGAGGTACATGTATATTTAAGCCCCAGCAGTGCTTTAATAACTGCTACATAATAAGAGGTCATTAATTTGAAATGTTATTTGGAGTTCTGGCACAAAGCACAGCCTTTATTAATTTACTGCTACATGCAAGTACCAAGCACAGTCATTGCATCACGTCTGTACTCACATTGTACCATGTACTGTCCGAGGTAATTGTATATAAGAAGCAATATGGTTCATATAAAATATCTAATTAACCAAGTGCGAGGGCCGTAATAGGAGAGTATCAGCCCAAGGTCTTGATAGTATGGACCTTGTCATGCTCTGTACATACAAAATAGGCTTAGAGCTGACATTCTGACTCTCATTTCCGTCCTGAGAAAGCTTGTTTAACCTTGTTTAATAAGAGATTCATTACACAACTTAAACTACCCTGAAAATCTCCAAGAGCTTGCTTGCAGGATCATTCAGGACAGTGCCTAGATATAGTCCAATACTTAGAGAATATTAAACCAGTAATATTGATTTAAGTTGTTGGCCCTCTGAACTGTGTTAACTTAGTCATATAATAAGCTACTAATTAACAACAATAGTTTAATAGAGTATATGAAAATAATTAGTCAGCCTTATCATCTTGATTAGATCAAAACAAATATTTACCTAACTACTCCTTTAACTTTATGTCGAATCATCCTCATTACAAATTTTGCCATGGATTCTTATTAACTATTGTTAATGGTTATGGTTTTAAGTGATTCCCAGGGAATTCCCTGGATTTCAAGATCTGACAATGGTGTAATTTTATTTTCTTGATATGAAGGTTGGAGAGAAGACAACACAAGCATGTGCCTCAAACTCATCAAGCCTTTTATGTCCATCTTCCATAGATAAGGTACATTATTTGAAATAATTTGTTACCTAGCATTATAGGTGTGCAATGCATGCAGAGAGGTAGCCACTTAATGCATTCTTTAGCCATACTTTAAGGAGAACTTGCAGTGGACTAGCTAGCAGGGAAAGAAGCCAGTTTGTAGTTACTCTGTTTCATAAAATCTGGGGTAAGCCCTAGCTATCAGGCCATTGATTAGCAACTTATCTCACCAAGAAAGACCTTCGTGAACCGACAGCATAACTGAACCAAAGATTATGAGGTACAATAAGTGAGGCCATTAAACCTGGGTCCATTCTCTATTATGTATTGCATAACTGCACATCATTATCATTGAAACTTGTCAATTTTTTTAAAGTATTTCCTATCGGTAATCTTCACAACTCTTCACAATTATTATTTAAAAATCTTTTCTGCAAGGTTAAGATGGCTTAAATTTGAGCTTATCAAACAATCAGAGTTTACAGCTGACAGAGAATGAACATCATCATGATGAAACTTGACAATTCTTGCACTTTGACTGCCCACCTCAAAACATTGTCCAACTGTGGTTACGATATACAGCATGAAACACTGTAAAGTTTAATATTATAATGCCCTTTAAAAGCATGGAGACCTGGGTTACTCAATGTTTTTTTGAAAGAGATAGGATACATTGTAGGTCGTCTTTATATCAGCCAAGTGGTCCATCAGGCTGAAGCATTAAGCAACTAGTGGTATTTCTACTCCCCCCCCCCCCTGGATGGGATGCTGGCTCATTACATGGCTACCTCCTGCATTAAATTTACTAGCTTCCATTTACACACCAGATAGAGAGAGGCACTGTGAGAGTAAAGTGTCTTGCCCAAGAACACAAGACATGGCCCCATCAGGCCTCTAACCTGGACCGCTCAACCAGGAGGCCATTGCACTAACCATGAGGCCACCGTATTATACCAAGCATTATTATTCTATCCTTTCAGGATCCTGATCAAGTGTCACAGGCATCTGTGGAGGTTTCAGCCACCACCCCTGACATCAGCAGTTCTGACATGGCATTCTTCAGTCCTTCCGTCTTCGAGTCTGCACCTGGTGAATCAGGAGCAGCGGACACTGTGTCTGTGGCATCAGCTGATATATCAGTGATTAGAAGTGGTTCAGTATCATCAGGGTCATCAGAATCTCATTCTCAGGACACAAAGAGTGTCCATTCAAGGAGCAGCTCTCTTTTAAATCAGACAGCTGCTACAGAAGGATTTCAAGCAGAATTTGCTACTACCTTTGATGATGATAATAATGTTGCAGGGTCTTCCTTTAGTGGTAAAGTCAAGCAAGAAGATGAACAGGCATCGGAGAGTGGAAACCAAGGAGATATATCAACGGCGTTTCCTCCTCAGAGTGATGCCAACATGGAAGACGTGTTTAACACACCACCAGTTTCAGAGGCATCAACAGGCTTTGAAAGCAATTCCGATCCCTTTGCACCATCTGATATCTCTTCAAGTGTAGACAAAAGAACAGACCCAGGTACTGAAGATAGCTTCTTTACCACCTCATTTGCAGCTTTTGATGCCCCATTTAGTGATCTTCAGGCGAAAGATGATGAAAACAGCAGAAGAAAAGATGAATGTGCAAATGATCCTTTCGCCACTTCAATCGATGCTCAAGCAAAAAGCAATGCCTTTGAGAGTGCAGAAGGTTTTTCTTCAAAAACCAGTTTTGAAACAGCATTTGGTTCAGAACTGTTTAGCCCACCGAAAGATAGTACTACTCAGGAAAAGAGTCAAAGTGAAGATGAGAAAAGTGTTGAGGCTGAGGGATTGCATCAGTCTGTTGAAAATTCAGCTACAAGTTTCAAATGGGAGGAAGCATTTGGAGAGACAAAAGCTGCAACCCAACCAGAAACAACACAGAGTGTCACAACATCAGAGGGAAAGTTTTCCTGGACAGAAAGTTTTACTTCAGAAGATGTTGAACTTTCTGCAGCTGTTCCTAAGGCTTCGGCTCCAGTTTCATGGGATGATGCTTTTGGTGGAGCTGTTGCAACTGATCAAGAGTCTTCCAGCCAAGGGCCAGATGCTTTCTCTTGGAATGATGCCTTTAGTGGGATGACTGGAGACGGCAACAACTCACAGTTTGACTCCTCAGCGTTTGGTGATGCATTTGCTCCAATATCAACTGTGGAGTCTTGTGATGAAATGCCTAGTGTGTCCGAGCATGGTGCACAGCAGGTTTCTCAGTCCACTTTACCCAGTAATCCTCTAAATGACACACCTATACCTGGGGAGAAACCTCAGTCAACTGATAATCCTCAGGTATTTGATGACAACGCATTTATACCTTCCTCATCTTCACATTTTGTAGAAAGCACCGCAGATGCCCAGAGTACTGAAGTACCTTCTGATCCCCCTGCCTTGCCCAAGGATCCATTTGAAGAATTGACAATGGGTTTTGCTGTGCCACCATCTGCATCTGGGAAAACTGACCTTGAGGAAACCAAGGAAAGCTCAGAGTGTGATGTCCATAATGTAAATGAGGATATTCGACTCGCAGAGGAAGTATCAAGTGAATTGCCATCTGGTGAGCATACAAGGGAAACCAAAGCCAAAGGAATGGATGAAATAGTTACTCACTCAGAAGAACAAAGCCCCATCTCAAATGATCTTAATGAAAGAGGAACAGAGCAAAATCCAGATGAAGTACCTTCAGAGCCTGTGATTCAATATTCAATACCAACCTCTTCAGAACGCCCCATTTCTCCAACTGTCCCTCCTCCCCTGCCACCACGCCCTGTGGCAGCAGCCCCTCCCCTGCCAGCCAGGCCTTCAAGCTCAACCTCAACAATTTCAACAATGTCTCCTGTTAGTCCGCAGACCTCAACGGGATCACCATCATCAAACTCTCCTCGTGAAGCCAAGAAAGGCAGTGCCAAGAAACCTCCTCCTGCTTTGCCACCAAGAATAGATTTGAATGAAAATTCAGCAAATGTTTCGTCAAATGCAACTGTGGCATTTCCTGATCCATTTGGTGTGGACGTTTTTGATAAGAAGTTTGACAATAGCGACAGTGTTGCAGAAGGTGGCAATTCTGATTGGGTAGCATCTTGGCCAAACTCACAGACAGTGTCTTCAGTAGAGAAAACCAAGGTCCTCTCTGACCCATTTAGTGAAGATTTTTTCACAAACTTTGATTTCCCCCAAAAGCCTGCAAGTGACACTTCCAAAAGCAATAATTTGGATCCCTTTGCTGGGACAAATCCACCTCCTGAACTGTTTCCATCCGCATTTGGAAATCAGGATTTATTTGCAGCCTTTACACCGGCAAAAGGTGATGGTGTATTCAGCAGTGGAGATCCATTTAAAAATGACTTATCCAATTCCTTTACGGCATTTCCTTCAGATGATCCTTTTAGCGATATAAGTGATCCTTTTGCCGACAAAGGAGTATTGAATGATGATCCATTTGGTGATAGTCCAAGAAAGCCTCAGTCAGGAAAAGCTTTGAATCTTAATGAGGTTTGTGACTGAAAAATTGCATCACTCTACTAGCTTTGTTGTCGAATATATGTTAAGAAAAAAGGCATCTAGCACACACATGATTTTGGGGGATAATTTGCTACCAGCATCAAACAACTTTCTACTGAGCATTTTTAATTAATGCAGTGAAGTTAATTTTTTCTATAATAATTTCAATATTTAGTTTTAAATATTTTTATTGTTTTTGTCAGGTGAACCCACACTAATGTCCACCTGTCTGTAATGTCAACTTTTTTTAATCGCGGCAGAATGTCACTCTTGCTTTAACCCATCTACAATGACCACCTCTCAACAATGTCAACGGCCACAAACACATGTCCTGGCTGCCAAAATAATTTCTCAACAACAGCCAGTTAGTCAATGACTGATGAATGGTGTATATGTTGTAGTTAAAAATTAAATTCCGGTAAAAATTAAATTCCTTTGTCTCTTAACCCTTATTAGGGTTAGAAGACAAAGGAAATCGAGAATCAAACTAGGTTAAAATTATT
>OMLO01005968.1_pt1 | contig 10234 bp, 4 predicted proteins | sample 1674811 | NCBI WGS metagenome assembly OMLO01 (sample SAMN06265003, study PRJEB25207) | coral metagenome | isolation source: Coral host | place: Mexico:La Bocana,Puerto Morelos, Mexico | collected 2008-11-13
CTGGTTCAATGTTAGCATGCTCGCCTTCGGATCGAGTGGTTCGAGCCCTAGCAAGAGACATTGTATCATGTTCTTGGACACTTCCGAGACATCGCAGTCTCACAGTGCCTCTCTTCACTTCGGTGTATACATGTAAATGGGTACCGGCGAATTCAATAATGGGGTCAACCTTGCAGTGGACTAGCATCCCATTCAGGGGGGAGTAGAAATATTTCAAGTCGCTTCATGTTACGGAAACGGGGATGCCTACCTGAATAAGTCTTTACCTTAGCTCTTAGTAGCCTGCGAACTTGTCATTGAAAAATCCAGGGTTTAAGGCAGAATTTTTATTGTAATTTTTTTTTAATCTGCAAGATCAGCATTTTTAGTTTTCTCTCTCGCCCGAACTTGTTTATGCCCAAACTAACAAACTTAAAAGAAATTAGAAGACAAAGAGTTTGATGTTTACAAATGTGAACAGTGGAAAATTTGTGCGATAATTGCAACACACCAATTTATTTCAAATAGTCTGATTGAGATATAATTCAAAGCCTCTTTCATGCAATTAGAATGAAAACGATCGTGTTTACAAACCTTAAGTAGCAAATAAAAAGATTCCATTTAACCATCTATTGAGTCAATTTAGGATAACAAAATGGGGATGTTGGAGAGAATTTCCTGCGATAACTTAGATCAGTGAAGTCGCTTTCTCGTTTTATGTTCTCCGGAAAATAAAACGAAAAACTACAAGCTGTCAACGTCGAGAATTCAGATTGAAATAAATAAAGAAATTAAAACTACTCCAGTCAAGGCGACGACGGACGAGCAGATTAGAATTTCAGTGGTAGTTTGGCAGAAGACAAGAAATACCGAAAATATTTTTTGAAAAAAAAATTCATAAAATTGTCGATGACCGGATAAAAATTTCTTTTAGCTTAATTAAAGTAAGAACGGAATTGCAATGATGGTTTGCCCATAAAATGCAACTCTTCCCCGATTTAATTCCCTGTTAAGACATCGAACATCTGGTGTGACTTTTCCCGACGAGTTTGCTTTGGAAGAAAATCATTTTTTTAGGCTTGTGTAAATTTTTTTTTGAATTCGTCCCAATGACTAGGTGAATTCGAAAGCCGAAAGTTTCTACCACGTAACAATAATTAAATCCTAAGACACTGTACTAAAAAAAATAACTTACTTGTTTTCTCCAGGGTAAAAGTGAGATGTGTCTAGAATCTTTGCTGCGATAATTCAATGTACAACGTTTATAATGGTATCTTTGCGTTTTAATTTCATCCTCTACAGACTAATTGATTTTTTTGACTGACAGATCTTAGAAGGCAATAAATTTTGTAGGAGTTGTTTACTCCGAATCCATACAAAGTTATGGAAATTGTCAAAAACGAGTGTTTCATGTAGCTTCTGTTGTTTGTTCTTCTACCTGGAAGTAAATCTTCTTCGATATTAAATCCTATAGATCGGTTCTGTCACTGAGTTATACGAAATCGGTTTGAACCAGCCCTTTTCTGCTACCTAAATCAACTCTTTAGAGAGTTGTCTGTGAAAACGTTTGCAAATAAAGAAGGGAGACAGTTTGGGGTCATAAAGTTGCTATATCCAGTGCATTTGTCACCTTGTCTTTAGCCGTTTGGCATCAAGAGTGACACTTACCTTCATGGGTGGAATTCTCCTTCACTGCAGGTCAAAATATTTCTTAGCTAGCCCTGAGACACACAATATTAACTTATATTAATTTCAAAACCCTAACACAACAAGTTTACCTGATGAAAACGATAGCTGTATTTCATCCTGTCGTCCCCTGTGAAAGATGATAAATCAGTTCCTCAGGCTAAGACGTAAAAGAGTCGTAAAAAATTACAGAATCGATGACAAAAATTACTCTATTAGCAGGTTTAGCGCGCTTTACAGTAGATCGTTCATAATTCCCCAGTCAGTCTTCAAATGTGTGATCGTGGGTATGTTTGTAAGGAAGATGACATCCAATTTGCCCACCAAACAATAGGTAAAATAAGTTATTATAGCGCTAATAATCGGTAGGATAGCGCGGAGAACGTGTTTACCAACATGTGCTAATGTCAACCAAAAACACGACCCAAATTAAGATACCCCTTTTATTGCGCAGGACGAGGCTTTTAAATTTAGTATCAGAAAAGAGATTTTGTGCGAATGACTTTTGCACCTCATGACAAAAAGATTTAAATGAAGAACTCACAATTCTCGCTGCATAAAACAAAAAAGTCCAAATTTCTTTTACGCGTGAAAAAAAAATCGCGTTTACGTTTGTTGTTCAAAACGAGCCTTTTTCATCAATTACATGGGAAATTTAGCAGTAATGGTCAATTTTGCAAGCTTTGAGTCGCTGATACGGTTAAACCAGATTACGGAATGAAGGAACATCCGGATACCGAACTAAAACCTAAACGACTGAAAAACTATTACACGGTGTTAGCATAATTCATCTTGGCTTTACCTGGTTTGCCAAAATGCAAACACTGACAATTTGATGCTCTACGAATTAATTTCTAGCTTTAGCAGATGATACTTACGAAATCCTCGGCAGATTGAAAACCAACTGTCCCTTTCCAGAATGCAATTGCCCTCATAAAAATTTAAGGATGTCCACCATTTAATCGGTAAAAGCTACCGACTTAACTCCGATTAACACACGACAATCGGCATAAAAAGGTGAAAAACACAAAGCAAATATTTACTCTCTAGTGACACGATTTTTTGATCAGGTCACAACCGAACAGTATAAAGGGCAAGGAGAAAAAACATAAAATGCAAGCAAACAAATGTACGAATAGAAAAACCAAGAGGAAAAACAAACAGCCTTTTAAGGAAACAACTCTCTCGGAGAACATTAACCTAGCATGATTAGGACTGCTTTGTATAATTAATTTTTAGCTTTATAACTTACTATTTCTCAATCTCCGCCTTAATCTAGTCTGTTCACATCGTGTATTTTTGCTTCCACGAAAAAATACTTAAGACAACCGGATATCTGTATCATTTGTGTTTCTCGTTCACGGGTTTACGGGTTACTCTTAATACCTGTATATATTTTTGGGCCATTTTGGCAAACCTGACTCGTTTTGCCGTCCCATAACAGTGAAAATTAAGCTGGAAGATCAGCGTTTTACCCCGGCGATAACTCAGTAATTTGTTGACTGACCAGGCTACAACTGGTCGAAGCGTGCACGATGAAGCCACCGTCCGATCGAGAGCAAATAATTGTTTTAACATATGCACAAAATTGATTGATTAGAGCTCGCCTCTCTTTAACCTTTTCTCTGCATGTACGATCTGATTAATTGAGATATATAAATACAGTGAAAAAGATTTACCCACCGACATACGACGAAGTCAGATGACTCTCCTGGCGGACGAAAATTCATTTGATTGGTTTCTAAGTGATATGTGAAAGTTCGTCTCCCTTCGTGAAAGGCCGCCATAGATTGATATGTACTTGATCACATCTACCAATCTGCAAACGATGGAAAGGAAAATTGACAAAGTAAATAGACAAATAAAAATGCATCAATTTTCGCGATGGCGTTTCGGTCAACCATTAGTGGCCAGTTAAAAAAAAAACAAAATATTGTTTTGCTCCTAATGACTTACATTATTATAGCATTTTACGGTCAAATTTACCCTGATCATTTATCAGAAGCCAGCCCCAGTGCAGTTATTTACCTATCATAAAATTGTATCATTTGGCTGTAGTGTAGTAATCGGCAATATTATGGATCTGAGTTGTTACATGAAATTCAATATAAAGCGAAACTCTTTAGGATTGATCACCCTTTGCGAGCAGAGAAAAGCGACAGATGGTAAAATTAGCCATAAAGGCGCCGTAATAGCCAATAGAAATTACGAATTCAAATAAAGTCATCTTTATTCTAATTGTACTAGTTTAATATCCTCATCGTTCATAAAATCCGTCAGGCTATTTGCGTTGACAGCGGATTTCCGGGTTGCGAAAGCCACTACAGCTGTCCCGAGCAAAGATGCTTCCGAGTCTCCTTTCAAAACACGCGCTTGATCACAGACTCTGAACCCAAGCTCGGAAAATGAGTGCCGTATACATAAAATGTATGCAGTAGTTCTGTGATTACAAAGAAAATGTGTGTAAAACAGACCTCTTCTTTTTAAATAATGGAAAAGCAGTGCAATGAAAGACCACCCAAAACGACATAAAAGGGTCACGAGAAATTATTTTGACTCTTGCTCAACGTCAGGACTTTGGTGCGTATGTGCATACAGACAAACTCTCATTTTCCAAGATTAGGCTACCTGTGGCTCAAAAAATCCGTAAACTGAGACATATAAAGGAAATATGAGAAGGAGGGAATTCCGTTCCGTACAATACTATCCCGGCGTCATGCACAGAACCCGGCACACGTCTACAAAAACAGACCTTTTGAAGTAATTGTAAACTTCTCCAAGACCATGACAAAACGAACAGAATATTCAAACATAACGCGATAGTCTTAGCGCCCAGTAGATCTTTTCCACCACCGCCGGCTAAAATATCAAAACGTCTATATGCCATTTTACTGAGATAATAAAAAAAAGAAAACCCTTTTCCGAAATGTTAGTCATCACCGCGTCAGCTTGATCCCGGGCGAGAGACGCCCGAAGTCTGAGTGTTATAATTCCGTCCGGCGACGTCACTTACCGTTTCTAATATGTAAAGTAATTTCTGATTGGTTTTCAGTTTGTGCAGGATAGATACGATTTTTTTTATTGGTTAAACAAGATACGGCTGTTAGATACTTCTGTTTTCCCGCTTTCTGCTAAATTGGCGCGAAAGTTGGTAGCGAACTGCGGCAGATGACAGCGATCGGTAATCATGGGAGAGTTTAGAGACTGTCAAAATAGCCAATTTGATTATTTAAGACGCTTTTCACCAGTAAATATATAATTTTATTTTTTTGGACATCTAGAGTTCAGCACTTATGTACTTGGGTCATAGCTGGTAGCTACACTCTGATGTGCGAACAGTTCGATCCCGAGGTCACAAAATAAGAAAAAACTCTGCGTGGAAAGAGTGGAACTGTTGATATCCATACGCGAAATTGACGAGGAGAGAAACTTTCGCGAGACCAATCGTTTGGAAAGGAAAAGAATTGCGTGAAAAACAGCGCATAGGTTTTCGAGCCCTTCACGACAGTATAATGGTGTCCACAATCAACTTACTGACAGACACTAAACACTGACTTTATCTTGCAAAGTGCCGCGAAGTGATGTAATCTTAAAAGATGCCTTGCACGAGACAGTCCGCTGGATACGGATATCGGAGATGTATCTACTGTTTACGTGTTATTTCACAGTTTAACACTTAGATAACAAGGCAATGCACTTTTTCGTAGCGATCGTTTATAAAAAGGGGTTCTACAATTGATATCTTATGTTAACTTTGTAGAAAACTTGGTTGCAGATTGGCTCGCTGTGTGTCAAAACATATTTTAGGATTTCGCGAATCAAACAGGAACAAGTTTCAGAGAGAAAAGATTCTCTGCCACTAACAACACTTGCCTGTCCTTAGTCCAGGGAATGGAGGACAGTAATATTACCGTAACAGTTGTTGTTGTAAGTCCTGTGGTTACAAAGTGATTTCGACTATTTCTCTTTCTTAATATTTTTCTTCGACTTCGTTGTAGATTACCTCTCTATGGAGAACAGTATACGAGGACGTAACTATTTTTGGCTTGCACGAAGTATTTATTCATTTATTTATTTATTTGCCCACAAGATTCGAACGTCTGGCACGTGGTCTAGTGTCGCGAGCCACACGCGTACGCATTTAGCATTCTGGGGTAAAAGTAAAGTCTGCGTACGAGCCAAGAGGCTCATCAGGCCGGAGCTTATCCCGCGGCTTTATTAATTGCATGAAGCGACTAGGAGTATTTCTACTCCCCCTGGATGGGGGTTTGAAAAATCCACATTTTCCAAGCAATATTTTCATATATCACTTGATGGGCTCCTGACCAAAACATGAAAGAAAATTGAGAGTTTCGTAACTTACGTTCTTTACATTTGGATAATTAATATTAATGTAAAATCAGCCGATTTAATTATTACAGATGCTTTTTCTTGATTTCCGTTGCTACGCGCCTGCGTACGTACGTATATGGTCACCACGCCCCTACAACACAGACATTTGTGTTTTAAAATGGACCGTTCGGACGTGTTACAGAGCTTCTCGATGTACTCGAGACGTTAAAAGATCAACCTGAGACATAGATAGTCGTCATTCGAAATAGTCTTGTTTCGGCCACAGCAGACTTCCATCGTACACTGCACTGAAGCCTTCTATGAATTCAGAAGCCACGCAAATACGATTTTAAAAAACATGGACGGTATATAGGAATACCTCTTAAGAAGAATTCAAGAAAAAAATTAAAAAAAACCCTTATTAAGATATTCCAAACGGCTTTTTTCAGAGCCACCCCAAAAAGAAAAGCTTGGTCTCCGTTCATTTTGATTACTGTCCTTGTTTTGTTGATGGAAAATTGGGAAAGGAAATAATATCCTTACCCAGGTCATTCATATCAAGTTCGTTTTGGAAAGGACGACAAGGCAAATGTCCGAAAAGCTCCGTTTTCCTGACGGATTAGTGTGGACGGAATGTCTTATCGGAGAAATAAAGCTCCATTTTCAGTGTGTGGACTCGGAAGAACCCTCAATCCGCCTACTACTTCGCAGGGAAGGCTCTTTGTTAATGGGCTCCTGGTTAAGTACAATGTGCGTTAAAAGAAAATAAAGAGAAAAAAATCTACATGACAGAAGATTTAAAGAGGGGAAAACTAATTTTAATTTTACTGAATCCCTAGCTATTTTCTCAGTTTCTTGTCGATCGCTCGAGTGGGAGCACACGATACCGAAACCGACAAGCGAGTCACTGGGTACTAGCGAGAGGAAGGCAGAGATAATAAGAAGGACAAACAAGACAAGATAATCTGATTTCTTTTACGCGATTACGCACGATTTTACTGCATTGAAAGTTAAAATTACAATTTATTAACAAAACCACAATTTACACTTTCTGACCCGGTAAAATCTCTTTGTCAAATAAAAAATGAAATAGCGCTTACTTCGAGAAAAGACCGTGCCAGCTTAAAACTGGAACATCTGTTGCTCTCACAGACTTTAATTAAGATTAATCTTTGAACAGTCAAAACACGACCTTTAGGTTTGTATTTGTACTTTTGATTGGCTATTTGAAGGACTCTCCCTCCCATATATACAATATTTTTTATCACGCCTGATGAAATCTCCGTCACAGGTCATTTTCTTTGATTATGCAAATGACGACACAGAAAAACTGACGTGGCACAAGCCAGCCTCGTTCGTGTGACTGTCTGTCCTTATTTACATTTTACGGCAATATATCTGTTCTGTTTTGCTTTGCCTTCGCCGCTTAACCGGCGAGTACGCGGCGTTTTGTTGTCAGTTATGGGAAACTGATCGGGTAGATTTTTATTCGCTTCGATGGAGGTAAATTCACCACTTTACAATTTGGAATTCATTGGGGAAAGCATGGAACAGAAAGATCGAGGATCGCACTGTTGTACCGGTGAGTGTTTGTATTAAATCTCGTTGTTTCTTTCTCACATCGCTACGAATTAGCGTTAGTTTTTCATTTCTCGTTGCTTAAAGGAAGATTACAAAGCCTAAGCCGTGAAATAAAATATTCATCAGTGACTGCCTTCGAATTTATCGAGTCCAGATATTATATAAAATATTCGATTGACAATTCTGTAATACGCGATCAAAGATATTTTTGTATTGCTTTCAGAGACTAAAATTTTGTTTTTAAACAGTCTTCATTTCTGGTAAGATAATTTGTTAAACCTTTCTCCTGCCCTTTGCGGATTTTTCAAAAGCAGAGCAAATTTAAACTTGGGCGGTATCTCAATGAGGGGAGATTTCAGATTTCAACACAACGCCCGAAGGGAATTTCATCTTAAATTTCGCTTCGGCGAAGAATTTTATGAATTTATTTTTAACTCGATATTGTCATCGAACAAGAGCAATAGAGCTTGGCAATTGCTTTGAGTAAAAACAGATTAGCTACGCCAGTTAATTACCCTCTTTTATCCTCGGGTCAACGCATTTTAAAGCTCTTTCTCTTGGGAACACCCAAACATTTCACTTCCGCTGTGTCACATAATTGCGTCACTTCCACTTTTCATCGGGAAAACCCGTAGAATCGAGAGGGTCGCCTGTCCGCCTGTAGTAAAATCGATTCGCTGTACGCTCAATGGCTTTCCTTTGAATGGTAACACACTAGGGTTTCATTCATAACGTAAACTGATCGAAGCAAGACTCCGGGTGAAAAGATTGGTCTCGAAGTAAGGCCGCGATTGTTGAACTGATTGTTAAGATATTCCCTGGAGATATGTTAAAACTCGTTTCTGATATTTATTTTCTTTTTGAGAGCTTTTAGTTATGTGATAGGCACACACAAAAGCTTCTAATAAGACCAGAAGCCTGCTTATATCAATAATCTGTTGATCCAGCAAACAAGATTTCCTTGCGCTTATTAATCGGCTGTGTACAAGACGCGAAATCCCATTGGTCGAAGTGAGCAAATGTTTTAAAGGGTGTAAAATATATTTTAACCTTAGCAACTGTTCAACTGTTTAAGTGCTTTTATAATTATGGAATCCACATCCATGGATCATGATTCTTACAGTGCTTGCGATAATCGATGGCACATAACAGGTCAGAGATACTTGAAATCCTAAGTTCATAGATGTAACCTAAATGACGTGAGAGCTGAGTTGAACTGCAAGTGACTTCAATATTTGGTTATGTTGGTGCGCAGATCAAGTGACGATCACTTTTATAAATCACCAAATTACTTTAAGGCTATACGTAATGGAGAACTCCCTTCAAGTTAACAGCATTATTAATTTATTTCAGAGTCCGCAAATCTTTTGATATCACTGACTGCTAAGAACTGTAGTTATTTAATGCAAATTCAAATATCTTCGATAAAGAAGCAATATACGAATCGAAGTGTCCAAAGAACTTGAATATTCCAGCAAGACAGATAGTTCCAGTTATCGATTTAAAGTGATCAATCAAAGAGGAATCAAGTAATCTGTGCTTTATAAAACAGATATATTTGCCAACCTTGCCTTCAATTCGGCTTTTAAAAACGTTAACCATATGCATATTATGTTTAGGAAAATGTTGCTATTCATTAATGACGTCCAAGAGAATCTGTCAAAACTTGGAACATTTTTCAACTTGGCAGGGTGAACTAAGAATTGTTACCTAGGGACGGATCATTGTTATTTGAGGGAGGGGGGGCGGGAGAAGTTGAACAGTTTCCTAAAAAGACATTCCTGCTCAACAAAAATTACTGAAAAGAAAAATCGGAAAATAAAAGCCATGGGAAAAAAATCGAGCAAGTGTTTGCAATGTTAAAAACAAATTCTTGTACAACCTATTGCTCACCAAGAAAATTTTTCTCAACCTAAGTGTGAGAACAATATTTCGTGCCCCAGAACATTGCCTAGACTCCCCACCCCCACTCCCTAATTTCAAAATTGGTTTAGAAATATCAGAGAGGGCTAGTCAAGCGGTTTCACTTACAATTTGTAAATCTTGTAACAAGCGATTAGAGAAAGCGAAAAATGATCAACTATCGCGCGGGCATTCCCTTTGTTACAACAGTCAAGGGTCGATACAGCCTCATACCGGAGTCAATGTGATCTGGGCTAACTGAAAGATAAAGCTAGTAGAGGCATGTTAATTTCAGGTCGAAGATCACGATGTCATATTTTCAATACTGATCAATTACATATTCAACTCAACTTTCTAACAGTCGAGGGTTCCACTCTTACAGATGTAAAATATATAGTCACTAGATATTCAAGCGTGACGAAAGGAAGCCATATCATTGCTTCACGTTGCATGTTGCCGAGGTAACTCAGTGGTGATTAATACCACTCACTGTCATTCTTTCCTCGTGTTTTCTTGCATTTAATAGATCTCGAGTTGGCGGCAGAGATTGGAAAAAATCTTCTTGAACGGAACAAAGAACTGGAAGTAATGCTGAAGTCATCGCACCAATATCTTGAAGAACAGACTGTTAAAAATGAGGTGAGATAAAAAAGAACCTAATCACGAACCTATTGTTTTTATTGTTTTCCTCGTTCTTTTGTCCTTCAGTTCCCTATTGTTTTACATCAACTGTGTCCTCTACACCAAATAGGAG
>OMLO01005969.1_pt1 | contig 10234 bp, 16 predicted proteins | sample 1674811 | NCBI WGS metagenome assembly OMLO01 (sample SAMN06265003, study PRJEB25207) | coral metagenome | isolation source: Coral host | place: Mexico:La Bocana,Puerto Morelos, Mexico | collected 2008-11-13
AATATCCATGTTACCTTTAGCAGCAAGGATCAGCAAGGCCTGCCGCTTCTACGATTAAAACCTATAGTATCCTAGAGTCTTTATATTGCAAGGCTTTGCTTCCTTCATGAGATTCTGCTTGGTAAGGAGCATGCTCACTGAGTACGAGAGAGAAAACTTACAAGCGTGCTGGCAGAAGCTTGACGAGGTACACGGCTCATGGGGATCGGTACAGGAAGTGTTTCTTGTTGTTGGGAGTTGGAAGGTGGGGACGTCGGATGTCTGCAAATGAGAAGCTTTGAGTATGGTTTACTGAGCATTCTACAAACTGATCAAATTGTAAAAAAAATATTGTATGCCTCAAATTGATCAATGTGCTCGGAGGATGACCGGATCAGTCATGACAAAGCAGTACATTGCGGAGTGCCTGGCCAGAGCGGTAAGTTCAAGAAGACAACCTCCATTTTCAGGACGGGGCGCGAGACCGATGTAAAGAGATTCAATCCATCCAAAAATAGTGCATTGAGTGCCAGGTTAAACATGAGAAGGCGAAAACCCAAAAGCAGAAGTTTTAGTGCATGAATGGGTGCCAGGTTAAATACTGCATGAAGTAGTGCATTTGTGCTACTATATTGCTTTTTAAAACTATACCACCGACCCTCCGCCACCGCATCAGGACAGCACCGACATTTACAACGCGAGATCACCTATGGCGCAGACAGAAAGCAAGATGGCTGACGGGGATCGAAAAATTAGCCATACTTGGCTATCCGGTAACGGATCAGATTGCCGCAACGTACCAGACTGAAGCTTTGCTCTGGGAAAGAAACAGTATGGTAAATAGAATGGGCGGTACTTTCTCGAGTTCAATGCAGATGTTGAAACATATAGAGAAAAAACATGGAACCCAAGGCAAAAAGAGTTAGAACCCATCCGGTCCCAGCCACCAAGGAAAAAATGAATCTGGAACATTGGAGGACAGGTCTTCACGTGCGATGTGGTAACACGCAGCACTTGCCAAACACAGCGCTTCCTCTTAATTTGTCGACAGGGAACAGGGATTTAGAATTTGTAGAAAACGTGGAATGCATCATATTAAGAAATCAAAACCACATGCCAGACAGTGTACTCACACATCCTCACACATGCTAGCGCCGCTTTGCCCGCCACTATCCCAGGCAGTGGTCCTGCTATCACTGCTGGCAAGTATTCACTTGGTTCGGGACGAAGATCTGCCACCCAGGCTGGTGGACAAGTTCTTGTTTGTCAAGACACCATCGGACGGCCGATGCTTTTGGTCCTGCCTTTGGCTCGGGATCATGGCATCGAAACAAGAACTACTTGGCTGGCACCAACGCCCCCGAAACAAAATGGGGGTGACGGTGGGGCAGGATGCAGACAGGGAGAAGAAAGTAGTTTGTGACTGGTCACTGCAGTTGACCGGTATGCCACCAGAAACAAGGGATCGTATTGAGAAAGGACAATCAGCAGAAACCGATGATATTGAAGCTCAGCATTTATATGGTAAAAGGTATCTATAAACTGCAATGAAATATGCATATATTCAGTTGGCCCTGTTTGGGTGCTTGGTTTGTTATTAAATGTTCAAAAAATCATTCTCAAATTCTCATTTTTTTGGCGCAAGCCGAGGACTGGGCCGCAAACAAGCTCGGTGTTCGGATTGTGGTGTTCAGCGGCCGTGTCGTCTCGGGCTCTTGTTGCACCAATGTTTACTACCCCACAGCTGGAAATTGCAATGGTGATGTGTGGCTCTTCTACAGTGTTTGCAGGGACCCTGCGGGCCATTCAGCAACCCATTTTGATTTGATCAGCAAGGCTCTGAACTTCCAAGGTTGTTTGTTTTAGCTAGAGTGGATGAGGGCAACCGAATGTTTTTGGCCATGGGAAATCCTCAGAAAATGGGCCTTAGCGTTACTGTATCCTTGCAGTTTTTTCCATTACGCACTGGCTCCCTGTAGGAATGGGATCTCCTTGAAGGTGATGAAATTGCAATGCCCGCTCCTCCTAACCCTCACCCTGACCCAGTTGCTCCACAACAGATGGTAGAGGAGCTGTAGTTCTAGCTTCCATGTATGTTTGGTAGATTTTTGGTACAATTTGTAAACGTCCATCCACCTTCAACCAACACAACAAAAAACAAACATCAACAGACTTGGAAGCCAGGAGAAACCCTTTGGGCCTTGGAGCAAGATCGCCAAGGACAAAGGTGATTTTGACATGGATGAATTCGAAAAATGGGCAGCGAACTTGCCAGATGATATGTGGGCAAAGTGGAACAAACAAACGGGGCTGGAGCGTGTGGTGGATCCAGATTCAGCAATTCGCTACATCATTGCTATGCCTGACCAGACATTGGAGCTTACTGTTCACCAAAAGGACCTCCGAGCTGAATCACTTTAATCCCCACATAGTTTGTTCATGGCAGGCGGCATAAATATGAACAATATGAAGACAACTTCCATGATTATGTGCTGTACTGTTTACCCAACTAATGTAATAACATGTGGTGTAGCAGATCGGACCGTTGAATATCGTTGAATGAACCCTGCGTGCAGTTTTCAAGCAAAGAGGCTCAAACTTTGAAATGGCATTATTATAGTTGCGTTGCCCTGATGGATTTTTTGACCGTGATCGTTCTAGCGCTAGTGCCATGTTGCCTCATGTTCATCCAGTTTGTTTTCGAGAAGCTACTGGACTGTTTCGATAAGCTACTGGACTGGATACGACTAGATAGCTGTCAGTGTGCCCATGCTGGACTTGATGGTGAGGCTTCCTTAGACTCAGACTCAGACAATGCATTTAGTGATGAAGAATATGATGGTGATGATTCCTTCCAAGTCATTTCAGAGCGGTCAGCCGCAACAGAGTCCTTTCGAGTCGTCCCAGCGCCGTCAACCTCGACGACAGAGCCAGACGATGACGCCTACTGGATGCCTAGCCCCAACGGAAAGAATGGAAGGTACCTCCGGCCGCGCCGCACCAGAAAGGTGCCAGTGTGAAGTTACCCTGGAAGTTGAAAACAACACCTGGATTTGTTAGAAAATACTGTAAGACTGATTTGGGAAAATTCTGCATTACAGTAGCGGTACAATACAGTACAGTATTTGACATTTGCATTAGAGACACCCAAGGCTGGAAAAGTTTGTCAGAACCAGAGCTGCTTTGTTTCTATATGTGATGAGTGAACCAACTTCTACGTTTGTCAGCTGAGTCGAGATGTTGTTTTCCGGTCCCCTCTCCAGTGTTTGGATTTCAAAGGTAACAACCGAACCCTTAAAGAATGATGCTCATCAGATGAAGGGAATTTGTTGAGCGCTGTGAGGAGTTTCCCAATCCATTTTTTCATTTCTAGGTTGACACAGCTCGTGTTACAGTACCAATACTGTGAACCGAATGGTATGGTAGGCACATTCTCTGATTGTTTTTGTTGATGTTTTCAAGGTCTTCCATTTCTTCCGCTCAAAGTATGTCCGTTAGTGTGCGGACCCGAAGACGCCCAAACAATGCATTTTGTAGATTGCATTTTGTAAAGGATAGATGCATGATGGGATGCTAACATGTAGTTGAGTTCCACGTTTAAAAACAGCAGAAAAACCTTTTGGAGCCAGGACTTTGGCGAAGATGTAAAAGCCGCTGTGAAGGAGGTATTCTTCTTGCTGGAGCTTCGGGATTCGGAATGTTTATGTCACAATGTCTCGAAGGTTGGAGAATTGAGAACTCAAGCCAAGGCTTTGAAACTCAAACTCAAAGCAGGTTGGAAGAAGCCACAAATCATTGACTGCCTTATCTTTCATCGTTGTCCATGTCTTAGTTGTCCGCGAGACACCCCTGAAATTAACATGGAACCCAAAAGGGAGGATTGGAAGGTGATTTTCCTTTTCACACCGGTGATGTTCAGGTTTCATGTTTTTCCAGGGTGTAAGAAGAAGGACATTCAGTGGACCCCAGGAGTCAGTGGTTTGCGGTTTCAGTACTTGGAATCCTTTCGTGGTCGAACAAAATAGTAGAACATGATTGGAGTTTTGTTTTTTCATCCAATTTAGCAGCTGCATGCAACTTCCATGTTAAGGATAGGTTGTTTCGCTCTACCCGCACAAGGTGAAGAGGCATTGGCCGAGTCCATTCAAAAGTACAAAGAAAGTTTGGCTCCAGCAGAAAAGCCTGCAGTTTCAAAGGAGGCATCGCCGGGTGCCACGGTAGAGACTGTCCATATCAAAAAAGAACCTGGTGTGGGAACAGAGTTGGTGTCTGCTGGTGCTGGTTCTGCCGCTCCTCCACTTCCAGCCCCAGAAGATCCACCCCTCCCAGAAGATCCACCTACCATTCCGCAGGAAAACCAAGAAGATGCACCACTAGATTTGACAAATCTCTATGGTCCCACTAATGAACAAGAGCCTGGAGAACAGGATACCTCGGTCAAAGATCGATTCTTAAGAGCGGAATTAGTAGTTCCTGGAATAGCGTTGAAGAAATTCAAGCAATTGCTGGAGGATGAAGAACAGACTGTTGCCAAGTATGTAGCGATTTTGGGAGTCTCAGAGCTTAAAAGGTACAAACATCAGAGGCCCACTTTGCAGGGCATGCTGATGGGAAATACGGAATCTCATGCTACGATTTGGGAGCATGTTTCCAAACAGACGAAAGACCTCAGCGTTGGAGCTATTTTTACCTCTTTGAATTCTTCCTGGGATGTCAGCACTGTTTCTTTTTTTCAGTTTCATACAGTACTCTTTTGCTCTTCTTCTCACCTGCAAACACAAAAAAACGTAGAAGCTGCCGAACACATATATGTATGTACAATATGAAAAAAATAAAGAACACCATTTTATATTTATTTTATATTTTTGTGTGTGTGTGTACACTTACATACATACATGTATAGCTTGCGTGACACCAAGGTTCTCGACATGTTCCCCATGGACGTGAAGGTTGCCGAACAGATCTATTGGTTCCAGCTGCCCCAAATGGCTCCATTGGGGGAAAGTGGGACGGACTATTCAGCAACGAAAATTTCTTCACACCAAAAAAACGGGGACCTCATCCAAGAAAAACCAGTGGTAGAGATCTTCTCTGTGGGTCGACTTGGAAGTTTGATGGGAGGTTTGCTGAATATGTCAGACTTTCGAACAGTCATGGATTCCAAAGCGGTAGCGGCCATTGTGGAAACTTCTTGTGAATCTAACATCGAAAGGAAGAGGACTGATTTTTGAAACATGTTTTCCTCAGCAGTCATCGCACAAACAAACGCAGAAGTCAAGTAGATCAACTGTTGTTGTTTCCCTCGATTCCACCGGCCAAGCAGCAACCCCTGGAGGAAGAGAATGGAAGAGATTCAGAAGGAGGCAGAAACGAAGAAGCTGAAAAGAACCGAACAGCTCCAGAATTTGGAGTTGAAATGCACATTAGCAAACGGAGAAAAACAGAGCATTTCTGAAACATTGAGTTTGTGGAAGCGAATCCTCGCAAGAATTGTGACCGCTGATGAGTCTCATGGTTCCAACAAGCCTCCTGAAACCAGTTGGATTTCCTTCTTTGAGAATGTGATTGGGGGTCCCGTACCAAGCCCCCCTCATGTCTTCAATGATGCAGAACCATCCCTTGAAGATGTCATTGTGCTCCTCTCATCCCACATGCTCTGTCTACGGAAAGAACTTGAAAAACATGAACGAGTGCTTGAGAACGCACAGAAGCAGCTGGAAGCCAGGAAGACTTCCATGGCCAGAAGGGATGACAAAGCAAAGCGGAAACTTGAGAAGGCTTGGGAGATCAAAGTTGCCGGGAAAGAAGAGGAAGTTGCTGAATCCAAGAGGCTCATTGGAGAGTGGGCAGAATTTTTGGGCGGTGAGGGGTCTGGGAAAGGATAGAAAGTAGCCCCTTGTTTAACATAGCACCTGAAAAGTGATGATTGGAAGATTACTTTACTTTTGGGATATGACATGTTGAGGTGTCATGTTAGTTTCAGGGAGGGTACATCGCAATATATTTGCGAACACCCTTTAGAACGCTTGCATTTCAGGCTCAATGAAAAGAATGTTTTCTCGCGTTTAGGATATTTTGAAGTTGGAGATGTCAAGGTCTCGGTCTGAGATGTCGAGGTCTCGGTCCAGATCTCCTAGATGTCAAGGTTCTCCAGATTCAGTGGACACTGCAGACGTTGGTAGTGGCACTTTGAAAATGGCATTAGTGTCTTTTGCATACATCACAGCGGTTGAGACGGCAGTGACAAACGTCGAGGATATCAAGACAGACCTGGAAGAGCACGTCGAGTTCCAAGAGTTAGCACAGGAACTGGGTCCTATCATTGATCAACTCTATCAGTTCAAAAAAAAACTTAAACGAGAGTATGCCGTGGCATTGTCAGAGTTGGCCCCTGATGATTCAGATGCTCATTGAGGATCATGTGCGCTTTTGTGCTTCTTCCCAATCTGTGCTCATCTACAGCAATTGGCAATGGCAAAAAAGGGAAATGGTGAGTTCCAGGTAAAATTTACCTCAAAATTTAGACATGTATACATTACATTTACATAGTAAAACTATATTTGAATATAACATAGACATTTAATATACATATACATTTAAACATGCAATGAATTGTACTTTTTACAACGGGTTTGTTGGGGCAACTCCCGTGCCTTTCCCGTGCCTCCCCTAATAGTGGAAGATTTACAAACCAGAACATGGTGCATTCAGTATGGCATTGGTGGCCTCGAGGGCTAATAGTTGGAACATTTCTTTTGCTGCTCCAGTGTCTTTTGGTTTTCTAGATTTCTAGGCCTCAGTTTCCAGTCGTTGGGATAAACAGGTGAGGTAAACAGGGAATTAAAAAGACTATTGATGGAAAAAAATCCTGCACCGCTTATGATGCCCGAAATGCTGTGGTGCACTATTTTTTCCATCAACCGTACCTCCCCAAATTGCAAACATTACACCCTAGAAGATTAACATGGAACCTCCTTTCCAAATCACCCATTTAGAAAAGAAAATGACCTTCCAAACCTCGATGATGATGTTCTATGTTAATCTTCAGGGGTGTACTGTTAGGTTTATACCTTTCGGTTGAACATGCTAGTCCAGCCGAATGAATGGTCAGGAGAAGACGAAGGCAGTTGTACCATTCCAAGAAGTCATTTAGTTCAAACCAGGGGGGCAAGAAGAAAAGAAGAGCGTTCAAGGGAAGGAGGACCAAAGACCATGGTTCATGGGAAGCACCTTTGCCCGACCAAACACGGAGAACTATCACCGTTGCTGAGAAGCTACAGGTGATTGACTTTTGGAACGATTGGAAAACCAAGAAGTCAGAAGCTCTTGAAGTCTACAAGACACCACTGCCACCTAGAGCCAGTAGAGAAGAGAGGAGGAAGGCAAGGGAGAATCGGAAAGAGGCAAAGAAGGTGCTACGGGCCAACATTCAGCGCAAATGTATGGTCGAGTTTCCATCCATTGTCGGGAAAACACAAGTGTGTAAGTGGCTGAAGGTTGCCGAAGCCGAGTGTTGGAAAGAATTGCCAGAGGCAGTGCGTGCACGAGCTTCTTGCGCCACCAACAAATGGCGCAGGAAGTTGGGGCTAACGGACAGAGGCAGACCAACAGGAGGACACATACCGTATGCTTTACAACGCGAGCTTGACATGCTGATAGGAGAGCATGCAGTTGGCCTATCATGCGTTTCTGAGAGGAAAGAGATTGTCGGAGCAGAGGCTGTCGAGCCTAAGTTCAAACTGGAGAAATTGGAACACGCGTGATAAACATAGAAGCTGAATGGTTGTACTTTTGAGAACATTCCATGGTCAAATGTTTGTTTCTGGGGCGGAGTTGTATAATAGGGGACTGACTTCCACGTTTGTGTGAAAGAGTCTTTGCGGGATTGCGTTGACTTAGGAAGAGACAATCGCAGGATTGGTGGCCGACTGGAATGAGAACCTTTCCAGCCAACAGGAAATGATTGATGCTTGGAACAATGATACCATGAAGCAATTTGAAAGGGGTGAGATCACAGCTGAAGCAGCATTGTGTGCTCTGCACCCAGCAGCCAAACCACTTCCAAGGCCATCTGCCCAATGGTGTAGGGACTTCAAACAACGATGGGGGTGGTCACTTTTGACTAGGACAAATGAAGACACGGTGCATTTACCATACGACCACCCAGACATGTCTGCTAGCAGACTTTCCTTTTCCAAACTATTCACAGAAGATGGCGTAGACCATCGACTCGTCCTCAACTATGACCAGTTGTGGCGAAACTCGTGGTCTTGCAGCAAGTTCAAGATGCGCTGGAAGAAGCGTTCACATTTAGGACAAAGAACTCGACTTCAAAAAGTTGGACCGAAGGAGAGCAAGAAAATTTCAGAGGTGAAAGGAGCAAGAAAATCAATGACGGTTACTTGTTTCATATGATTTTTGATGATTTTAGGTTTAGACACAAGCTTCTACGTTTAACAATACATCATGTGGTACTTGAGCCGAGGCTTTAACGTCGTCGTGGTCTACCGGTGAACCTGGTCCTATCGCTTATTGCGTAGGAGAAGGCATGGTTTCTTCAGAGGACATCCGGAACTACAATTTAGCGAACCAGGGACGATCAATGATAATAACCAGTGGATCTGGTACGCATTTTATGAATGCCGAAGGCCTCACGGTTGTTTTTGAACAACTATATTCTTGCGCATTCCAATTGCAGAGGGAGAGGTGGGATATTGCAGTTTGTCTATATTGTCCAAATTGTTGTTTCTTGAAACCATTTTAAGCCTTTTTGTTTCGAGACTTTGCGTGAAGGATTATCTTTGTTCGGGTTCTTGCCGGTAGGTATGGGCTCACCATTGCACATAGAGGCGCCCTCTTAGCAGACGCTTGGACGGGCTCTTTCAAGCAGAAAGACGGTTTGGCCATCCGACGGAAACTTTCCAGCAAAACAATCTACAGGAATGTATTTGTTGCAGCTTCTAGGTTTGACACACATGCCGGCAATTGTTGTAACTCCTGATGTTTTCAAATCCTTTGTTTCGGCTAGTCAGCAGTTGGCGTCCTTTGACATCAAGAGATCCCATGGGGATAGCGCAAAAGAGCAATGAACTTCTATGTTTACCGGATTGCCAATATATACTGTAGGTTTCCAAACCACGGGCCCCGATCCATCGCCAGTTTACAGCTTCTATGTTTTCCCTATCCGTCAATTTGGTACCCTAAACGACCTCCGGCAATGCCCCTTTTTAAGGGCCGCTTGGTACCAGTCCCACAACATACTGGGGCCAAAGCCACAGCCTGGCGGATGGAGCGCGCGCGGGCAACCTGTTGACCAGCTCCATATGCAATTCCGATCGGCGCTGAGGAAGGCAGATGTGGCATCAGTGGGACAGGTTCCGGATTTGAGAAAAAGAGCCAGAACCTAGCTTCTCCGTTAACTCGTTTTCTGGGGGGGATGTTTTTTTGGCGCAACTTTGGCCGTTTGACGTATGATTTTATTTTATCTAATACAATTTCTATATCATATATCATCTGAAAAAGCAATATTTATTTGATTTAATTCAAAATATCATATACCACTTCCACCTCCAGGTTCCATGTTAAACTTTGGGAGTATCCAATATGTTTCTAACATAGTGCTTTTCGACACCGAGCTAACAGCTGCTAAGTATTTGAGAAGACACAGGCTATCGTAGGCTGAAAGGTACCGGGTTCATTATATCAATGCTAGTCAAAATCGCCCCTTCTTGTTTGTAAGGATTTGAGACTTTGGACTTGCGGGCCTCGGGACAGGCCAAGGGGGGTGATGCAAACAGCAAAACAAACGTGGAACCTGTGCAGACAGTTTTTTTGCTTAGTCAGACCTTCTTACTTCACTTCAGTTGTGGTAGGCCCGATTCCTTTTCCCTTTTCGAAAACGGGGTTCAGTCCCAAGAGCTTGCTAGGTGAGCCAAACGATTGCTAGCTGCACCGATATCATGAAGCAGACGAACGATGTTTGGTTCTCGATGCGCTTGGACATCTTTGAGGCAGCGTGGATCATTTGTGGATATTTTCAGCCGGAGTTTTTTGCACAGTTCCGTGCAACAACCATTCCCAGCATGGAGGCGGCCAGGGAAAAACTTGTCATAAACCCCGCTGGTATCTTGAATGGTAGTGGGTTGCAACCTACACCGCAGTTCTGCACACGTTTCCAGTGGCAGATGAAGGACAGATTCTATGTTAGTTTACTGGGTTGCATTGGTTGGGGGCATTCGTTGTGAAAAGCGACATG
>OMLO01005970.1_pt1 | contig 10232 bp, 8 predicted proteins | sample 1674811 | NCBI WGS metagenome assembly OMLO01 (sample SAMN06265003, study PRJEB25207) | coral metagenome | isolation source: Coral host | place: Mexico:La Bocana,Puerto Morelos, Mexico | collected 2008-11-13
CTAAAGAAGAGTTCTGACAACGTGACGGTCAGCAGTTATTCCCATGAAAAAACTTACGGACTTACTAACAGACCCTCTGGCATTGTACGGTTACTCACGTAACCACAAAAAGTGTCAACTGCGTTTTCATACTTTCGTCTAAACACACCTATCGACCAATGACAGCGCGCGTAGTATCCCAGCTATTTTCCAATGATCAATGGTTTTCATTTAAATGCTTGCACACCAGCGATTCGCACAGATGAACCAGTTTGAATATGGGAGTTATGCTTTCTGACACCATGCTCATCTCAAGAAAAAGAACTGTGATTAATTAGACTACTACTTGAACGAAAACCAAATCACCAAGTCCCGAATGCGAATTCATTCACAACCTCCCGCGTAAGTAGATAGCTATCTTACCTGGATATCAATCCTGAGAATACCTCGTCCTCTTTGTCCGTCTTTGTGACCACAGGGTACCCACCATGAGGTGTGTCTAACACCAGATGAGTGAGCCGCTCCACTGATTCTATTTTGTGTATAACCTTGAACAAAGCACACGTAAAAACTAGTACAAAAATAGCTTTAGCCATAGCGGCACCATACACACTGCAGAAGGAAAATAAAGGTCACATTTTTAATATTAATTATTCTTTAGAAGTCATTTTTCTGACGAAAGGGAAGCAGGGTTCCTTGGGCAATTCAAACATCTTCTCCAAGAAGTGCTGCAAGGCACGGCATTCATGGAAAGCAGCCTTTCTATTGAATTAGTTAAAATTAAAAACTAAACAGACTCTCTAAAACACCTCGCAAATGTTTACAACGTCATTACAGTTTAACAAAACGTAAAACAATTCATTTTTAGCTTCCAAAGGAGAAACCTCCCATATGGGAAAGGCATGTTAAGGTGCTAGCCACACAAACAAAACTTGTGTTGCAATCGCTCGTCTGAGTCTCGCGCTTCAAAACAGTGTTGCGAGACAAAGTACAGTAATCATAACATTGAAGTAAGGGATATGCAGTGCTAAACTATGAAAATGTTCTCCCTTAAGACACTTCGCGTTCAGTTGGCTTTTAGAAAACTAACTGTCATTACTTTCATTTTCAAACTTACAATAGCAGGTGAGGACATGGCGTCTCCAGCTCTAAACAACTCTAAGTTAATCCTGAAACAAAGAGAGCCGTCATAACACTTAATAACAACAGGACATCTAAAGTTGTACAGCAAACGAAACAATGGCAAACTTCATACATAAATCCTGAAGAAATGATGCAGCTTTTCAGCAGTTTTTCTCCAGCTGTCCACTGATTTGTTGTTTTCTATGACGTTTCTTTTGTATAGATACATGCTTAAAAGTTGGTAACATTCAAACGGACCAGTGATAATGCAAGAAAAAAGAGGTGTCTTGTATGTTAACAAATTTTCTTTCGGTGCAATAATGGCCCCATCAATAAAGGCACAGGAATTTCGTTTCGTTTCTTCTCTCTGAAGACTGGTTTTCACTAGTCAGAAGCAGAAGCGGAAGAATAAACCAATCACAACACTCGATTCCAGGCGACGGAGTCGTAATTCGGAATCGGAAGAATGGAAACGTTCCGATTCTTCCGACTCCGCTTGACTCCGATTTTGGATTTTCACTAGGTCATAAGCGCTCTTACGACTCCGACAACGACTCCATCGCTAGTGAAAACCAGCCTCAAGTAGGTGTCACGGAGTTTTCAACTATTTCACTAATGTCCCTCACTATTTACTTTATAGGCTTACGCTTTTGATCCCTCGTGCAGTATAACAGGTTCCGAGTCGAGGAAAGGAATGCACTTCAGCTCCAGTAATGCATGATATAAAGGATGCGTAGCAAAGTCGCCCACCCATTTAGCCACCATAATGGCGACCATGATCGGTAATAAAAACTGAATGTCGTTCGTGATCTCCATCTATGAGAAAGAGAGAAATGGGTTAGAGGGCTTTCATGAAAAGTAAGGTATTTCATCTTGGGTAATGTAAGTAAGGTAAGGTAAATTAAGTGATGTCAATACTGTGTAATGTAAGACGCCTTAAATGATGTGGTTACGTAGTTAATGTAATGTAAGTTACGTATTGTTATGAAGGTACTGTATGGCCATGCAAGTGACAAATAGGTCAAATAGCCTTACCCAGTATATTGCAGATAACAAAAGTAAATAAGAGGTACTCAAGACAGGGAGGGAAGTGTGATAGAAAAACTGACAATTTTGGTGGAAAGAGGTGTTCTGAGAGTTGTTCTTTTTGATTTAAGCCTAAATACTCTTTGATATAAAGTATTTATCTCGGTTTTCAAACGTTTTACTCATCTTTTTCGTCGGCATTTTATGTGTATAAACTCGCGGGCTCCATTAGCCAAGTTCAATAACGCAATCGGCTCCACTGCAGAACAGAATATCCGTAAAAAGTGAATTCTCGATCTCTCTTTCTAGTCGAAGTCCCAAAACTAACAACTAAAAATATAAACCCTCTCTAGATTAAACCTTTGTTAGATAAAAACTATAGTCTAGTCATCACCAATGGTTTTACTCGCCATAATCACTGTTAATGACATAGTCAGCCTTGACACGCCACCAAAGAATGATGCTGCCCCTATGAGTGCAAAAGCTCCTGGGTCCATCCACGCCCAGTAACCTGAAATGAAATGGTTACGAGACTCTTCATTTATAATATGAGGGAACTACGCTGAGCTTATCTCGTCTTTTGCAAACTAACAGGAACTTATCACTGCCCGTTTTTTTATAAATCTTAGCAAACTGTCTTTTTGATATTTTGCTCCTATTTGAAGTCATTTAGTTATGTGACATGTTCAGGTCGGGTAAAGGTCTGTATTTAGGAGTTAAAAAGCGTTTTTTTGTATCTATAATAGAGTTCAGTCTCAAAAGGTCCACAGTGGGAGCTTTTATGGTATTGAACCGAAATAAATATGACATCACTGGAGATAATGTGTTGTTTTAGAATTGGCATCTCTTAGTAGTGAAAAATTATTTCAGACCATGCCCACAAAACAGGATCCTAGTACCTCTTAGTGCTTTCTTCAATTTTCCAACGAGTACCCCTATCCGTTTTATATGGGGAGTCCCTCTGGACATTATAACTGTTCAGTTTCCTTTGCTAGTATTTTTCTTATTGTGTAATCAGTCTAATTGGTAAAAAAACAGAGAGGTGGGTGTCAAAGGCTCAATATCAGTTTTATGATTTGCTTCAAACAAAAGCAGATTCTCCAAGTACAAACCTGAGGAGTGAACACCAAATAAATCTACCATGGCTCTTCCAATGATACGGCCATACGTTCCACCAATAAATCTGAAAAGGAGAGGTTTCTATAACATAATGTAATGTAAACGTGATGCGATGCACATATCGTTGATGTCTGATTGATTGTAGCAATAAAGTCATTTTTTAGCGAGAATCTGACAGATTTTCTTCATTCATTCATCATTTCATTATGATTTTCTTCAAACAGGTCAATAATACTTACAACATAGGAACGACCAAACCACTAGAAATAGCAGTTCCAGCTGACCAACAAGCAAGGAGGAAGTATATTACTAATACTGAACACAGAGACCTGAGAAAGGAAAGAAAAAAACATAAATTTGTACCTAAACTATTAAACCAGCTTACACTTTTTTTTGGCAAAAGGGTATGGTGACGAGACCTTCACTTAGTCTGCACACATTCTCTTTTAATACCGTATTTTTCAATTAAGTGCTCTGACTGATGTTTATTTGAACCAAGACACTTATTAAATTGTCACCATTTTCAGCAAGTAGTGAGTTTATTTTGCAACAAAACAATATACTGGTAAAAAAAACATGAAGATTTACCAAATAATTTACCATAATTTAATCTGTTCATTAAAAGTTTATTTAAAATACTAAGAAAACTCAGTCTTGTTCCACTTTCCCTTAGACTCCATGAATTTAGATATTGTAAGCACAAGGGTGGGGTGGGTGTGTTTATTATGTTTTCCTATCCACAGGGTCGACTCTTATTGGAGGTGGGCACTGACTCATAGTCAAAGTAATTTTTTCATGGGCAATTCTGTCCAAGGGAGAAAGGCACAATGAGGTTAACCCTATGTGAAGCACCAACCCATGAGACAAAGCCAGACCACAGCACCAAAAACAACATGCCCTACCCTTTTTGATATACATGTAAACATGTTAATTCAAATTTCATGACTGCAAGGAGGGACTTCCTCAATGTAGGACACTAAAACAAAGGACAGGGTCAACTGAACAAATTCTTATCTTATGGTACAGCATTTAGGAAACAACGTGTAACTGGAGTTAAATGGTTCAGCAATTTAATGTCCAGTGGAGAAAATTAATTACTCGAGGTAAAAAAGTTTAAGAGAACAATAATTATTTTAATAAGGTTTTTGCAATACATACGCATATCCCAGTTCATAAGGTGTATCCCTAGAGAACAAGTGATGAATAGCTTTCTCTCCTGTGACGAATAGAAGAGTGGCCACTAAAATGAAAATAAACATTTTGTTAAAAATTACACCATTGCATTAAATATTTCAAAAACGTCTAGAGAGAAACAACTTAAACAGTTATGTACAAAATGCTTCAGTTGCTTCAAAAAAAAGACAACTGCATCTCTTAAATTATTTCTCACCTTCATTAAAGGAAGCATTTGTAAACTCAGTTCCATTGATGATTTTTATGTCTCCTGCAGGGCAAGTGTAGTTCCTTACATCCCTTTCAGTGTGCAAGGGATGCTGGCTGGTTGTCAAACACTTCTCACTAGGAATCAAAGGATGCCATGGAGGGATGGTTAACAATAGTTTGTAGCCAGTACCCAAGTTGTTAACACAAAAAGCTGTTCATAGCTTCACAACAGTTTCACATCATGTGGGTTTGAGGGTTATGTAGAAATGTAAATGAAGAAATGTAGAGGTCGCTGTATTCCTCAAAAGGTGTCACATCCAAGCCAAGAAGTGCATCCAGTTCATATTGTAGATGCCTAAACCCCCATATCAAATGAAAGCTTACAGAGCTGGTTATCAAGTTATACTAATTAAGTATACATGTGAGCATCTGAATCACCTATTAAAATCTACAAACTTTCTTTTTCACTTATTTATTTAAAAAATCCCTTGGATGTGAGACACCATGAAACCTGTTAAGTATGCCTACAATATTAAATGGTAGAAAGACAAATGCATGTATTACCTGTATCCCTCTGCTGCGAAGGAACACTGAAACAAGGTACATGGAAATGCTGCAGGTAGAAATACAGATGCTGTACCAGTGATAATCTGTAACATAACAATTGATAACCATTTTCAGTATTTCACATTTATTATCTGTGGCATGGGCAATGTCATTTATACATTTTTAAATTAATTTTTATTGTTCAATAATAAATTTTTTCAACACATTAAATATTAGTCAGTTGCATCTGAAGGAACTAAGGAGCCGTTCCTTTTACAATATAACATACCATGATAAGAATTGGTTCAAATAGCTTAGCAATGTTTTTCCACTGTTTAGACTTAATCTTGGCAACCTGGGATCTTCGAAATCTTGCAATCTACATGGAAATACGAGAGACAATACATTTAATGCAACAAAAGGGGGCTATAACTGAGGGAACAAGTACAGAGATCTTCTATTAATTTCAGAATCAAGGGTCACGGTGCAGTGACGAAAAGTGAAAGGTGGACTTAATTTGGTCATTATATGGTATTCTAAATGTTTCTTACTCATACAATTGTGAAGAAGAATAAAAGAATAGAAGAGCTTGACTATTCAGAGTAAAGACAGCATATGATCCAAGTGGCCCATCAGGCTAGAGCTCATTCCAGTTTCTGTGGCATTAAGCAACTGGGAATATTTCTAATTTTCTAATTTATAATTTGTTGCTTTAGCCAAACCTGTTAAGCTTTCCGAGTTGCATGGCACCTCACAGCACAGTTGTCACCCAAACATTAATGCACTTTCTTGCATTCCATAGTTGGCAAGGGACATTTCTAAAAAGGGAATCCCTCTGAATGATGAACATTACAAACACTCTACCTTTAAATTAAGAAAGGTGAACACAGCACCTAACAAACCACCAATGACTCCAAGAATAACAGTCGGAATAAATGCCAGAAGGTTTAAGCCAATACCATGACTAATCTGAAATATTGAACATTTAAAATCAGGGACTGTCATCAATAGAATTAATGATAATAATTATCAATTATTACTGTTCTTTATTATTACTTTGAGTGACAGCACCCCCCCCCCCTTATACACCATATGTTTTGGCTGATCCCCCTTTTGAAGCCTTTTTTGGTATTGAAAAAGAAGCCTTGGATCCTACTGGATCATAGCTGCCGGAGCTTATCCACGGTTTCTGTAGCATGAAGCGGCTAGGAGTATTTCTACTCCCCCTCTACTCCACCTAGTCCCGCAGGTCATTCCTAGTCCATCGCAGGTCATTCCCCTGCAATTTGTTAGGTTTCCCCAACAATTTGTCGCTACCCATTTATACTCATGGGTGGAGAGAGGCACTGTGAGAGTTAAGTGTCTTGGAGAAGAACACAACTTGGTGTCCCCAGGCTCAAACCCGGACCGCTTGCTCCAGGGATGAGTGCACTAACCATGAGGCCACTAACCATGAGGCCACTGCGCCATTTTGGTATTATCCTCCTTAAATTTCACTAGTCAGGCCTACCTCCCATCTCATCAAAAAGAACAGTCCCTCAAGACAATCATGTTTGGTCAGATCAGACATTCACAAATTTAAAAGGACTGAACGCTTACTTGAAATAAAATGTTCTTCTCCGCTTTAAACATGCCAAAATCTCCTTGATACTTGAACCCTTCAAAAGCTGAATTAAACAAGTCCTGCAAATGAACATGAATCAATTACTGTTTTGTTTCTCTCTGCAGAAAAACGTTTATTACTTTTCACAATTGACTATTTATATAGCCATTCATTAAGTAGGGTGAGATATATCAGTAAGTAAAGACTGGACTGTATCAAAAACATATTATATACAAATTACTATGCTTCATTTTATTAACCCGAGGCTCTTGAGTTAATAAAAGAAAAATGCCGGTAGTCATTTCACACAATCCATGAAGTAAAACACTATGAATATCTACTCAATCACTTTAGTTCTGGTATTAAATAAATTCTATAGTGTAGGTAAACTAAACTTTGATCCCTTTGATTTAATGTGACAATTACTCCTGACCAAAAATAAAATTAATAACGTACTGTAGTGAATGTCGATACCATGCAGGCAAAGAATGTTTGCCATGATAATTTCATGTTCCAAAATGAGGACACTTCTTCCATAGAGAACAACAGTCCACCCACTGGTGCTCCAAAAGCTGAAGCAACGCCAGCTGCAGCACCAGCAGAAATGAAGTTACGTCTGTTAAACACAAATAATACTTGTTTTAAAATACGCTAATATAGTTATGTTGATTTCTTTTTATCAGAAATATTTTTTGGATAATACTATATACTTGCCAACTCTCACGCCTGTGGATTGAAAACTTCGATCTCACACTGGCTTACACTTGCAAGCCAAATTCTCACACCTGATTGAAAACAGTAAGTAAACTGGCAGCTTTGCTTGACACAATTTCCAAAACTATCAGTATGTAAACTTACCCCAATGTAAGAAATGAAAACTATAGGAGTAAAATGAAATTACTTTGTCCTTCAAATAGAAAGCACCAGGACCACGGTCGCATTTAGCGATATTTGTCCTGAGACTAGAAGTGGAAAATGACAGAGCTCTTTCCACTTTCGTTATCTTCAGAAGACTTTGGACGTCATTGGAAGTTTTCAGAAGTCTCCAAAATCCTGGCACTCCTAGGATAAAAATCTCACGCCTACAGCTCAGAAAAAAGTTATAACTAAGAAAAGGTATAATACTATTTTTTTAATTCCCTTGCAGACCTGAACAGAAAGTTCAACAAAACGTATTAACTGCACAAACACACCTGTCTTCTGTGTTACGGAACCTCTCAAAGAATGGCAATTTAAATTTAAGAGTCTGTGATTTAAACTGACTAAGGCCTGCACCAACTAAGCTCCTGCAACAAACAAATGATCACGTGTTTCATTATATTACCCTTATATAAAAGTTACATTATAAACACTTAATGACTGCCCGCAAGCTAGGGAAACAGTGAGTTTTGTTTCCCCATGTCCGTCAATGTTCCCTGGGCGAAGCAAATGGAACATGAAGGTCAAAGGGAAACAAAACTTACTGTTTCCTGGGGAGCCAGTCATGAAGTATTTTGTTATACCTCCCAACTATAAAGTAGAAAGCAAAACTGCCGAAAGTCTTTTGCTTAATGCCAACAGGCATAAATTTGTCGCAGGGTCAAGGAGCAAAACCTGATCATGTGCAAGTTGAAAGTTCAAGATGTTGTTTCCCTACGGAGTTGGTGAGTTTTGTTTGCCCTAGTTCTTTAATGTTTGATATTATTACATAAGACATACCCAAGATGAATCATGGGACCTTCTGGGCCAATAGGAAGTCCTGCACCAACTGCACATACACACGAGAAGAACTTGACTAACATAGTCCTGAAATTAAATATATGCCGCACCACAGTTCCATTCAGAAAACCAATGAGTTCAGGAATACCAGAACCTCCAGCAGAAGGCCGATAGTACTGTGAGAAAGAAACAGGACATGCTTAACTTTAATTTATTTATCAAACATCAACTTGCATCAAGTTCTTTAATGTGGAAATACATTTTATGCAATTTTAGCGCAATTCTTTTAGCTATAATATATTATGTATTTGATTAAAATGTGACCTAAATGTAAATTCATTTATTGGGGTTATGGCTTTGAGTAAAGCCTTATCACATTCAGTAGTATATTGCTTTAAATGAACACATTTGTCTGTGGCTTGGGTTGTATGTATCTTCAAATTTTTCTAAATTCTTCCTGTGATAGCTAAAGTAAGTGTTGCAGTTTAAAAAAAATTACATTATAGATCAGAGGTAAGCAACCACACCGTCATGCAATAAACATGTTAGCAAAAAATGAGTAAGTGATAGCGTGTGAATCAAAAACAAGCATATGGAAAGTATATGACTGTAGGTCATGAAGTTAAGGTATTAGTGCATTGCATTGTAATTGAACCCCGATACAGATTAAGGTTGCTCATGGTCGAAGCAATTTTTGGTGTGTTTTAGCATTGTTTGTGAAAATGCGGACCCATCCTGCACTCGCTGTTAGAAAAAGTGCCTGGAAAACTTGTTTAAACTATGTGCTGTGGTTTCTTATGAATTCCACCAGTGTACAAGGCTTGTTTCCTTACTGTTACTTATTTTCCCGGGACTTAAGTTTTCGCGATTGTCAAAAAATTGCAAAATAAAAGACCCGCAAAAATAAATTCTTAACGTTTTTATTGTAATTTTCATGTCTTAAACATATTTTTTCCCAAATCACAACAAAATATGCCCATTCCATTTTCACAAACCTTGCGCTGGGGCTATACAGCGTAGGGGTGTGTCCCCGGGTGGCAGATAGGGGAGCCCTCCCTTCGGGGAGTTGCACCTGAATAATACAGAATAGGGTGCCGTGGACCGACATAGCCTAGGAGAAGGACAACTCTGATCCCAAAACCCGGGTAGATGGAGCTCGATAGCCTTGGTAGGCAGTCCGTCTAGGAGAAGGAAAACTCTGATTCTAAACCACGGGTGGATGGAGCTCGTTAGCCTTGGTCGGCAATCTATCTACGAGAAGGAAAACTCAGACACCAAACCAACCGGCCCTCCAGGTTTGGGGGTTGGGCGCTGGCTATCAACTCAGCCCTGGAAAAAACAGAACTGTTACAAAAACCGCAACAACAAATCCAGAACACAACTTGGCTCCGGGAGAGTCCTCTCCAGTAGAGCCTTTGATGCGGGCTGGTGAAAGCCTTTGGGAAACCAGTGCACAGACAACTCTTCTGACAGCCAAAAGCAAGACCAGAATAGGGACCTAGGAAGACCGAAACAGACTTGGCGCAGGAGCACTGACACAGAGGTGAAGACCATCAGAACGACATGGGTGCAGCTGAGGAGGGCCTCACAGAGCCGAGTGCATTGGAGGAGTGTTGTTGCGGCCCTATGTTCCTCAGGGAATCAAAAGGCTTAAAAAAGCAAGCAAGCTTTTTCACAAAATTAAAGTGCCTATGAAGTAAAAAATAATTGCTGTTTATTTGAAAGGCTTTTCAAAGTAAAGAAGAATGGTGTTTCC
>OMLO01005971.1_pt1 | contig 10229 bp, 10 predicted proteins | sample 1674811 | NCBI WGS metagenome assembly OMLO01 (sample SAMN06265003, study PRJEB25207) | coral metagenome | isolation source: Coral host | place: Mexico:La Bocana,Puerto Morelos, Mexico | collected 2008-11-13
CTCGAGTTCTGTGAAATCAACCGGAACTCATCAAATTTTATACCCTTATGCTCCAATCCTTTCTGCCAGTAGTTTTGGAGTGGGTTTTGGGTACCATTGGGTACCTAGACACCTTCTAAGATGGTGTTAGGGTAAGGTCTAACATTGACCCCTGCAAAAGGGTCAAGGTTGTTGATAGATACTTTGCGGGGAACTAACATATCCTACCTCTGGAAAACGAAAAAAATACTTCAAAAGTGCCTTGGTAGGGGATATATTTGTTCCCTGGAGGGTAGCATTCAAACCTACTCATAGATGTCATTCAATCAAACGGCAAAAGGGCTACTAGTTGGTGGTTTCAACCCATTTGAAAAATATGTTCGTCAACTTGGAAATCTTCCCCAAGTAGGAGTAAACATAAAAAATATTTGAGTTGCCACCACCACCTAGGCTATAGGATGATAGCGCTGACAAAGGACACCTGTGTTTTTGTGGGTGCCTTTTCGGCCTCTCGTCCCAGTCACTGGCCGCAGACCACCAGAGTGATGATGCGCTTGGGCAAGCAAGCCTGGGCACGACAACAAAACAACAGAAGGATCAACATGAGCCATGTATTTACGATTATTTAATATTATTTATGTCTATATACTCGTAAAAGCAATACCTCCAAACAGCACACATATTTAGAAATGACATAACATGACATCCACTATTGACGCTATTGAGCTGACATATCGTCAAAAGCACGAATCCTCTTGCACCGTCAGACTGGTCAATGTACAGTAACTCATTCATTGGCTGTCATAATATTCCCTGGAACAAATCGGGGGCCCTTCCGCTTTGCTCGGCATTCGGGGGATAACGTGCATGAGACCATGCAATCATAAGGAACAAGTCTGGACACTGATGGTAACAATTCCCTCATATAAGCAAAGATGCTTCCACCCTTTTTGTCACTTTCGAAAGCCATGGTGCAAATGCACCGTTCAGTTGATCTTCTTCCGGAAAAACGAGTTCCTACAGCAACAGCCGCTGACAGCAGGCAAAGACAGAGTGTGACACTGAGAAGTGGAGCACAGTCTTCCCCTTTTTCGATGTTGAATGGGTTTCCTCATTCTAGTCACAAGTCAAGGAGTATCAAAGGTATACTAGCTACTAGTTACTAGGTATAAGTCGTATGCCATAACACCTCTTATGTCAGCTCTACTTCTTGTGGGATCACTGGAAGAACGTCACCATCTTAAATGGTAGGGATAATGGTATGTATGGGTGAACGATTGCAAATCATCTCATGTCAACCATGTGGAATACTGGCAATCATGCTCCCCTGTGTTTGAGAGTCATTTCCTACCTACAAAAGACTCTCCTTGCTGCGTTGCAAGGTATCTGAATTGGTCGTGTGAAGCAGCAGGGAGTGGTCAACACCTATGTCAGTAAGTACAAACTGCAGTCTTCCGATACCATGCTGCCAAGAGAATAACAAATATTTGTACAATCATATTTGCTAGAAAATCTCAACCATGTACACTGCATACAGAATGAAACATACTGACATACCTCTCCAAAAAAAAATGCAGTTATCATACGTAATTGGAATCAATATGGATGTCTATGTGTAAACCAACAAATGCATAAATATGTAAGAGATATTGGACTGTAACTAAATATATCATGCTACATATATATTATATATAATATGTAAGTAAGTAAAAAAACTACACGCACACAACTCAGGAAATCCTAAAGAACCAAAGAACCACATCTCCTGAAACCGTCATTTCCTCCCCCGTTTGTTTCAGTGACGAGAAACCCCGTGGTGAGGGACAAACCTGGGAGCTACCAAGGCGTGTTCCAAAAGAAACTTACGCCTACGGCGATCATCAACATGATAAAATATCAATGTTGCGGAGAAAGATGAGTCAGAAATGTCCTCTTACAAAATACCGTGTGAATTTCAGATGCTTTTGGGGCTTATTTCTGACGTGGATGAAATCCAAATAAGGCCTGCTTTGTGCAGCTTGTGGATGGATGAGTGTACAAAAGAAACCTTCATTTGAGGTGAAATTTATTGGTTGTGTCGCTCGAATTTACTCAAGAGCCACTGGTGTGCATACATTCATGATTCAAAGTTTGTCTAACAGTCTAACAAATGTAAGTGGGTTGCTTAGAGATCAACATCACCAAACCAACTCCTAAGTCCTCTTTCAGCGCTGTGTTGCACAAAGCTCTGGTAAAAGTGTACAAAGTCTATTATTAGTCTTAAGACCCTTCCAAAATAAGGAGAAGAACTCCCCTGCCCAAACAAACACATTGAATCTTAACATGTTCTCTTGCAAAAAAAGAAAGTCATAACCAGCAAGTCTTGGGTTTTTGGATGCTATAAGTGGACTAGACCTCCTCACGCCCAAACCTAAGAATAGGTAGGAACCTCCAAAATAAAAAATTCATTGGAAAATACATTTTTTTCAGAACGCACTTGACAATGAGATTCGAGATTCGAGATTCGAGATCCGAGATCCGAGATTCGAGATCCGAGATCCAAGATTCGAGATTCGAGATCCGAGATCCGAGATTCGAGATCCGAGATCCGAGATTCGAGATCCGAGATTCGAGATCCGAGATCCGAGATTCGAGATCCGAGATCCGAGATTCGAGATCCGAGATTCGAGATCCGAGATTCGAGATCCGAGATCCGAGATTCGAGATTCCAGTTCCGACATTAAGGGTCCGAGGTCCGAGTGTTAGAAGTGCTACGTAGTGCACTGCTTCGGTACATACTTCACACATGCCCAAACCTATGAAAACGTTCGGGTTCAAAGTGCTACGCAATGCCTGGCTTCGGTATACACATTCCCTATCCTGTGGTAACATTCGTGTTCACAGTGCTACGCCATGAACTGCTTGGGCGCATACTTTCACATGCCCAAGCCTGTGATAACGTTCGTGTTCCAAGTGCTACGCAATGCACTGCTTCCGTACATATACAACACTTTACACATGCCCAAACCTGTGATAACGTTCGTGTTCCAAGTGTGAAGCAATGCACTGCTTCCATACTTTCACATGCCCGAGCCTGTGATAACGTTCGTCTTTTCAAGTGCTACGCAATGCACTGGTTCGGTACATTTAGTACTTTACACATGCCCAAACCTGTGATAACCTTCGTGTTCCAAGTGTGACGCAATGCACTGCTGCGGCACATACTTTACAAAGTGTTAAGCAATGCATTGCTTCGGTACATACTTCACACATGCCCAATGCCCGAACCTATGAAAACGTTCGGGTTCAAAGTGCTACGCGATGCATTGCTTCGGTATACACATTCCCTATCCTGTGGTAACATTCGTGTTCACAGTGCTACGCCATGAACTGCTTGGGCGCATACTTTCACATGCCCAAGCCTGTGATAACGTTCGTGTTCCAAGTGCTACGCAATGCACTGCTTCCGTACATATACAACACTTTACACATGCCCAAACCTGTGATAACGTTCGTGTTCCAAGTGTGAAGCAATGCACTGCTTCCATACTTTCACATGCCCAAACCTGTGATAATGTTCGTCTTTTCAAGTGCTACCCAACGCACTACTTCGGTACATTCGTTATACACATGCTCAAACCTGTGATTGCGTTCCTGTTCAAAGTGCTACGCAAGGCGCTGCTTTGCTACATACTTTACAAGCCCATATCCTGTGATAACGTTCCTGTTCAAAGTGCTCAGCAATGCATTGCTTCGGTACATACACAATACTTTACACATGCCCAAACCTGTGATAACGTTCGTGTTCAAAGTGCTACGCAATGCACTGTTTCGGTAAATATAATATACTTGACACGTGCCCAAACCTGTTGTTTGTGTGCTTTTTTGGGGCAAATTTTCTTTGCATCTGCCGTGCTAAGGACTTCTGCATCCATCATACTGCTGTGGCATCGCAAGGGAACCCAGAGACCCAGTCAGTCTATCACGTTCGATCAAACGCATTGGGGCAGAGATGTCTCGCATGTTGGACTTGCGGGGCAGAAATGTCTCGTATTGTCATTGTGCGTTTGCAGGATTGGCTAAAAGATCTGCTAGATGCCCCTAATTTGCGCACTCCTGGGCTTGCGCCCTTTACATTGGCCTTTTGTTCGCCTTGCCTTTTGCAGGTTGCTCTCCATCGACTGCTCTCTAAGGTTTCAACATTCCTGTCGGGTTTGGGTTTGCTGTGTCACTTCCGGGCCCGAGATGTCTCCGATCTTACTTGCGGGGCAGAAATGTCTCGCATGTCGCACTTGCGGGGCAGAGATGTCTCGCATGTTGCACTTGCGGGGCAGAAATGTTTTGCATTTTTTTCACCTCACAGTACCGACGACATGTCTTGCTTGCTGCACTTTCAGGGCCCATATTTCTTGCATCTGCCGTGCTAAGGACGTCTGCGTCCATCATACTGCTGTGGCATGGTAGGGGAACCCAGACCCAACGGCCAATCAGTCTATCGCGTTCGCATTGGGGCAGAGATGTCTCACATATGTCGCACTTGCGGGGCAGAGATGTCTCGCATGTTGCAATTATTGCGGGGCAGAAATGTTTCGCATTTCTTGACCCCACAGTGCCGACCAAGATGTCTTGGGGCAAAGTGCTGAGGACTGCTGAAGTATACTGCTATGGCATGGTAAGGGAACCCAGAGACCCAATGGTCAGTCAGTCCATCACGTTCGATGACTTGCGCCCACACTATGTACATGCGTTGAATATACATAGATTTGCGATTTGGTAGTAAGACTTGTAGGTATTTCTTGGTACTTCTCCAACCCAACTTGCCGTTTTCCATCAGCTGCATGGAGGACCTTGAAGCATCAATGCGCCCAACATGCCATCTGATTGTCGAGTTCTTTGGCCCAAGTCCCTTCAAGAAGATTTGTCAAACTTTGCTGCATGAGCTTGGCACTGCTCTTTTGAACACATGGTGTCTAGCCAGACCTCTCCTCACATTCGCGCGACACCAAGAGAAGAATGTTAGGACATGGGCGGTATACTAGAAGATTCGTTCATACTTCCACCTTCTTCTCCATCTTTTGTCTCCCCCACTCACACTCTGTGCGCCATGGTTCAAGGGGCGAGCAAGTCCCGAAGGAAGCGGCGGTTGGAGGAAGGGACGACCTTACCGCAGCTAGGCCGCGAGCCAGATGGCCTCGAACAGGCCCGCCAATCGAAACCCGGGCGGGAAGGATGATGTTGGTTGTACCAAATACCCATACTGTGGTGAAAACATCTAACATATGCTGAACTCATGCGTTTCACACATGTTCAGTTTGCATCTCAATCTTTCTTTAACGGGGTGCATGAGTTCAACCCGAGACTCGCTTCCACATATGGCATTCTACAGGTTATCGCTTGTCCGGTTGACTGCAAGGTGACATGGGCACTGAAGACAGCAGAGGACAAGCGACGCAAGACAGTGGACGCAGAGGAGCCTTCAGGTTCGCAGTCCTCTCAGCATGACGACCTAGCTGTAACGGTGCAGATGCGCAAGGAGTCGCCTATGGCGAGAATCAAGCTCACTGATTCTAAGATCGCTCAAGACCTCGCAAAGTTCATGTCTATAGCCATCAACGGGGTGCAGATCCGGAGATGGGAATTTGCCGATGCGGACCCCACTTCGATCCTGATCCTGTGGGAAGGTGTCATAGCAAGCAACATGTTTGTGACACATTAGGTCTATCTTGCGATGAAGCAATATGCATGATTCATGAATCATCACATTCTGAGTCGTGCAAGGGTTGCCACACAAAGGAAATTATTCTCTTAGAACAAGTCTTGACCATCCTTTAAACTCCTCACCTTCACCACCCGGCCTCCCTAGGGAGCAACCTTAACGCCAGAGAATTTCGGAGCGTCTTTCTTACTCCCAGGTGACAGAGCTGCGTTGGACGAGGACACAATCAGGAAGCATTACAGCGAGCTGCTGCGACATGGTCGGTGTGAGACTGTATGTGCCAAAGGCACATAAAAAGCAGTTAAAAAGCGAAGCTGTGTGGGTACTATAGGGTTGATGACAGTGTAGAGAACGCTTAACAAACGAGGGTCTGCAAGCTGTCTCCGAGGTCGCCCGCGTCAGAGGGAGCTCGTGTGGAATCCAAGAATCTACGAGCTGTGTTTCAGTTTTGACCTTCACATGATTCAGTCAAGCACGTGTTGCGCCATACTCTCCATGTCTTGCTTCATTGTGTGGTTTTTGAGCTGATGTCCACAGATGGGTGGAAAGGTTCGGAAAAACCCAGACACCCAGGTTTCACTTTCACGTCTTTCATCGTTCCGTTTTGTATCCCTTAATTCATCAGTAACATATCCGCGGGGTAGAAGTGTTAGCAACCTGCCAAAATTTTCTCTGTCAGCTGTGTTTGTGCCATTCCGGGGCCGAGATGTCTCGGATCTTACTTGCGGGGCAGAAATGTCTCGCATGTCGCACTTGCGGGGCAGAGATGTCTCGCATGTTGCAAGTGCGGGGCAGAAATGTCGTGCATTTTTAGACCCCGCACAGTGCCGACCACATGTCTTGGTGCACTTTCGGGGCACCCATTTCTTGCGCTTGCTCAGGAATACTGCACCCAGCATATTGCTGCGGCATGGTAAGGGAACCCAGAGACCCAACGGGCAGTCAGCCCATGAAAGTTATACGTCCTCTTGTCTTGCGAGGGCCAGACATGTGTTGCATGCACTGAGTGACGCCATTTGCCGTGCTAAGGACGCCTGCGTCCAAGCATGTGGCTCGGCGGCTCGGCGTCATCAACTCAGAGACCGTAAAAAACCGTCCAAGTCCCTTGTCTTGCTGCAGAATGCACTCTGCAGGGATCGATATCCAGTCAGGAATTGATGCGGTTTTCTCACACTTGCTGTCCGGATCTATATGCTCTTTAAGATCAAGTTCGACAGATTCAAAAAAAGGTAAATAGTCATGACCAGTCAGTCCGATTTCACTGCCAGCGATTTTGTAAAGTTCATTATCAGCAATTGTTACCAATCCTTGACATAAAGTATGTTCCAACCCTGCCGTTCCGGTCTTAGCATCTATTCATTGTCATGCCATGGCAGACATTTCATGGACAGCTTTGCTGCAACCTCTGCAAGTCAACGCCGCAGCAACGGCAGTGTTGGTCCTTCAGCTCGCGCCCATCCCCTTAGCAGGGCCTGTGCTGCGCTCTTTGGCGTGGGCCCGGCACCAACAAGCCCTAGATGCGAGCAGCGCCCAGAATGTGGTTTGGAAAGTGGCTCACTACTTGCCAGCTCTCACACATGGACTTCGTACAGTGGGGCCAGTAACATCGTCCCTGAAAGAGTTGCAGCAGGATTGCCCAACACTACCTGTAGTGCGCGTGTCGAGTGCCAGGTCCCAATGTCTTTGTGGCCAGGATCTTCAGGATAGAGCCCCAGTCGCTGAAGCCATCATAGCCAACAACACGGCTGCATCTCCTGCGGCGCAAAATCGCTACAACGTTTATTCCTTGAATGCAGGCCTGTTGTGGGCAGATTTTGTAGAACAGCGGTGCCCGGCTTGTCGGACGTGCTTCCTTGGCAATTGGTCTTTCCGACGGCCCCAATCTGCGTTTGGCCATATCTCAGGCTTGCAGTGTCATGCATCGGATGCAGATGGGTTTTTCATCATACCTCGCTATCGCAGCTTCTTCGCAGTTGAAATAGCACTTCTCCGACACCTGACTGACAGCTTGCATTTCAGCGGCGGCTCCATCAAGGCTTCACGTCACGCAGAACCTTGGCAACAGGATTTGCTTCTGGGCCCAGACAGAACTCAGCTGCCCCATACCATCAGTAACTTGTTGTCAGCTTGGTATTCTTGGAAGGCCTTCGACATGGCCGGCCCCCAAGCCGAGCCTATATCGTTTGAGATTTGACTCCGACAGGTTTTGATGCATGTTTGCTGGCTCACACAGCAGCCATCCGCGAACGGCATTTAGATTGGATTGCAGACCATATCAAAGCATGTCCCCGTTGTCGTGAGAATCCTTGCGTCATTGTGGATGGCAAAGCTGGTGCCAGACGTCTGATTTGCGCAGGCCAGGGTCTAGCACACATCGCCTATGTTTTTTTCTTTCTGCTTTTCTTGTTGTGAACCATATTGTGAAGATGAAATGACTTGCCCAAGAAAAAGATGGTCTTCCTTTTGGCCAGTGTGAATCTCGACTATGGTCTTCTAATCTCAAACCATAATGTTCCATTGAGCCCAGCCAGTAGCCAGTTCCTATATTTCAAATCATATGGCTTTCTCGCCCGTTTCGGCAAGTGGACTTTGCCAGGCACAAGTGGCACAATGTCTTTCCCAGATCTTGGCGTGGAATTTGCTTCCGGCTGCACCAACTTTGCGCACGCAAAGCACCAGCATTGCCCTGCATGCCGCCACTCACCCGAAAATGCCCATCTCATTGCCGATCAGCTTTCCATCCTCGGGACAGAGGAGCGCGAAGATGCGGATGGCCAAGGCCTGGAGATTATGTACGTCGTGCAATGCAAGGATCCTGCTGATGCTTCACAAGTCGTGGAATTGCTGCTGCCGCGTCAAGAAATCAGAAAGGATCTGCTTTTAAGCTTCGAAAGGGGGCTGTTGCCACAAAAGACAGATCATGGCAACAAAAAGGTGGCAAAAGCCAAGGGCTCCAGACAAAAGGCTCGTTGGCTGCGAAAAACAGACGGGCCTTGTTCACGTGTTCTGCAGGCAAAAAAACCAGGTGCAAAGAAGATGGCTCGCCTCCCTGCCAAGAAGGTGGCCGTGCCCAACCTTACTGAGTGCACCGTGGATAAAGACACCCATCGCCGCCGACGAACCACTGGAGGCATTTTGACTTGTGTTTTGAGTTGTGGCTTGCTGGCCGACTTCATTGAGATGTGGCGTGGCGAGCAGCTGGAATTGGTCTACGTCTTTCTCCTTCAATTTTTCAAAGACATGCAGAAACGCGGCGTTTCTATTTCTTGTGTCGCATATGACAATGCTTGCAAGCTTTGGAAAACTGTGCAAGAGAAGAAAGACAGCAGGCCGCCGTGGTCCACGAGGTTTGCAGAGATTGGGTTGGTCCTCGATCATTTCCACAAACGCAATCATACTTGGTGCTTGGCGAATTTGCCTCAAACAAACCCTGACGCACCGGAAAATGTGAAGCTGTTGAAAAACAAGAACACGGAAGCTTGCGAACAACTCAACAGCTGGATCACAGCAAGAACGAAATCAAGTCTGGAGATGCCACCTGGCCGCTTCGCAATTTATTGGCGCACGCTCTTCCAGCAGCATAATGTATGGTTGGAAGCAGAAGCAGACTGCTTGCGGAAACGATTTGCCAAAGGCAAGATGCAGCATGATCCTGACAAGACGCGGGGTTTCGAAAATGGGCAGATGAGTGACCAGGAACCCCCTTCTCTTTCTGCTTGTTCCTCACTAACTGACCATTCTTCTGACGAACCGCATATCCGTCAAGGTTTTCTGACACATGAAGGGCCCTTCTCCCCAAGACTCACCTTCCAACGTGAACTTTGTTTCGTGACATGCCCTGCATGACACGCGGACTTGCTGCTCGCTGCTTGCAGGTGCAATCTTGCGTCATCGTGGTATGCCTGCACCACCTCATGCCAGGCAAGGTCCATGGCGGCGCGTGTTTCTGATGTGGTCCGCAGCTTTCGGGTTGCGGCTTTCCCCCTGCCCCTTTTTATACTTAGAAGTACCAGATCCAATGTGCAACTGCTTCGGTTGTACTCTGTCATTGTTTGCTTGTTTGCTGAAAACTTTCCACATGTATCTACGCTTACTGAGACTTATATGTTGTTTTTTGGGTTCACAACACAAGGAGCTCAAAAATATGATTCTGAAAAGGCAAGCACATGCCGCCGACTTGAACCAGTGAGGGGGCTGTTCTGCAATTCGTCATGACAGGTTCGGATCAGAGCATCCATTTCTCTTGGTAGCCATGCTAGAATTTGCAATTGCAGAGCCTGCATTCTGCATCATTTTAACCAAACATTTACTTCCGGGCCTCGTCAAGGACTCTGACGCTGGCTGCTAACGAGCTGCTGCAGGTGAGCGCGGGTGGCCAACGCTCATTCAAATGTTGATTGTGTATGATATGATGCCCTCCTCTTCTTACGAGTTGTCTTTACTCAACCAAAATAATTCATCTTCAAGGCACATTGCGTCTGTTAACGTTGCCTGGGAAAAACTACAGTTACGTGGGTTTTTACAGCCACGCATGCATTTTAGCTTTCACAAGCAC